>Ga0315907_10003047_pt1 | contig 20258 bp, 16 predicted proteins | sample LakEriMetagenome_3_FD_203525 | JGI IMG/M metagenome (GOLD analysis project Ga0315907, IMG submission 203525) | Freshwater fungal communities from buoy surface, Lake Erie, Ohio, United States - Buoy 12 MA123 | ecosystem: Environmental > Aquatic > Freshwater > Lake > Lake biofilm | place: USA...
AATTAGCAGGCTATATATTAGTTTTCGATTATCTTTTTCTGGTTTCTGAGGTGATGAAGATGAATAGTTTGCAGTACTCATAATTAGATTTTTGAATAGTAAAGATATTGTTGTCTAAAATCATGCCATTGCTAATGTTGAAGGTAAAAAATATCTCTTAAACCATTAACTTCGTTTTGTTAAAGTTTTATGAGTATTTCTGTTGATACGATTTTAAGTGACTGGAAGAAGAATCAATTTAAGCCTGTTTATTGGCTAGAAGGGGAGGAAGGATTTTATATAGATTTATTGATCCATTATGCAGAGCATAATATTCTTACTGAGCAAGAGGCCTCATTTAATCTTACCGTTTTTTATGGTAAAGATGCTGCCTGGAATGAGATCATGAATGCTTGTCGAAAATATCCCATGTTTGCCGATAAGCAGATCGTCATTCTGAAAGAAGCACAGCAAATGCGGGATATTGAGAAGCTTGAACCCTACATCGAGCAGCCGTTATCATCAACGATTTTTGTGGTGGGACATAAAGAGAAAAAGTTGGATGGTAGAAGTAAGCTAGGTAAATTATTAGGTAAACAAGCGGTACATCTGGTAACGAAAAAAATTCCTGAATATCAATTGGCAGAATGGACGTCTCAGCTAATACACAAAAAAGGTTATGTTATATCTCCAACGGCATTAGCAATTTTAACTGATCATATTGGAAATGATTTGAGTCGTATTTCTAATGAGGTAGATAAATTGATAGTGAACTTGGGTTCACGAAAAGATATTAAAGAGGAGGATATTGAAAACTTCATTGGGGTTAGCCGGGAATTCAATGTTTTTGAATTGCAGGCTGCATTGGCAAAAAAAGAAATTCACAAAGCTATTCGCATAATTGAGTATTTCGAGCATAATCCAAAAGCTGCTCCAATTCAAATGATTTTACCAGCTTTGTATGCTTTTTTTAGTAAAACATATATGATGTTCAGCTATTCGATGCATGATGAACGAGTACTGGCATCTGCATTGGGCGTACAGACCTTTCAGCTTCGTGAAAGCTTAATAGCAGCTAAGAATTATTCTTTAGAGGGAATCGAAAGCATTTTATTGTTGTTGCATCATTATAATCTAAGATCAATAGGTATAAATAATGGAGGAGCAACTGAAGCAGCCTTACTTAAGGAGTTGGTAGTAAAAATGGTAAATGCTTAATTGTTATTTTTCTTTGAGCAAATGAAAGGCGGTCTGCTTATCTGATGCCAATTGTATTTTTAATGCATCAAGAGAAGGAAATTTCATTTCGTATCTAATGAAGTTATATAGCATAATCTGAATTATATCTCCATAAATTTCTTCGGAAAAATCAAAAATATGTACTTCGACAGAACGTAAAGTTCCGGATACGGTGGGTCTGTATCCAATATTCATCATACCCTTATAGAAATACCCCCTTACAACTATTTTTACGGCATACACACCATCAGCAGGAATAAGTTTATCTTTCTCCAGGATCTTTATATTAGCTGTTGGAAAACCAATTGTTCTTCCTTTTTTATCGCCTTCAATGACCACACCGCTTAGGAGATAGGGATAGCTAAGAAATACATTTGCTTTTTCAATTGCCCCTTCTTTTAGTAAGCCTCTTATTTTAGTGGAACTGATCTTTACTGAATCTTGCACATGGGCGGGAATTTCCACTACACTAAAGCCAAGTTCTTGTCCCCTTATTTCAAGTAATTGATAATCACCAGTTCTTCCTTTACCAAATCGATGATCATGTCCTATAATAATTCTGGACGGACGAAAATATTTTACAAGAAAATCGTCTATGTATGATTCAGCAGATAGAGAAGCAAATTCTTCGGTAAACGGGATAATGACGAGATGATCAATCCCAGATAAGGCTAATCGCTGCTGTTTTTCTTCAGGGGTATTCAATAGGGATAGCTCTTCTTTACCATTTTTGATGATTTGCCGCGGATGGGGGTGAAAAGTGATGATTATGGTTTCACCCTCAACGATTTTAGCTTCAGCCTGCATTTGCTTGATTATGGCAAGGTGGCCGCTATGCACCCCATCAAAGGTTCCAATAGTGATGACTGCATTCTTAAAAGTCGGTAAGGAGGATATGTCATGATGGACCCGCATGGGGTGCAAAACTATTTAAAAAACCTGTTCATAATTTATATCTAAAACCTTTATATGTTTAACTAACTTCGTTCTTCCGAAAGCATAGAAATGAGTTTATATCATCAAAGAGGCGTTTCAGCTCAAAAAGAAGAGGTTCATGCGGCTACTAAAGGCCTGGACCATGGATTGTATCCTAATGCATTCTGCAAAATATATCCTGATTATTTAGGGAATGATGCTGATTGGATAAGTGTAATGCATGCTGATGGAGCTGGAACTAAATCGATTTTAGCCTATCTATATTGGAAAGAAACAGGCGATATTTCAGTTTGGAGAGGCATAGCGCAAGATGCTATTGTCATGAATCTCGACGATCTTCTTTGTGTTGGTATCTACGATAATCTTGTATTCAATTCCACTATTGATCGAAATAAACATCTTATACCTGGTGAGGTTTTATCAGAGATAATTAATGGTTCACAGGCCTTGTTTGATACGCTATCATCCTTTGGTATTCAGATCCGCTATTTAGGTGGCGAAACGGCCGATGTTGGGGATGTCGTACGAACAATAGCGGTCAATGGAACACTTACGGCAAGATGGCCCAAAAAGAGCTTAATAACGAATGAGCATATTACTCCTGGCGATGTTATTGTGGGTTTGGCAGGATATGGACAAACAACATACGAGTCTGCTTATAATAGTGGTATTGCCAGTAATGGATTAACCAGTGCCCGACATGATATGCTCTGTAATCATTATGCACAGCATTTTCCTGAAACGTTTGATCCCAATACCCATAAAGAAGTTATTTACATTGGGCCATACCGATTAACAGATAAGGTTCCTATCCATTATGGAGGTAAGAGGCAAGATTTGTCGATTGGTCATCTGTTGCTGAGCCCAACCAGGACGTTTGCGCCTCTTGTACGGGAGATTTTAGTAAAGCATAATCAGGCAATTCATGGAATGGTACATTGTAGTGGGGGTGGGCAAACAAAATGTCTAAAATATTTGCCAGATGGAGTATCCGTTGTTAAAGATAATTTGCTTGAAGTGCCAGAGGTTTTCCATCTTATCCAAAAGGCAGGTGGTGCTGATCTTCGAGAAATGTATCAGGTCTTCAATATGGGAACCCGCATGGAGATCTATACAACAGAAGATGTTGCCGAAGACATTGTCTCTATTGCATCTTCATTTGGAATAGATGCGCAAGTGATAGGGACGGTGGTAGCTGATAGTAGTAAGTCATTAGAAATTAAAACAACGGAAGGAAGCCTTATATTTTAATTGTATTTACGTTAAATTTGAATCATGAGTGAGATCATCCTTGAATTAAAAAATGCTAATATTTACCAGGGGAATTCCCTGATTCTTCAGCATGTTAATATATCGGTTTCCACTGGTGAGTTTATTTATTTGGTAGGAAAAACCGGTACAGGAAAATCAAGCTTATTAAAGACTCTTTATGGAGAGCTGCCTTTAAAAGAGGGACAAGGAAAAGTAGTAGGGTTTGACCTAACCAAACTGACCTGGAAAACGGTACCCTTCCTTAGAAGAAATATTGGTATAGTATTCCAGGATTTTCAATTGCTCACTGATCGAAATGTGCATGACAATCTTGAGTTTGTTTTAAAAGCCACAGGGTGGCAGGATAAAAAATTAATGGAAGATAAAATTCAGGAAGTTTTAGAAAAAGTAGGGTTGAAGACCAAAGGATATAAATATCCATTTGAACTTTCAGGTGGTGAACAACAACGGGTAGATGTAGCTCGTGCCCTTTTAAATTCTCCCAAATTGATTTTAGCCGATGAACCTACTGGTAATCTTGATCCTGAAACAAGTAATGAGATCATGAATCTCTTATTTCAAGTATCAAAGGATTTCGGTTCAGCTGTAGTGATGGCTACACATGATTTCATGGTGATCAATAAATATCCTGCTCGTACAATTAAAACAGAAGGAAGTCAAGTTATTGATAATGCTCAAATATCCATTGGATAAGTCTGTTTACCGTGATTTCGTTATTGTAGGTTTCGTGGAGTAATTGTCGGCGTATTTGTATTTCATGATTATCATAGGGCTTACGATACAACTGTGTAATAACAGATGCGAATGCATCCTTAGAATTTGCGATATGGCAGGCAGGGCCTAATGCAGAACCTTCCTCCATCTTATCATTAATCACACAATGTCTTCCACTAAATACTGAGGTTAGTAGTTTATATTTAATTCCAGTATTCGTAAATGAAGGCAATATAAGCACCTGGGCTTTGCTGATCAAGTCCTGCATTTCTGTACTGCTTGGATTAGCTACAATACAAGTATGTTTTTGTGTGTGGGCTAAACGTTGTAAATGAGGTGACGGATCTTTTCCCGCAATAACAAAAGGAATTTCCAGTTTATTGAAAATTTTTTCTAATAACCAGATAGCCACATTTTCATTTTCAGGTACGGATAAATTACCATGATAGAGGCAGAATGTACCAATTCCTTCCTCATTTATTGGAGAATCCCAAGGTATAAAAGCAGGAAGAAAAGCAATATTTTTTGCACCAAACTCCCTTCGATACGTTATGCAATCTTTTTCTGTAATCCCTAAAAGTAAGGCATCAGACTGTGCAATGGATCGTTCATATTTTTTTAGTAGATATGACTCCCATCTATGTAATACCTTGCGAGGTAAAGATGGTGTTTGACCCGCTAGTTGTTGATAATAGTCGTATTCAACATTATGTAAGCGTACAACTACTTTTCTTCCTTTTAGTTTACCACTATCTAAAAGATACGTACAATGAATTCCTTCAAGTAAAATGGGAAAATTATCCTTCAATAAATTTTCTTCTAATTCTTTACTAACTCTAGAACTGACAATATAAGGCAAGGATGTGCTTATGCCTTTATGTCCTGTATTCCGAGTATAATAGTGTACTGAAATACAATATTTTTCAAGTTCCTTTTGTGGTTCTCGTTTTTTTTGAAAACAGTGAAGATGAATGCGTATTCCTTTTTCATAAAGCTTTCTGATCTTGTGAAAAATATCAAATACTCCACCAAAATCAGCAGGATAGGGAATCTCGAATGAAACAATATGCAGATCCAATGTTATACTTCGTTAAAAAGTTTTTTATAAAAATCCAGCAGCTTCCTTTGTTCCACTTCCCAGTTAAATAACTTTGCTGCATGCTTGCAATTTGACCTTAGTTCCTCATATAAAACTTTATTTTCAATCAATTTGTTCAAATATTCTGAAATTAGTTCTGGATCAGGGTTGTCTATTAAAACAGCTACTTTGATTTGATCGTTGATTCTTCTGTATTCCGTAAAATTCATGGTTAGCTGAGGTATTCCACAATGAAAATAATCGAAAAACTTATTTGCCAAAGACATGAGCTGATTATTGCCTAATGGTTCGATCAGATTTATTCCGGCATAGGCTTCTCTAGTAATATTCAATAAGTCTTCTGGAGGTAAATTGCCAAGCAAACGGATTTTGTTTGATAAATTATGTTGTACTATTAAACTCCTGGTCTGTTGCATGAAATTACCCTCTCCACAAATCCATAACGGCATATCCACTTTTTTCATTGCTGGTATCAACCATTCCAGACATCTTCCCTGATTTACTGCACCCTGATAAAGTAAGTATGGTTTATGATTATGTTCAATCTGTCCAGAATGCTTTAGATCTGTTGCGTTCATAAATACAGGGTACGAGACCACATACAGTTGCTTGAATGAATCCGCTATGGAATAGCTTACGGTATATCCATTTGGGAATCTGGGAACAAATGTTTTTTCTACCCATTTCCATATCCTTTTAACAGCAGGCCGGGTTATTACTTCTTTCATTTCGCTGAACCATTCATGCGCATCGTAAACACGTTGGACAGATCGAAATCGCGAAGCCATATATACCGGTATAATCGTATCCAGATCTATAGCGACAAAGGCATCTGGCTTTTTTTGAGTTAGAAGAGAAAAGAGCAGCCTGATGTTATATTCAATATACATCGCTTTACCTTTTTTGAACCAGCTTTTCAGTCGAATTTGCTTATATATTCTGGCTGGAATTGGCTTTGTTGGATCCCTTCCAATGATGGTGACATCATAACCATTAACTTGGAGAGAGGTGCATATTCTCCTCATCCGCTGATCCGTTGTCAGGTCGTTGGTAACAGAAAAATAGATTGATTTCGACATGTCTTACGTCAAAAGTATTATTATTGCTGCAGAAACAAAATGCTATGGAATCTGTTCCTGAGATGAAACCACGCCCTACCTTTTTAGTTGTGCTATGTACGTTAAGTTTTATAGCAGGTACCTGGGGTTTGGTAGCCAATTTCAGTAATTATGAAAACGCTGCTTCCGTTTCAACTAGTATCAGTCAAACAATGGATGAAACCAGGGCTTTAATGAAATCCTCTATACGCACCGGGGCTGATCAGAAAATGATGGACAGGCTCTTTACCGATTTCAGTATTTTGACGGATACAACCAAGATTAAGCAAAGTGCACTTTTAGGAATACTTTCCAATATTTTGACGTTGATTGGTGTTTTGTTAATGTACAGAATGCGCAAAAAAGGATTTGGTTTTTATATTATGGGAATTGGGGTATATATAGGTTCACCGATATTGGTTTATGGGCTCCAGAATTTGGCAGGCATGAGCTTTTTCCTGCTGAGCCTGTTTATTGGGTTGCTTTTCAGCGTTTTTTACCTAAGGACGTTGAAATATATGGCCTAACTCGCTTTTTTTTCTGTTTTTCCCAAATATTTACCTAACTTTGCCCACTATTTATTACTTAGGAAAAATTTGGATGCCTTAAAAAAAATTGAGATGTCAGCTATCACTTCAGAAAAAAAATCAAGAATTTTCGCAGAATTTGGTGGAAAAGCAACAAACACTGGTTCAATAGAGGGACAGATTGCTTTATTAACAGAGCGTATCAATCATGTTTCCGGTCACTTACAGAAGAATAAAAAAGATTTTTCTACCCACCGTGGTCTTATGGCGATGGTTGGACAGCGTAAGCGTTTGCTTACTTACCTGAGCAAGAACGATCTTCAGGGTTACCGCCAATTGCTGGAAAAGCTTGGATTAAGAAAATAATATCCTTAACATGACTTATCTATTCCCAACACATTGTTGGGAATAGTCTTTTTTATACCTATCTAATTTACAATATGTTATCGCAACCTATCAGTTCCATTATCAACTTAGGAAATGGACAAACAATAACGTTAGAAACCGGCCGCCTAGCTCGTCAGGCCGATGGTGCAGTTACGGTGAGACAAGGCAATTGTGTATTACTGGCCACTGCAGTAGCAGCAAAAGAAGCACGCGAAGGGCAGGATTTCTTTCCCTTGAGCGTGGATTACATGGAAAAATTTGCATCCGCAGGTCGTATTCCTGGTTCATTCTTTAAAAGAGAGGGTAGATTAAGTGATTATGAAATCCTGATCAGTCGTTTGATCGACCGCGCTTTACGTCCGCTATTCCCAGAGGATTATTTCTGTGAAGTACAGGTGATTGTCACCCTTATTTCTTCAGATCCTGAGATCATGCCAGATTCACTGGCCTGTTTAGCAGCCTCTGCGGCGCTTGCTGTTTCCGATATTCCCATCAAAGAGATCATTTCAGAAGTTCGTGTAGCGCGAGTTGAAGGGCAATTAGTCGTTAATCCAACCCGTTCACAAATAGCCAAGGCGGATATGAATTTCATAATCGGAGCCACGGAAAAGAATCTGATGATGGTCGAAGGTGAATCCCAGGAGTGTAGTGAAGAGGACATGATCAAGGTTTTAGAGCTGGCTCATGATGCAATTCGTACTCAAATTAGAGCACAGCAGGAGCTACGGGATAAAGTAGGGGTACAAGGAAAACGTGACTACACTAAGCCTGTTGTAAATGAAGAACTTCATAAAAAGGCGGAAGCATATCGCCAGAAAGTATATGAAGTTTCTAAGTCTGCTAGCTCAAAAGCTGAGCGATCTGCTGCATATGATGCATTGAAAACAGAATTACTGGCAACATTAGGGGAAGAATCCACAGATGCGGATAAGAAGTTGCTAAAAAAATACTTTGAGGATCTTAAGTGGGAAGTAGTACGTGATATGATCCTAGACGATAGGATCCGTCTGGATGGACGTCAACTAGATCAAATCCGTCCTCTGGATATGGAGGTGGATGTACTTCCGTCTCCGCATGGTGCTGCATTATTCACTCGCGGTGAAACTCAATCACTTACAACAGTTACTTTAGGAACCCCTTTAGATGAGTTACTTGTTGAAAGTGCACAGGTTTCAGAATATAATAAGTTTATTCTGCACTATAATTTCCCTCCTTTTTCTACGGGTGAAGTAAAGTTTCTTCGTGGACCCGGTCGTAGAGAGGTTGGACATGGAGCCTTAGCTCAGCGTTCTTTGAAACAATTGATGCCAGGAAATGAATATCCTTATACGGTTAGAGTAGTAAGCGACATTCTGGAGTCAAATGGTTCATCTTCAATGGCTACGGTTTGTGCTGGTTCTTTAGCATTGATGGATGCTGGAGTGCCTATTCCAAAGCATGTGAGTGGAATTGCCATGGGCTTGATTACGCGTGCTGACGGAAAATATGCTATTCTTTCAGATATCCTTGGAGATGAGGATCATTTGGGAGATATGGACTTTAAAGTAACCGGTACCCGCGACGGTATTTGCGGTGTTCAGATGGACATTAAAGTGGATGGCTTGAGCATGAACACTATGCGCGAAGCATTGGAACAGGCTCGTCGTGGTCGTTTACATATACTTGAATCTATGTATGCTTGTATTGATGCAGCAAGAACTGAGGTAAAAGCGCATGCTCCACGTATGGAAAAGCTATTCATCGATAAAGAATTCATCGGAGCGGTTATTGGAACTGGAGGCAAGGTTATTCAAGAAATCCAGCGTGAAACTGGTACAACCATCAACCTGGAAGAAGTAGGTAACTATGGTGAAGTAAGTATTTTTAGCAAAGATAAAGACGGTTTGAGTAAAGCTGTAGATTGGATTAAGGGCATCATTGCTGTACCTGAAGTGGGTGAAGTATATGAATCCAAGGTAAAGTCGATCATGCCTTACGGAGCTTTTGTGGAGTTTCTACCTGGCAAACAAGGATTGCTTCACATTAGTGAAGTGAGTTGGAAGCGCCTGGAAACGATGGATGGAGTGATGGCTGAAGGTGATGTAGTGAAAGTTAAATTGATTGGTCTTGATCCTAAGACAGGTAAGTTCAAACTCAGCCGAAAAGCGTTAATGCCCAAACCTGAAGGAATGCCTGATCGTCCACCAAGAGATGAGAATAGGGAAGCAAGAGGCCCGATTAGGGTAAATAAAGATCGTGAACAAAAGGAAGACAATCCGGAATAAATAATCAAACCCTCGTAAATGCGAGGGTTTAGTTTTTAAACTATGAAGGAATTTATTGAAATAACATTTCAAGAAGTAACTGAGCAGATTACTGAACTGCTAATTGCAGAACTCTCCGAACTGGGATATGATGGATTTTTGGAAGAAGGCGACACATTAAAAACTTATATTGAAGTGGAGCAGTTTGAAGAGGCTGTAGTGTCGGAATGGGCAAAAAAACTGGGATTAACCTTTATAAAAGGAAATATAAGAGAGCAGAATTGGAACGCAGAGTGGGAAAAATCCTTCGATCCGGTTGTGATCGGCGATAAAATAGCCATCAGGGCATCCTTTCACAAGCCTATTTTGGAGGTGGAAAAGGAAATAGTGATTACACCAAAAATGAGTTTTGGAACTGGCCATCATGCTACAACCTATCTGATGGTAAAGACCATGCTTGATATTTCTTTTTCCGGGAAAAAGGTGCTAGACTTTGGGACTGGAACTGGAATTTTAGCCATTCTAGCAGAATTAATGGGTGCCAGTTCAATTTTGGCTATTGATCATGATGCATGGAGTATGGATAATGCCAACGAAAATGTAAAGGCTAATGGTTGTACCCGCATTGAGCTTGAGTTGAAAGATACTATACCCAAAGGATTGAAGTTTGATATCATTCTGGCCAATATAAATCGGCATATATTGGTAGAACAGGCAAATTCTCTAGTGCATGCGCTTGAAAAAGGCGGAATTCTAATCATGAGTGGTATATTAACTGAAGATAGGGATGCTATTCGTTCAACCTTTGGAAAAGATCTGGGAGAACCTATTTCAGAGGAAATTAAACAGAATTGGATGTTGATCCGGTTTGAGCATGAGTGAGCCATGTTACCAAATTATTAATTATCTTTGACGTCCTAAACAACTCAACCGTAGATGAACGAATTGGCCTTAGTCATACTAGCTTATCTTATTGGATCCATACCAACATCTGTTTGGGTGAGTAGATCAGTTTATAATATTGATATTCGAGATTATGGAAGTGGGAATGCCGGGGCAACAAATACATTCAGGGTATTAGGAGCCAAATGGGGGACTTTTGTCATGCTGTTTGACATGCTTAAAGGCCTTATTGCTGTTAAACTTGCCCTTATACTTCCTTATTACGTTATGAATGATTTTGCCCGTACTAACTTTCAAATAGGTTTGGGTTTAGCGGCAGTAGTTGGACATATCTTTCCAATTTGGGCTGATTTTAGAGGCGGTAAGGGGGTGGCTACTCTTTTTGGTTTGATTCTGGGTATTTCTCCCTGGACTGCGTTAGGTTGTGTAGGTGTTTTTTCTTTGGTTTTATACTTGACCCGATTCGTTTCATTAAGCTCTATTTTAGCTAGTTTGGCCTTTCCAGTTTTCATACTGGTAGTTTTTAATGTAGATAATGAAACCTATCGAATCTTTGCTATAGCAGTTGCTATGCTGGTTATTCTAACCCACCAGAAAAACATTACAAGACTTCTTCACGGTGCAGAATCCAAGGCTCCGATTTTTAAAAACCGTGATAGAAGACGCGCCCGTAGATCTTAATGTTTATATATGTAAAATAGTATTCCACATGGTGGTATTCAATATATTTCCTAACAATTCCTTAACTTTGCCTTCCGTATAAACTGTTGAAGCATGTCTCAATCTGTATTTGAAAAACTTCAACTCAATGAGGAGAAAAATCTGCTGGTTCAAGGTCTTCCTTCTTCAATTGAGAAACAATTTGCCAAATTATCTTTCTCAAAAAGTGTAACTCCTTTATTGAAGTCGCGTAAGATTGATTTTGCATTGGTGTTTGCTATAAACCAAAATCAACTTTCCGGAATAATGATCGATGTTATTCCAGCCATGCATACAGAAGGAAAACTTTGGATTGCCTATCCTAAAGCCACTTCAAAGATTGTGAGTGATCTGAATAGACAATGTTCCTGGGACTGTCTAAAAACTAAAGGGTTTGAAACTATCCAAGAAATTGAATTGGATCATGTTTGGACAGCCATTCGTTTTTCTAAAAACGAGACGGCAGTTGCTGAGGTTCATTCCTAAGGGATTACTTTAATATAACGGTACCGCTATTTTTTACAAGTTCAACTTCCATAAGCTTTAGGTGCTGGTGTGTTTCAATTAATGTTTTTAATAATTCTGGGTCAGTATTGGTCTCAAGATCTTTTTGATTTTCTACAATTAGACGTTTAATCTTTTTGAGTTTTAAATAACTAATACAAGAACGTACTTCGTAAATATATTGTTCTTCTCTAGTAGGTACACCTCGGTCAAACTTTTCATGCCAATTCGGACTAATCTCATAACTGGAATTATCCATTAGGGATACTGCCAGTATATTTAATTCTGGTTCCTCATGATAAAGAAAATTCTTGCCAGTAGGAGCCAGACCCTGCTCATACCAAGTTTTGAATTGAGCAATGAGTTTCAATAATGGTTGATTATCGAACATGTCTGCTAATCCGCCATCCTCAAATTCCTCAAAAATATAATCTGCAACTGTTTTCTCATCCTCCCAGGGATTCAATCCGAACTCAATCAAACATTTGACTACAGCACGTTCCTGTTGTTCATCCCGGGAAATGAGATCCAGTGTTAAATCTGTTTCTGGGATTTCCTCTGTAGGAACAGATTGATCTAGCTCACGTTGAAATTGCTTTCTTTCGTCCGTTTGAATCCGATCACGAATATGCTTATTAACCAGATTCGTTAAACCCTCTTCATCAATTTTTAAAAGTTCAGCGGAACGCTGGATATAATGTTGCTGTCTGGTAAAGTCTTCAGCTTTATTGATCCTGGATATGGAATCAGCAATCTGATTAACCAACGCTGATTTCTTGACTGGGTCGTTACCCAGATCTTTCATGGCGATTTCCAATTGAAAAAGAATGATGTCTTTCTTTTCATTTTGGATGAACTCCCGGAAATTCTCTGCACCAACTTTTTTTACATAGCTATCTGGGTCTTCATTGTCTGGGATCAGGACAAGCTTCACATGTAAACCTTCTTCTAATGCAAGATCAAGACCTCTTGTAGCAGCCTTTATACCTGCGCTATCCCCATCGTAAATAATAGTGAGATTCTGTGTAAATTTTCGAATCAGGCGAAGCTGTTCAATAGTGAGGGCGGTTCCACTAGAGGCTACAACATTCTCTACTCCAGCCTGATGCAGCGAGATCACATCAGTATAACCTTCTACCAATAAGCATTCATCTACTTGTCCGATCGCTTGACGGGCAAAATACATTCCATATAAAACCTTACTCTTGATGTAAATCTCATTTTCAGGGGTGTTGATGTATTTTGGGGCCTTATCATTTTTTCGGATCAATCGTGCCCCAAATCCCAGTACTTTACCACTTTGATTATGGATAGGAAAAATGACTCTACCTCGATAATTATCTACAACACGATTATCCCTGGAAACAGCTAACCCACTTTTAATCAGCAGCTCAGGATTATATTGTTGCGCAATGGCAGCCTTAGAAAAAGATAATCCATCTTCAGGGCAGTAACCCAATTGAAATTTTTGGATAATATCATCGGTAAATCCACGTTCTCTTAAATAGCTAAGTCCGATCATCTTTCCTTCCTCGTCATCCCATACCATTTTAGAAAAAAATTCCTGGGCAAATTTATTCAGAATGAAAAGCGAGTCGGCTGTTTGTTGTTGAAGTCGTTGTTCTGGATTGGCAAATTCTTCCTGGACTTCGATATTGTAACGTGCTGCTAACCATTTGAGTGCTTCCACATAGGAATAACGTTCATGCTCCATGATGAAGCTAATCGTATTACCGGATTTACCACATCCAAAACATTTATATATCTCTTTTGATGGTGATACGGTAAAGGAAGGCGTTTTTTCATTGTGGAATGGGCATACTCCAATATAATTGCTCCCTCTTTTTTTTAGCTTTACAAAACTTCCAACGATATCAATAATATCGATTCGATTTTGTATCTCCTGTATGGTTTCCTGTGGGATCATTGGGGCAGCAAATTAAGCAATTTCCAGCCAGTAGAACCTATCAATTGAAAAAGACCTCGTCAATAAATACCCACCCTTTCTGGCCTCTGCCTTCATGCCAGCTGGGAAGTTTGGTAATATTGAAAACCTTGATCCTAAAGAATTTATAAGTGCCGTTTACCGGTAGGCGCTGCAGTTCAATTTTATTATATTGATGACCAGAAAGCTTAGGAGGGATTAACTGTGCAATCTTTTTCATGTTTACAGAATCTGTTCCAGCCCATAATTCCAATCTTTCTGGCGGCATAATGTAAGATGGCGTATTTCTTAATGTGCTGACCAAAATTTCAGTGATAGCCTGGGGAGTATTAAAACCGCATAGCATATCAAAATGATTTTCTTTGACTCCGATGAAACCTTCTCTAAAATTTCCAGCTTCTCCTTTTTTGCTATCGAATAAAGTAGGTTCTTTTTGAGCCATATAATTTTTATCGGGTGGCTGCAGGAATCTTATGTAAGATGGCTTATACACCGAACGAACAAAAAACGTGTGATCAGTTGTATCACTAGTAAGCCAACCAGGTAGAGTAGTTATGGTCCTGACTCTTGTTGCGGTTTTGAATACAAGGGGTTTCGTATAGGTCATGGATGTGATACTATCAGGACCTGACCCATCTAATGTATATTTTATGACAGCCCCAGGCATCGGGTGTTTAAAACGAACCGAATCACCTTGCCCAAGTACAAATTTATCATTGTCCGTCAATAAGGCTGGTGTAAGTTGAAGCATTTCCTTATCATCAGGGATGTAGCCAAGGTACCAGCTAACTTTTGGATTTATTGATTGAAGTTGTTTGAGCGTTGAGGTATTGACAACGGTATTCCAGCAATAAAGTTGTTTTAATGATGGAACCGAATTGATCAATTGTTTAAATCCTTCTAGGTTAACTTTTGTATTGGAAAGCGCTATAGATGCTAACGATTTATTTGCTTTTAAAACAGCTAAGCCTTTCCCAGTCACATCTGTACCATTCAGGTTTAGTATTTCTAAGTTTTGAAAGGAATTCAGCAATGTTAAATCTTCATCTTTTACAGTCATGTTCGACAAATTCATTTGCACAATATTATCCGCTACTTTATTCAAATTTTTGATTTGATCCGCGGTGAAGGCAGATCGAATCAGAAAGCGAACTTGTAAGGCCGGAGAGCCGGCTGCTACAGGAGAGACATAGCAATATGGTGACTGTGCTGATTCAATATCTGCAGCGGATGCTACTGCAAAACTATACTCCCTTGTACTCGATGATTTTTGTTGGTATCCGGCAAGAAATATTCTGAAACTATCCTGCGCAGGATAATCCATGATCCTTTTTTTCATATCTGCACCACGACGTATCCATTCTTCAATTAACAGCCTTTCTTTTGTGGTAACCTGTATTTTGCCTTTTGGTGGCATGTGCTCTTTATCTTCTTCGGGTAGCTCAAGTCGCTGTAGGATATGACTATTCAACGGATCACCTGGTATCCATAATTTACCATTTTCGCCGCCCTTTAGTAATTTCTCGATGGAAGACATAACCAGGCCACCTTTTGATTTCTGTTCGTTATGACAAGAGAAACACTTTGCCTTTAATATAGGCTCGATCATCGATGTGTATACCACAGAGGAGTCTGTAATGATTACTTGTTCTATTTTTTCAGATGATTTGAAGGAAAGGAAATCCTCTCCATGAGTAAGTTCTCCACCCAAGTGGCTTCCCCATATAATAACCAAAATAGATATTATACTGATGGAATTGATCCATTTATTTTCCAAGGAGTGGTAAAAACTCAAAAAAGAAAAATAGGAAAGTAGAGATATGCTAACTCCAAACCATTGATGTTGAGTTAAAATATTTTCATCATAGCCACCTTCTTTAGAAAGAAACAAACCGAACAGTCCTGTTACAGCTGCAGATATCGATGAGATAAAAAATAATAATTTAAAAATAGAATCCTCTTTTATATTCAGCTGCTTTTTTGCCAGATATAGTCCAATGGTAACCAAAGTTAAGGCTAGTGGGAAATGAAGAAATACTGGGTGTAATCTACCAGATAGCCCTAGCCATTCAGGCAAAACAAGTTTGTCGGAAAAAGTAGAAAGAAAAATCAGTAGAATATTTAGGCAAAGAGCCAGGTAGTAGAATACCTGTTTTGTTTGTTTCATTCGTTACGCCATTAATCCATCAATAACATTTCCGGCAATATCGGTTAATCGATATCGTCTTCCTAAATGTTTATACGTTAATTTCTCATGATCTAGTCCTAGCAGATGTAATAAGGTAGCATGAAGATCATGAACAGAAACTGGATCTTTCACAATGTTATATCCAAATTCATCCGTTTCACCATAAACGATACCAGATTTGATTCCACCACCGGCCATCCATATGCTGAAACATCTTGGATGGTGGTCTCTTCCGTAATTATCTTTAGTGATCATACCCTGGTTGTAGTTAGTTCTTCCAAACTCACCGCCCCAAATCACGAGTGTCTCATCTAATAACCCTCTTTGTTTGAGGTCCATGATCAAACCTGCTGAGGCTCTATCAACATCTTTAGCCTGCATCGGCATTTCATTAACTAAATTACCATGCATATCCCAACCTTGATGGTATAATTGGACAAAGCGAACACCCGATTCGGAGAGTTTTCGAGCTAATAAACAGTTTGCAGCAAAAGTTCCAGGTACCAGTGCATCTGGTCCATACATTCTGATGATGTGATCTGGTTCTCTGGACATGTCTGTTAATTCTGGAACGGCAGTCTGCATTCGATAAGCCATTTCATATTGCTGAATCTTATTTACTATTTCTGGATCACCGAAATGTTCATATGCCAGTTCATTCAAGCTTCCGATCTGATCTAGCATCGATCTTCGAGACATTTTATCTTGTCCTTCTGGGTTATTCAGATATAGAACAGGATCATCGCCGCTACTAAAAACAACGCCTTGATGGCTGGAATCTAGAAAGCCATTACTCCATAGTTTTGAGTAAACACCTTGGCCATTTCCTTTCCCTTTTGAAAGCAGTACGCAAAAAGAGGGGAGGTTCTTATTTTCACTTCCTAAGCCATAACTAAGCCAAGACCCCATACTTGGACGATTACCCTGTTGTGCTCCTGTCTGGAAAAAGGTTAGTGCGGGATCGTGATTAATGGCATCTGTATGAATTGTTTTTACAATACAAATATCATCTACGACTTTAGCTATGTTGGGAAATAATTCACTTATCCAGGCACCAGATTGACCATATTGATGAAAGGCAAATTTTGATCCAACCAATGGAAATTTTTCCTGATTGGCAGTCATACCTGTTAAGCGTTGGCCCATGCGAATTGAAGCAGGTAGATCTTGTCCCTCCATCTTATTCAACATTGGCTTGTAATCAAAACTTTCTAATTGCGATGGTGCACCATTTTGGAAAAGATAGATGACGCGTTTTGCCTTAGGAGCAAAATGAGGGATTCCAATTGGTAAACTTTGCTCATCCGCACCTGAACCCTTTAAAAAGCCTGGAGCTAGCAGAGATCCAAGTCCAATGGTTCCTAATCCTAAACCTGCTCCCGTAAGAAATTTCCGACGGGTAACATTTAATCTGTATTTATTAAGATCTTGATTCATTAGTATTTATTTGTGCTTTCGTCGAGGTTGAAAATAGTATGAATTACCTGCATTAATGCAGCTGTTTTAGGTTCATTTAATTTTGGAATTCTTGGGTATTCTCCAATGGATAAGAACCTGGTTGCTTTAGGCCGATTAGCTGAAAATTGTTTTTCTTCTTTTTGGTAATAGTCTAGAAGCATGGAGGATTCTTTGTTTGATGGCATTCTACAGACAATCAATTTAAAAATATCCTGTATTGTTTTCTCCATGTCAGAACCTTTTTTCATAAAGCGTTCCGCCATTACTCTGGATGCTTCAAGAACTTGTGGATCATTCATTAATACAAGTGCTTGCAATGGGGTACTTGTTTGTGTTCGGCTTACTTCACACTGGTCTCGATTACTGGCATCAAACACAAGTAAAGAAGGAGGAGGAACTGTTCTTTTTATAAAAGCATAAATGGTACGACGGTATAAACTATCCCCATGATCCTGCACATATTTTGCCAGTTGACCTCGGCCTGAAGTGCTGGATTCCCAGATTCCCTTTGGCTGATATGTTTTTAAACTTGGGCCACCAATTTCACGGACCAGTAAGCCACTTGATGCTAGAACAAGATCTCTTTGTTCTTCTGCAGTTAATCGTTTACGTGAATATCGAGAAAGCCAGATATTTTCGGGATCATTTTCCCGCTTCTTTTTGGTGAGTTCAGAAGATTGTCGATAAGTAGCAGAAGTAACGATTTGTTTGACCAGTCGTTTAATATCCCAACCGTTTTCCATGAAATCAACGGCAAGCCAGTCAAGCAACTCCGGATGTGTGGGTAGCTCACCTTGCATGCCAAAATCACCAACCGTTTTCACAATACCTCTTCCAAAGAATTGCTGCCATATTCTGTTGACATAAACACGAGCGGTGAGTGGATTATTTTTATGAAATAGCCATTCCGCTAGCCCCATTCGGTTGTTGGGAAATTGTTTGGCATTAAAACCAAGAATAGAAGCGGGAGTAGCAAACGGAACTGTATCCGTAGGCGCATCATATGAGCCACGCGCTAATAATCTTGTTGGTCTGCCATTTTCCAGATCCTTCATAACCATTACCGTTACGGGTGCAGTGTCTTTTTTATTTATAAATCCAAGTACTGAATCAATTTGTCTGGTAGTAATATTCATAACGGGTGGATCACCTAAGGAGGCAAGGCTGATATCACCCCGGAATCCTTTTTCATCGACCTGGTTAAAAAAGGCGAATGTGCCATAATAATCGCGCTGCGAAACGGGATCGTATTTATGATCATGGCATTTTGCACATTCATATGTGATGGCCAAAAATGCTTTTCCAAAAGTATTTGTTCGGTCTGTTACGTATTCAACGCGATACTCTTCATCGATTACTCCACCTTCCTGAGTGATTTTATGGTTACGATTAAATCCAGTAGCTAAAGTTTGTTCCAAGGAGGCGTTAGGGAAAAGATCACCAGCCAGCTGCCATTGAACAAATTTTTTGTAGGAATAATTTTTATTAAAGGCATGAATGACCCAATCACGCCATGGCCACATCGTTCTTAATCCATCATCCTGATATCCATGACTATCTGCATATCGAGCAATATCTAACCAGGATACTGCCATTTTCTCTCCATAATGGGGTGATTTGAGTAACTCATCTACGATTTTTTCATACGCATTCGGAGAATGATCAGCTAGAAATTTATTTTGCAGTTCAGGTGACGGGGGTAATCCGGTTAGATCCATACTAACCCTTCTGAGGAGTCGTTCTTTGTCAGCCTCATCTGCTGGTGAGTACCCTTTTTTTTCCATGGTTGAGAGTACAAAATAGTCAATGGGTTGTTTAGGCCATTCTTCGTCATCCACTTTTGGAAGGCCGGGTTTAACAGGTGGAATAAAAGCCCAATGTTTTTTGTATTTAGCCCCTTGTTTGATCCATTTTTCTATAAGTTTAATCTCAAAACCTGTCAAAGGCAGATTTTCAGAAGGGGGGGGCATCATTTCAGCGGTATCCGTTGTAATGATTCGCTTGTAAAGTTCCGATTGTAAAGGATCACCGGGTACGATTGCGTGCATTCCTGGATTGTCCTTCAAAGCAGCATACGCTCCTTCTTCAGTATCCAAACGGAGGCCTGCCTGTCGCTTATTAGCATCAGGGCCATGGCATTTGAAACATCTGTCAGATAATATTGGTCGGATATGAAAATTGTAATCCACTACATCGGGTAGAACACCGCCAGCATTATCAGATGCTGAAGAAAACCCTTTGATCCCAAATACTCCGGCGATAATAGCTGCACTTAAAACGGCAAGAATGATTAATTTTTGTTGATTCATCATTTTCAATAAGATAGTCAAGCAAAATTTAACGGAAATTACAAAAAGAACACATTATTAGCTCAATGTGTGCACAATATGTACCAATTTTTACGAAATCTTGTTTTTCTTTTTAATGTTCCTTGGCACGTTGGTGAGGCAATAGAATTGGAAGGTAATTGGTGTAAAGTGTTAATTTTACACTATGGTCACTTTTTTCAATATTCCCAGCATTACCCTAAGTACTGCACTTTTCTTTTGTTGTATGTCTCTAAAAGCTCAATACCAAGATGAATCAAGATATCCTGTTTATAATGGGAATGATCTCGGCTTACTGTATTCTCCTAGTAAATCTTCATTTAAGATTTGGGCCCCAACGGCTGATAGTGTTCAGTTAACCTTGTATAAAACTCCGTTAGGATATAGTCCAGTCAAGCAGCTACAAATGCAGAAAACGGCAAAGGGAATTTGGCAGATCTCATTGGATGGAAATCATGTAGGACTTTTTTACACATTCCGTTGCCATATTGATGGCAAATGGAATGATGAAGTGCCTGACCCATATGCCAAACTCGTTGGTGTAAATGGGAGAAGAGGTTATATAGGCGATAGTAGAAAGGGTGACCCAAAGGAATGGGAAAACGATAAACGTCCAGCTTCCATTCCCTCTACAGCTTCGGTTATCTATGAGCTTCATGTTCGAGATGCCAGTATTCACCCTTCTTCTGGAATAAAAAATAAAGGAAAGTTTAAGGGACTAACCGAAAAAGGTAGTACCAA
>Ga0315907_10003050_pt1 | contig 20243 bp, 16 predicted proteins | sample LakEriMetagenome_3_FD_203525 | JGI IMG/M metagenome (GOLD analysis project Ga0315907, IMG submission 203525) | Freshwater fungal communities from buoy surface, Lake Erie, Ohio, United States - Buoy 12 MA123 | ecosystem: Environmental > Aquatic > Freshwater > Lake > Lake biofilm | place: USA...
ATATTGGAAATTGGACATCTAGACGTTAGGATGCATAGACATTAAGTCATTTAGATGTTAAGTCGGTAGGACAATTCGATAATCTGTAATCCCTAATTTGTCATTCAAATTCCGCCTTTTTACGCAGTACCACGTAGGAAGCTGCTATTTACTACGTAGCGGGCTATGGGGAGCACTATGTGTTTTGCGCTTGCCCCTTGGCAATTTTGTTTTCTACTCTTGGTATATGCGGCAACTTTGGTTCAGAAACAAACAAAGACTACCAAATATGAAAACAAAAAATTTACTTCTCGCCGCTCTTTTGGGACTTACTTCCTTTACTTCATTCGCTCATGGCTCCTCCAAGGTATGGGCGCAAATCACCGATGTAAGCGCAGTTCCTTTTGTGAACGCGGATGGGCAGTTGGTGTCGAACCACAACAGCTTGAACGCAGCCATCCAACAACAAGGAATCGTGGAAGTGCGTGCCACAGATGGGGTTTACTTTTATCGCTACCAAGCAAGAGACAACAACGAACAACCTTTCGAAGGTCATGGGTTTCTGCATTTAGTAAGGTGATTTCTGTCAAACATTCCCAAATTAGGCTTTTACTTGGCCTTTTCTTATCTAACAAAATACTCCGTTAATGTCCTCCTTCACGCGGCATGCGTACAGCGATTATCCCTGCAGAAAGGACAGTTAATCCACCAATAAAGGCAATGGCTATGTGTAAGTTAAACCAATCCGCTAGAATCCCGGTAAGGAGTGCACCAAAGGCGTAGCCTAAATCCCTCCACAGCCGAAAAGTTCCTATGGATTTTGCTCGGTCTAGGGGATGCGTATGCTGTGCGATTTTACTCAGAAAGGTTGGGTAAACTAAGGCGGTACCCAGGCCAAGGCATGCACTTAGCAACATAAAATGCAGCGTATTGTTGGCAATAAGTAACCCAAAGAGGGTAAGTCCTTGCACCAACATTCCCCAAAATAGGAGTGCTTTTTTTGACCAATAATCGCCCAAGGCACCCGTGCCTATTTGCGAAATCCCCCAAACAGCTGGATAAATCCCAGTTATTATTCCAATCATTTCAAGTGAAAAGCCTTGATTCGCTAAGAGTAAGGGGAAAATACCCCAAACCATGCCGTCATTCAAATTATTTACCAAGCCAGCTTGAGTTACAGTACCTAAGATTCGATGCGTCCATGTGGTTTCTCTGAAAATGTTCGTTAACCGAGGTTGTGGATGATTCACAGCTTCCGTTTGTACCATGTGTTGGGTGTCTTTAACAAAGACCCAACTCAAAATTATCCCCCCAATCGAAAGAACGATTCCGATGATAAAAGGAAAGGGTCGAAGTCCATAGGCTTGTGCTATGACCGTGCTTAAATAGGCAAGCACCGCAACGGACAAGTAGCCTGCAAATTCATTTAGCCCCATAGCTAACCCACGCTGCTTTTCATCCACTAAATCAATTTTCATCACAACGGTAGATGACCAAGCCAATCCTTGATTTATGCCCAATAATACGTTGGCGACTAGAATCCAATTCCACGTAGGGCCATACATTAAAAGGAAGGGTATGGGAATCCCAACAAGCCAACCCAGGATTAACAGGCGTTTTCTTCCCATTCGATTCGCAAGACTGCCTGTAAGGTAATTCGAAAGGGCTTTCACGGTTCCGAATACCACAATAAAGGAAAGCATAGCACTGTACGCAGAAATCTGGAAGTCATGCTGCGCAATTTCAGGCAGTAGGGTTCGTTCCATGCCGACCATGCCGCCCACAAAGGCGTTGATAATTACGAGCAGCGTGAATTGTTTCCAATTGGCTTTTAAACCGGTAGTTTTATGCGTAGTCACTTCGGTAAAGATACCAAATTCACGGGCTGTAACCATAGGTTTAACGTTCGTTATAACCACATGAATTACAGAATTTCAGTCATTTTAATTGCCTTGATGCCCTCCTTTTTTGCCCAAAGTATACCGATTGAAATGGTACGTATTTCTTGTGGTGGAAAGTATTTTACAGATAATCACTCTGCGCAACCCGCGATGCTAGTTCGAGGAGTTTTTTGTCAAGACAGTTATTATTATACGCCTATTGGATTCGGGGATTCCTTAACCGAATTGGCTTATATGAATGATCAGTTATTTACTGGAATTGCCGAAGATAAGGATTCTAGCAACCGTCTAATCGGACGCTATACGTTCAAGGATGGTATGCTCGAACAATTAGAAGAATTCCAATCCGATGGAAAGCTTAGGCAACAGTTGAATTTTGTAGGCGGAAAACAACACGGCGTTCAACGTGCATTTGACAGGCAAGGAATCTTAACGCACCTGCGAACTTTTGATCATGGGGTTGTTGATGGGCCATTTTTTTATGAGTGGTATGGCGATTTCGGAAATGGTTTGGTTAAGGGTATAGCAATCAAGGGGTCTTATCACTATGAAAAGGGCTTTGAGCCATATAATTCAAGCCAAGAATAAAGCAATATTCAATTCTTACTTAAGCAATAACTTATTGATCTCTTCGCTTAATCGTTCCTTATTATTGGGTCCAACACCCAATGAAACGTATTGAATGCTTCCTTCTTGATTGATAATGATGCTCGTAGGATAGCCGCTAACATTGAATAATTGGGCAGTTTGTTGACTTTCCGGAACGATTTTGTAATTGAAGGGGGTTGTTTTTAAAAACTTTTTGAGTTGTTTCTTTTGATTTGTAGCAAGCCCTAAAAAGACGACGTCTTCTTTTTTAAAAATCTTAGATATTTCATTTAATTCTGGGATCTCCATCACACAGGGTTTGCATTCCACAAACCAAAAATTCAATACAATTACTTTTCCTTTTAATGCGGAGGATTGGTATACGTTCCCTTTGATGTCTGTTACTTCAAAGGATGGCATTGGGGTTCCAATTAATGCACTTTGTTCTTCTGGTATGCCTTGTTGCATCCGCTGCATCATTATTTTTTCTTGGTCGGTTGCCTTTCGCATAACGAATGCTTTGACCGCCTTGGTTTTATCAATATATGGTTCTGGAACGTAGGCATTTGATATCACGAGATTCATGAATTGAGCTGCGTCAATTAGATTGAAGTTCTCGTCATACATCGGGGTGGAAGTGGGGTCAAGCATTAAGGGCGTATTGGCATTGATATCGCCCGGACCGGCCTTCGAAAGCCCCATAAGCGCCAATGGATTTTTGGTTGTTGAGTCGCTCAGGGTTTGTTGCGCAAGAATATTCCCTGTAAAACATAAAAATAATATGCTACCAATGAGACAGTTTTTTTTAGTTAATATGGTCATGTAGGGGTTATATTGATATGGTTAAAGGTAAGAAATTGTCTTTATCAGGGGTTAGAATGCAGTGTTTATTGGTTCATCTTAAAGAGCTGACTTGAATACAGCATTGTTTTTTTTACAATTTTGTGAACTTATTTAATGTCATTTTGTTTAAACATTCTAATTAAAAATTAAACAAAATGAAAAAAGTTACTTTTTACGCCCTGTCGTTATTCAGTGCTGGGATTATCCTAAGTTCTGTAAATTATGCGCAAACCAACGTGTTTGACAATGTAATTGCACCAAGTCCAAATCACACCTACCTTGAAGCCGCCTTGATTCAAGAAGGTTTAGTAGGTGCCTTACAAAATCCAAATGCTACCTTAACAGTTTTTGCACCGGATGACCAAGCATTTACAAATTTGGCTACTTCACTTGGAACCACGGTTCCTGGTTTACTCGCCTTACCCAATTTAGATGATATCTTATTATATCACGTATTAGGAACTACTGTACCTTCCTCAGCAGTAACAAATGGTGCCATTGTTCAACCATTGAGTCCAACCAACACCTTAAAAATTACGGCTACTGCTGCAGGAAATGTTTACATCAACCAAGCGCAGGTAACCACCGTTGATTTAACTACAGCGAACGGGGTGGTTCACGTTACCAATGGGGTGTTGCTACCTGTAGAAACTGTAGCCGATATAGCTATTGATAATGGATTTACTACCTTAGTTACAGCAGTTGTTCAAGAAGAATTATTACCTGCTTTGACTAATCCATTATCCAACCTTACTGTATTTGCTCCGAATAATGATGCATTTCAAGATTTAGCTGATGAATTAGGAACTACGGTCGCTGGATTATTGGCACTGCCACAATTAACAGATATTTTGTTGTATCACGTACTTGGTACCGAAGTTCCATCATCTGCTGTAACTAACGGAGCGTTGGTTCAGCCATTAAGTAATTTGAATACCTTAAAGTTAACTGCAACTGCTGCAGGTGATGTATTTGTTAACCAAGCGCAAGTTATCGCAGTTGATATTACGTCTGATAATGGTGTGGTTCACGTGTTAGATGCGGTAGTTTTACCTATCGAAACTGTGGCGGATGTAGCGATTGATAATGGATTTTCTACCTTGGTTACTGCGGTAGTTACGGCAGAATTGCTTCCAGCATTATCCGATCCGTTTTCTGAATATACTGTATTTGCTCCAACGAATCAAGCATTCACTGATTTGGCAACAGCCTTGAACACCGATTTGAACGGTATCTTAGCACTACCAAACTTAGCTGACATTTTATTATATCATGTAGTTGATGGGGCTGTATTATCAACTCAATTAACTGCAGGTCCGGTTGCAACTCTTGAAGGTTCTGACGTGATTGTTTCATTAACCGGAGGTGTAAAAATCAACGATGCAAACGTTACCCTAGCCGATGTTCTTGCTGATAACGGAGTAGTACATGTATTAGACAAAGTGATTTTAGAGTCTTACTTAGGAATCGATGAAAACAATACCTTCTCTTTTGGTTTATACCCGAATCCAAGTAATGGATTAGTAACAATCAATGGAGTTGACAATGCAGAAGTAATCGTCAGTGATTTAAGTGGGAAAACCTTCCTTAACCAAAGCGTGAATAATAACTCAACTTTAGACTTGAACGGTTTAAGTAACGGAACGTATTTAGTAACCATTTCACAAAATGGAAATCGAAGCGTACAAACCTTAGTAAAGTTCTAAGGACCTAAACGCTGTCTATTGAAAAGCCATCCTTCTGGGTGGCTTTTTTATTTAATCATTCCACATAAAATCTTTAGGGGAGTGGTGGGGATTATTTTTTACATATTCCATCCATTCTGTCCAGGTGGTGGTTCGGTTTTTAATTTCAACTTCCCCATTCGCATACACGATAAAGTATGCCATGCTCCCTTCATTATAGAAGGATACCTCGCTGTAACAAGGTGTCATGCGCTCGATATCAATTCGCTGGTTTACGTGTTCAATGCGTAATCTTAAATCATTGCTTTTCTCGCCGTCACGGTTGTATTGTACACGCACAAAGTTCCAATGCTCTTTGAACACGTACCAAAGCATGGAAGGATGAATAAAGTCGCTTACTATCAATTCTACTTCGTAATTCCCGTTTTTATTATCACGTAATTTCCACGTATAACCCAAGCTATCCAATAAGGCTTTAAGCCCTTTTACTTTGGGATCATTATTATTGTCATCATGGAATTTCGGGTAATATACTTGTGGTAGTTCAAGCCATACCTGAACCACTTCCGTTTCTTTATATTCGGCACGATGTTTCATGGAATCTAAGAAGGTATTAAAGGTAAACAACCAATACGCCATAGAATCTCGTTTTTGGTTTAAAGCCTTCACGCTTAAGGTGTCCGAATAGTTTTTATAATACAGCAAGTGATTGGCTCGATTTCGCCAGGTTTGTTGCTGTGGCTTGGGTATTCTTTCAATTAAGTTGCCCTTAGGAAGTAGGCTTTCACATCCAAGGTTATAGATTTTATTTTTAATTACGTTTCCGGTGCTTTCTTTTTCAAGATACGGTCCATGTCGAAGTCCGTTCTTATAGGTAGCAATTAGGGTATGACCGTTCAATGTATCCTTAAATTCGACACTTCCATGTAAGTCATTGTTATAAAAAGTCAATAGTTCATATCGCCTCCCTGAATAGCTAAATCGCTCCTTGGTTCGCAGTTTGTTGTTGATGCTTGTTTGTTCCTTGATTTGTCCGTTACCGTAATACAAGCGTTGACTCTGTTGATTTGAATGGAAGGATGATGATCCAACTGTTTCTGAACAAAGCGTTCCAAGAATATTCCAATTTTTTTGCAGAGTAAAATGCACGGTATCTTTCCAATAGGCTATATTCAAACGTTCTATTTGTCCGTTGCGAAAGTAACTCACATAGGAGGTATCGGAGTATTTTTGTGTACATTCTTTCAACTGCCCGTTATCATACCATCGTTTTTCAAATATTCGATAGTCGGTGTTGTTCCAGTTCATTTGAGTCCCATTACTAAAGACTACATACCGTATTAATTTTCCTTCAGGAGACCAATCTTGCAGGATTGCCTGATTTTTTTTATCAATTACTTTCGAGTGAATTAATAATCCCGCCGCATTGTATTCTTTTTCCCAAACCGGCGCAAAAGGATTGTTTGCTCGTTGCGTATAAATTGATTCTTTAGCAAGTCTGCCTTGGTCATCCCACTGGCGCCAAAGACTGTCCTTTATATTGTCTTTATATGACCCCGATTCGTAAATTTTACCATTGTAATGATAATGTGTCCACAGTCCATCAGGATTACCTTCCTTGTATTGCCCTTGTGTTCTAAGTTTTCCATTATCGTGGTATTCCGTAAACTTGCCGTCGAGCAGGTGTTGATCATCTTGGTCATAGAAGCTCAACTTGTCATACGATTCTTCTTTAATTAGCACACCCTTGTCATTATACCATGTATGTTTACCGTAGGGAACAATCAGGCTTGAATAACCAAAATCATCCACCGTATGAGGGGGATGGTCTTTTCGGTTGAAGGAATCAATTTCACTGAATCGAATGAAGGCGTATTCTTGAATAAAGCGCAATTTACCGTTCGTGTGATATTCTGTACTCTTGTAGCGGCGTCGACCCTGTTCGTCGTTATAGAATTCCCAGTGTATCATTAAGGTGCCTTGTTCATTAAATTGTTTTAATTCTCCAATAGGTTTCCCTTTTTTTGCATGATGATTTAATGTGGTTCGCGTGCGAGGGGTGAACTTACCATCGTTGTAATGGTTTAATTCTTCAGAAATAATATGACCGTTTTGAAATACTCGTTTTTCATAAACCTGAGTGCCAATGGTCTGTTCACAAACTCCTTCTCTCGGTTTATTCTGATCGTTGAAATAGGTTGAGAACAAATAATGCCCACCTTTTTTGTTGTAGTAATCAAAGGTACAATGCTGTGCATGGGCGACAGAAAAACCAACTATAAACAGTAAAAACAGGACAATCCATTTCATAATTCGATACAAAGATAAGGTGAAACGCTTAGGTATACCTTTGCCAACGAATTGGGTTCAATGGAAAACGAATTATTCCTTGATGATGCGCAAGGTTTCCGTGCTGTTTTCTAAAGAAATACGAACTAAATAGATCCCTGTTGGTACCTTTGAAAGGTTGATGGAGTAGGTGTTTGAATTGGGTGAATCTTCCATCAATAAGGTGCCATCAAGTCCGAAAACTTGAATTGAATTCATGGGCACTTCGGTTGTACACAATGTTATGTTGTCTGAAAAAGGATTCGGATAGGCTTGCACACCATGTGTTTGTTCTTCTGGGATACTTGCTCCATCATTATTAAAAAACAATACGTTATCGATATAAACAGTTCCTGAACCTGATGGTGTACCTGAAAAAATGAGTTGAGAAAAATCAGATACACTCGCGAGGCCGGTGAATGAACTCAAAGGAATTTCTAGGGTGTGCCATGCTTCGGTTGGCAAGGCGTAACTTAGCTCACTTTCGCTGTCATCACCGCCAGCATATTGACCGTTAGCACCGAAGTCAACGAGTTTAACATTGAATGCACCCATATTGGGGGTCCAATAGTCTACTCTGAAATGAGTCATGTTGCTCAGGTCTAATTGATTGTTCCCGAGAAGTTCTATCCCAGCAAAACTCATTGCGTCATACCGTTTGGTATCGTTCCCACTGAGTTGTAAATCGTTCACTTGTGCCATTGACCACGGGGCCATCCAGGTATCCACGGCGACGTTTTGATACGGATTACTAAACAGCGAAATGACGTTGGCAGGGGAATAGGTAGGCGTTGGAGCAGGCCCCATTGGAATCGGATTTCCGCCATTTTGATTGGAGAATTTAATGTTATCTATCAGGCAAATTCGGTTGTCGCTGCGTTGAGTAAAATCAGGAAATACGATAATTTGGTCTATGCCGGTAGAGGAAGGAGCGCTCACAACGGCACTAAAATCAAAGGTCAGTTCTTCCCATTGATTTATCAAGGTATTACTTACTAAAAGCTCACCGGTAGAAGCACCAGCAGGCGTAGCGAATTTAATTCCCACCGGACTTATAATGGGTTTGTAGACCATGATTTTTACAACACAATTGGCAGCAGTTAGATTGAAGGTGCCGATGCCTTGACCATGAACGGATTCAAACCCGGCCCACGGAGCGCCAGCTACATTCGCGGTAAATCGAGCTGCGGTTGACGAGGTGTTTACACCACTAGGGTCTGGGTTAGCTATAATTTCTAAGGGGGGATTGAAGTCATTTTCGAAGGTGGTCCATTGCCAGTTGGCACCAAAGCCGGCAGGTTCAAAATCAATGGGGCCTAATTGCGCGAAGTACACATAATTAGTGAAAATAGCAAAAAGAATTAAATGTACACGCATAACAATCAGGATTAGTAATTGTTAAATGTACAATAATTAATTAGATCGGGTCATTTTTTAATGAATCCCAAAGAGAAGTTATCAAAGAAAAAGGTATTTGCGTGTTCTCCCTCAGATTCTTCTTCTGATTCTTCTATAAACTTTTCGCAGGGATATTCACAATAGACGAAAACCAGGGCTTCCTTACTATTTTTTGGTAACTCATGCCATAGGGAAAATTGTTTCATTTCATGCATTACGTTGAACCCACGTTTTTCTGCCTCGGGAGTCCCGGCATCTAAATCTCTAAATTCACCGGGAGTTTTTTTAATGTAAATCGAGTCTAATGGATTACCTGAACCATCTTTGAAGATTACTTTTACCTCTGCAAAAGAACAGTTCGTTTTGGTAGTGTAAGTAGAACCAATCCAACAACTGAAATTAGCCATTACAGTATCTACGAGTAGCGTAGCGTGTAAATCATCTATTCGAATGCTCTGATAAATATTTAATTTACGTGTTTCGTTGTATTTATCTACTGTTAATCGAAAATAATTTGCTCCAGGCTGGGTTGGAAGTCCTGCTTTTACGGCACCATGATTCCATTCGTGCGAGGTTACGCCATACTCAGACACCCAATTGGATTCTGATCCTCGGGCGTAGTCTGTTTTCCAATGCAGGGGTGCTCCAGATGAATTTGATTCAGCTCCAGGGTTTACTATACGGTTGGACTTCCCAACCCAATTAAGTTCTTGATTTTGAGCTTGGAAATTCATTGCCATCGATATGCAGACAACAGAAAATATAAATTGATACATACACTAAAATAGAAATTATTTTAATTACCCCATCGAAATAAACATTACATTTTCTTAACATTTAGCGTGGGCATGTATCATAAGAGAATTGCGACCTTTGCAGCGAATTTTATGACTACTCTTTTTATTTCTACCATTGTTTCCCTTTTTTCACTCATCAATCCATTGAGTGCGATGCCTGTGTTTATTTCACTGACAACCGGATTTCCTAAAGATCACCTGTATCGTACGATTCGTAGAACATCCATTTATGTTTTCGTTGTTTGCGTATTATCCTTTTTCATTGGAGAATTTGTGCTCAATTTTTTCGGAGTATCAATTCATGCCTTGAAAATTGCGGGTGGAATTATTATTTCTCGTTCGGGGTTTCAATTGTTGAATGCTCAACATAAAAGTGATGTTCATGGGCCCATTGAAGACGAATCTCGCCTAAAAGAAGATATATCCTTTAGTCCCTTAGCGATGCCACTTCTGGCAGGTCCTGGTTCTATTTCCTTATTGATTAACTTGGCAATTCAAACCGAAGATTATGAGAGTAAGGGTGTAATTCTAGCAGGAATTTTTATTGTTTGTTTGAGTATTTACCTAGTGCTCTCTTCTGCACCTTATATCTTAAAGTACCTCGGACAAAGTGGCTTGCGTACGCTTTCCAAAATTATGGGCTTATTAGTCCTTTCGATAGGGATACAGATGATTGTTGCGAGTGGCCGCTCGTTATTTTACGCGTCTATTTAATTTCTTCGAAATCGTCGAACTCGTCAGCGTCGCGCTTAGGCGCTTTTGATTTCGGACCCCGAAGCATCCACGTAATGGCTGCTAAAAAACGAACCAGCGTAGCAAGCAAAAAGAAGAATCCTGCAAGTTTAAATATCCATCCAATAATCGGAATATCAATTAAATCCTGCGTTTGTTCATAAAACCACTGCGTAACCACGCTATCTAATGCAACCGGGAAAAATACCCAGAGGATGGTGATGGAAATAGAGATTAGCGCAACGGCTAATTCCCATTCATTTTTCATTTTCACTTTTTTATAAAGGTTCGTATAAAGTTGAACCTGCACTGCATTTTGCTCTGATCGAATATTCCTTAATAGATATAAGAAGTAAGTGATTAAAGAAAGGATGAGCATGCTATTCACGGTTAAGCTACCTTCTACGTTAGCTACAAATTTTAATACGAGCACCCCCAGAAACAGCGATTGAAGCAATTGCAGAAAATATCGAAATTGTGTGCGAATATTTTCAGGGAGAATGATCATTAGCAACAGTTGCAACCAAAACCAAATAAAGGCAAACGCAGAAAACAATACCCCCAATTGGAAAATTAATGACAGTGCGTTCATTATTTCGGTAAGATTTGAAATTCCATGTATGAAGTCGGCGCTTCCGCGGCTGTTTTTGGATTGAAGTCAAGCCGTAACACTCTTCCCTCTGTCCTTCGATTCAATTGATGTAAATATTCGTAAAGTACTTCATTCTCTTTCTTACTTTGAATAAATTCTTCACTTAGTTTTATCATTTTATTTTGCGTTGGATCAAACCACATCGCGGGTTCTGACTCACCCTTACCAACAGGTATAATTCTGCGGGGGTCAATGTTTAGCTCTTGAACCAAATATTTATAACATGCTTTAGCCCGATTTTCTGATAGCATTTGATTTCTTGTTTCCTCTCCGCGCGAATCTGTATGAGAAATTAATTCAATAATTAGATTAGGGTAGTCACCAAGTAATTTAGCTACAGATTTTAGCGAGTCATAACTGTTTACCGTTGAATCATTAATAAAGGTCCATTTGTTAAATTCATATTGAATATTCGGAAAGCGAATGATGTTTTGTTCTTGTGCTTCGGGCTCAGTGATTTCAAATATCTGGCTGATTTTTTGTCCGATGGAGTCTGTAATTTGCAATTTAAAGGACCCTTTTCTAAGTGAACCAATGTCTTGTGTCGTCATGCCATTTGACCATTGGTATTTATAAGGTTTTACACCGGATACAATGTCAATATCGATCATTCCATCAGAACCTTGGAATTCACTGATATGTTTGATTTCTTTTACCGTCATAACTAATTCCGGCGGTTTAATGGCCCAAGCTGACCATAAGTCTAAATCCTTCCCGTCGCGGTTACTTGACCAAAGCGCTTGATTATCAATGAGCGAGAAATACGCATCAAAGTTTGGTGTATTAATGGTTTTTCCGAGGTTAATCGGTTTTGACCATGAATTCCATCTACCCTTTCTAACGCTGTAGTAGATGTCCGCGTCCCCTTGTCCTTTGAATCCATTAGAAGAAAAATAGAGGGTATCGTTGTTCGGAGATAGAAACGGCGAAATTTCAAACCCTGGGCTATTAATTGTTGAACCGAGGTGTTCTAATTCTGACCATCCGTCGCTGCCAAGCATCGAATAATACAAATCTTCCTCGCCTTCTGAACCCGCGCCTTCGTAGGAAACGATTACAACTTGTTGATCCCTTGAAATCGTATACCCAACATACTTTCCATCAATGTCTAAACCCGGTATGGCAAGTTTATTTTTAACCAACCAATTGGTGTCCTGATTCCTTCGTGTAGCGATTGTGATGCCTTTTTCTAAATCACGTTCGGTACCGTAGGAACTGATTAAATATAATAAACGCTGGGTACTGTCCGATGGATTCTCAGCTTCGGATATTACCGCATTATGGAGTTTATTGTTTAACGATTTCAACGCATATGGCGTACCCCATGATCCACTTGTTTTTTTACTAACCCAAATGTCTTGATCATAAATCCCCCCTGTATTTTTAGGGTCAAATGTTCTAACAAAATATAGCATGTCTCCCTGTGCCGAAAACAGAGCATTGCTTTCATCCGCTGACGTGTTTATGTTTGTTCCAAAACGCAGCGGTGTTGTGAATTCATAGATTTGAGTCCAACCATAGTTGAATACGACAAAACACAGGATAAATAAGCGGGCTTTAAAATCCATAACTTAAATAAATTTCATGTCCCCCATTACTAAACCGATTGATTCGATTGGTTGAGAAATCAAATGCATATCCAATCTTCAAATTATCTGATACTTCCATTCCAGCCATCAATCCAGCGGAGGCATTATACTGATAGTTTATTCCTGCCCAAAAAATATAATTAATGGTTGTCATAAGGGTTGCTTCAAGAGAAACCGGCCCGTGATTCATTTGTTTTGCAACAATGATAGGCTGTAAATCTAAGCCATTGGCTATTTTAAAGGTATATCCAAACAGCGCATTCCAATGATATTGTTGGTCGAAAAAGCTAGTTTGTTGAACAAGCCCGTTGGGGATTCCTCCATGGTGAATGGCACCGGAAAAAATTACTTTCTTTGAAAAAAGGGTTAGCCCAAACCCACTGCTTAGGGAAAGCGCCCGTAAACCATTGGCTAAATATGCATCATACGTTGCATCTCCTCCGCCATAGGGTAATTGCGGATTATTAAGATTTAATACACTTGCTTGACTTGGAGAAAACACATTGTTTCTTAGCCCCATTCGCAGCCCCGCACTTAATTTCCAGGTTTTATTAATTGGGATATTAGCAGCATAACTACCACTTACATCGAGGTATTTAAAGGCACCATAATTATCAGATATAACTTGTCCGCCAACAAAATGTTGAAGTACTATATTTTTTTTCTTTTGTAGAGGCTCATATTCACGTTGAATTCTACTTCCTGGATTGAATATTGTTTTGACCTTTTTCTTGATCATTGTTTGCCCTATGCAAGCAATCGTTCGTGGTTCGTTTCCAAAGCCTAGCATTTGCCACCTTGCAAGTAAGGATATACTACTTTGCTTGTTCATTGCCATTCCCGATGGATTGTATACTGAGTAATTCATTGGGATTTGACGAAATTGCGGCATTTGTTGACCCAAAAGACTCAGCGAAAAGATTGTAAAAACAAGGGTCATTAATCTCATGGCGCACGTAAAATTGTAATGGTTCCATTAATCGGCTCTATGCTTCCATCCACTGCCTTTTCAATAATGTAGTAATAACTTCCAACGGGTAATTCTTCACCGTTCAAGGTCCCATTCCATGGCGATGAAGCATAATCCCCTTCGATGCTCGTGTATATATTTTCTCCCCACCGATTGAAAATTTTAACTTGATTTAAAGGGAACTTTGAGTCTAAGCCGACAATATCCCATACATCGTTATCCCCATCCCCATCCGGAGTAAAAGCACTGGGCACTACTAAATTACATGAAACGATTTCTGTAGAAAATCCCAAAACGTTACTAACGCATCCATTCACAACTTGCACCACATAATACGTAGTTGAACTGTCGTTGTTTGGATAGAATATTGGGCCACTTTCCAAGTATTGACTCAAATTTGAATCGGCGAACCAGGATATAACACCGTTTGGATTTGGGTTTGTCAGGGAGATACTTCCTGAAGGCTCATTTTCACAAACAACGGTGTCTCCGGTAATTATGGGTGTTTGTGGTATTGATAAGGAGTCAAGTAATATTGTGCCGCCTAAGGCTCTGGTACAAAATTCATCGCTTATAGAAACGAGTTCGTATAAACCTGCTTGTGTGCCCAAATACAAGGGGTCTGAGGCTCCTGCGGTCACTTGCTCCACGCCATTTAAGTTCCATACTACCGTTACGGGATAGGATGCGTTTAGGTAAAGCAATACCGAATCAAAACTTTGCAAGGGACAATTATAGGTTCCACCAGTTAAACTAAGCAAATTAGGGAGTGCATGTACTGTGAGTTCAAAAGTGTCTTTTGCCATGGTGTTACATAATGAAACGCTGTAAACTATTTGATATACACCAGCACTGCTACCTGTGGTATTGATTGCTCCGGTTATCGGGTCTAAGTTAAGTCCCCCAGGAAAAGAACTATAGGTTCCGTTACTTGGTGTTGACGGAGGTAGCGTTGGGGTGATTATCCCAGCGTTTAGACAAAGGTCATTCGGATAACTTAATCCCAAGGATGGGTTACCTTGAATGATTTGTACATTGGATTGGTTAGAACACGATCTTAAGGTACTGAAGGTAATGTCATCGATTGCGAAGTCATTCCCTAATCCACTTTGATTTAAATTTTCTATCAATAAGATTGCAATACTATCAGCACCAGAATTCCATGTGGTGCTTTGTTGTTGCCATGAGCACGTGGTATTGGTTAAGGTGTCAACACTAAGGGAAATTCCATTTATACTTGCCTTTAGAATAGCCGGGTTGTTACTTTCTACCGATTGCGCATAATAGGAAAAGGTGTAAGTGGTATTTTTTTCTACCGAAATTCCTTGTTTCCAAACGGATGTGTTTCCTGAAATTGCCCCATCAATCACCATCATATTTCCTACGCCATTGCCAAAGGTATGATCCACACAGGGGGAAAATGTTCCTTCCCAAAAACTTGCATTGGGTGTTATGCCATACGTTGATTGTAGCCCATTGGGATTGGTTGGGGTTAGAAATGTTAAATCGCTGTAAAACCCGGTGTTCATCGCCTCAAAGTTGCCGTTTGTTACCAAGTTTTCGTTGGTGTTGTTTGTGGAAACCAGATAAACCGTGGTTTGATTCGGGCTAACCAAAACGGTATCATTGAACGGGTTTAATAGGTTTGGGTCGGGTGGTGTAGCCATCCATAAATAATTGGTGTTTGTACCACCCGTTACCGTTAAGGTCACTTGTGTGTTTGCACAAACCAAGGTATCCGTTGGATTAACTTGCAGGAAGTCATTTGGAAAAACAAGTTGATTCGTCAAGTTCACCGATTGGTTCGTCGCATCGATAACGCTCAAGCTGTACGAACCAGCAGGTATATTTGTGAAAATTCCCGTGGAGTTATTCAAGGTTCCAAAGCCTCCGGATAACGAATATTGATACGGCGGATATCCCCCTTTCGCATACCCAATGAGCACGCCACTTAAGGAATCACTACAGCTTGGTTGGGTAGTCGATGCAGTTAACGACAACGGATCCCCAACAGGCATTACCGCGATGTCGTCAATGGCAAAATCATTACCGGTTATATTGATGTTATCGTCATAAAGACTAATATTAACACAAGAATTCGTTGGTTCGAATTCTACAGCATAGGCTTGCCATCCGGCTGCGGGGAGTGGCGCTAAGGTCGGTGTAAGCACCTGAATATTTACTGCATTGTTAAATGTAGCCTTTACATCTGCTTGAGAAGCAACATTCTGTACTAAACTTGATGCCGAATGTAACCAATAGCTGAGAATATACGTGTTGCCTACAGTTAACCCACAAACACCCCCTCCGTTGCTTCCTGCTTGCCAAAATGCTTGTCCGCCACCGATATTTACACCATCAACCACCAACATATTTCCCTGCCCAGAACTGTGGTCACCAAAGGGTAAAAAAAAGTTAGTGTTTAACGGCAATGGATTATTGGTTATCGCAAAGTCACCAGGCTGGGTGCTTCCGAAATACGGGGGAGAAACAAGGGAATAGCCTTGCCCATTTACATTAAAACCAACCCCCGGACCACCAAATTCAAAATGCCCATTAAACAGGTAGTTTTGTCCCCAACAATGAAGAGAAAAGTACATACCAATAAGGAGCAAAAAGTGCTTCACAGCATAAAGTTAACACGATTCTAATTGTGGGCTCCGTTTGCTTGCTGATAAATTTCTATATGGAATTGTTAATAATTCAATCCATACATGAACACGGAGGATCTAAATATAAGGTGCAATGCTTGAAATCATTTACCAATTGCTTGTGAAATTCATGGTTATACATTACGCCTTGGATATCCAGTATCTTTAGATTTGGTAAGGTTTTTAATTGAGGTGAAATAAAATTTACAGCATTGTCATACAAATCTAAGGTCTCCAAGGCGGTGAGTTGTTCAATTTCATTTGGAATCCGTTCAATGTGATTTTCAGCGAGCAAGAGTTGTTTTAACGTACTTAGTTGAAATATGGCAAATGGAATTGAGTACATTTTATTCTTCGTCATGTTTAAGGTCTCTAAGTGTTTGAATACTAAGATGGAATCACCTAATAACTCAATTTTGTTCTTGCTTAGATTAAGCGTTTTGATTTCGGTAAAACGATAAACGATCGATGGAAGTGCAGTGAGTTTTTCACGGCTCAAATCAATCGAAAAGACACTGTCGGGGTTTGCTTGGTTCAACTCAGCAAGCGTATAACTATGCGCTACCTGTTGACCATAGAACAAGGCACTAAAGACTAGAGAAATACCTACGAGAATCGATTTCATCTTTTTTTAATTGCTCGGTTAACTCTTCAATACCTGAAAACGTTTGTTCCCCACGTAAGCGATGCCATAGGGAGATTGTTACAGTCTTCCCGTAAATATCTGAATTAAAATCAAATAAATGCACCTCAATTACTCGATGATTTGAATTGCTAACAGTAGGCCGAATCCCTATATTCATCATCCCTTGATAGGTAATACCATCAATGCAAGTTTTCACTGCATAAACTCCATTACCAGGTATCAGTTTTGAATCGCTCATAGGTTCAATATTTGCCGTTGGAAATCCAATGGATCTTCCGAGTTGCTTTCCAGTAACTACGTTTCCCATAACTTGGTATTTATATCCCAATAAACGATTGGCGCTTTCAACTTCCCCTTGGATTAAAGCCGCTCTGATTTTTGTTGAACTTACGATAATTTCATCCACATCTTGCGCAGGAATTTCTGTGACGAATCGGTTGGTTTTAGTAAGTACTTCTGCTAACAAGTGAACGTCACCCTCCCGATTATGTCCGAATTTATGATCGTAGCCCAATATAATTTCAGAGATGTTTAACTGTTCAATTAAGACATTCGATATAAAGTCGCTGGCTCTTTGATTGGAGAATTCTTTAGTGAATGGTAAAATTAAAAGATAATCTAATCCAGTTTGTGAGAGGAGCTCAATCTTTTCATCCAAGGTGCTGAGTAAAGAGATTTCTCCTAACCCTAAGGCTTGTCTTGGATGCGGATCAAAGGTAATAAGCATGCTGTCCTTACCTGTGTCCTTCGCCTTATTAATGAGCTGAGTCAAAATAGCACGGTGCCCCGCATGAACCCCATCATACGTGCCTAAGGTCACGATTGGATTCCGCAATAAGGGAAGCGATGATAAACTTGTTAATACCTTCATTATCTGAGGTGCAAAGGTAAGCAATCCAAATAAACGTGGATTTTAAACTTTTGAAGTACTTTTGGGAAAATGATTAACATGAAATTGAAATTCTTCACCCTTTTATTTTCTTTTACCATCCTTTTTGGATCCCTTCGGGCCGATGAAGGCATGCTTATTCCGTTGCTTATTAAAGCCTTTGAATCGGATATGCAAGCGCGGGGAATGAAATTGACTGCTGACCAAATATACAGTGTAAACCATGCGAGTTTAAAAGATGCTATTTTTCAGTTTGGTGGAGGATGCACCGCTGAATTGGTTTCAAGTCAAGGGCTTTTATTGACCAATCATCACTGCGGGTATTCTCAAATTCAGTCACATTCAAGTTTAGAACACGATTACCTGAAAAATGGATTTTGGGCAAAAGAAAAAAAAGATGAATTAGCCAATCCTGGCCTAACTGCAACACGCATCGTTCGGATCGAGGATGTCACCGCCTTGGTATTACAGAATACACAAGGTAAACAAGACCGGACGGTAATCGCTGCAAACATCGCTGCAATCGTAAAAACAGCAATCGAAGGAACACATTATGAGGCGGAAGTTAAAGCCTTTGATTATGGAAATGCCTATTACTTGATGGTAAAGGAAGTGTTTAAAGACATTCGGTTTGTAGGTACTCCTCCTAACTCTATTGGAAAATTTGGTGGAGACACCGATAATTGGGTTTGGCCAAGACATACGGGTGATTTCTCGGTATTTAGAATATATGCCGGGCCGGATAATAAACCCGCCTCATATGCAGCGGATAATGTTCCATACGCGCCGATTCAGTATTTGAACATTTCATTCAAGGATCGAAAAGAAGGTGATTTTACTATGGTATACGGATTTCCCGGTGTTACCGAACAGCACGTAGTTTCTGAATATTTGAAATTTATTATTGAAAAAGAACGCCCTGCGCGCATTGAGATGCGTGATGAAAGCCTAGCTGCAATTGATGCCGGCATGAAATCATCTGATTTGATACGTATTCAATATTCTGCCAAACAGGCATCCATAGCTAATGCTTGGAAAAAATGGATAGGACAGGTGGAAGGCTTGAAAAATTTAGACGGTGTTGCAGTCAAACAACGCGACGAAGCGGAATATAGAAAAATGGCCGAATCTAAACCGGAATGGAAGAAATATTCCGACGCTTTGGATTCATTGAACCAGTACATTAAGAATAATTCTGATAAAGAATATCGCTATGCCATGGGGGTTGAATATTTTTTCTATGGTCCTGAATTTTTTAAAATGATAAAAGCTTCGAGCGAGTTATTCAACGGATGGAATACTGGAGTCTCTGCCGAGGTTTTTTCTGCGGAAAAGAATAAGTTAATTTCCAGCGCAAGAGCTTTTTTTAAAAATTATAATAAGGGTGTAGATCAATCAATCTTTAATGCCTTAACCCTGCAATACCAAGGTTCTGAAATCTCAGCAAATCCTAATTGGAGTTTGATTAATGTTGCGGCACTCTCAGGTGATATTTATGGCAAGTCAATTTTTACGGACTCAACACGATTCATTCAATTTGTAACATCTTACACCAATAAATCATCCAAGAAACTAACTAACGACCCTGCCTTCGTTTTTTATAATTCCTATTACCCGATATTCGTACAAGAGGTAGATAAAGCCTTCCGACAATATCAGGCTAAAATCACTCCCTTGATGCAACGATACGTAGAGGGGAAATATACCATGTTCCCTAATGATAAACATTGGCCAGATGCCAATTCAACCTTGCGTCTTACTTATGGACAACTGGAAGGGTCTTCCCCGGTAGACGGCATGGCCTATACGGAACACACCACCTTGGATGGTATGATTGCTAAAAACAGAACTGGAAACCCGGATTTTGAATTGCTACCAAGAATGTTCGAATTGGCAGCGAATAAAACCTATGGACCTTATGCGCAAGATGGCGAATTATGGGTTTGTTTTACAGGTTCTAATCACACAACGGGAGGCAATTCAGGATCTCCAGTGTTAGATGATAAAGGGAATTTGATGGGCTTGAACTTTGACCGATCCTGGGAAAGTACTATGAGTGATTATTTGTTTGATCCGAACCGTTGTCGGAATATTGTAGTCGACATTCGCTATGTGCTTTGGGTGATGGATATTTACTCCGGAGCAAGGCATTTAGTCAATGAAATGACTTTAATCAAAGATTAATTTATCTTTGCTCCTTGAAATCAACCTGCGCCATAAGTTTAATATGAGAAAATTACTTTTATTCAGCCTACTGATTATTGCCTTTAATCAGGATACCCTTGCTTCTACCATGAGGTTTAGATCTAAATTAATCAAAGGGTATTTGGTTGATTTTAAAACGCGCAGGGATGTCGATGAGGTTTCCTTGTTGTTGGTTTCAAAAGAAACGGGAGAACGATTTAAAACAGAGACCCGCGACGGTGTTTTTACATTCAATAATGTTCCAATTGGTGAAAGCATATTAATCCTTACAGACAAAGATTATAGAAAAGATACGCTAAAGGTTTTTAGAACGAATTCTAAAGAACATTTGGAGCATTATACCTTTAGTAAAACACAGCCCTTTGCTGCCCGCTTGAAAGTAACATGGCT
>Ga0315907_10003052_pt1 | contig 20237 bp, 16 predicted proteins | sample LakEriMetagenome_3_FD_203525 | JGI IMG/M metagenome (GOLD analysis project Ga0315907, IMG submission 203525) | Freshwater fungal communities from buoy surface, Lake Erie, Ohio, United States - Buoy 12 MA123 | ecosystem: Environmental > Aquatic > Freshwater > Lake > Lake biofilm | place: USA...
TATCTGAACCTTTAAATAGCTTATTCCATTGCATTTGACCACCCCACCGATCTTCATGATAGAATCGTATTCCCGTTTCCGCAATTCGATTAAATCGCCTTTCCCATTTCCATTTATTGAAAACGGATATTCTTTTCTGAAGGGTTAGATCAGTGAATCCATCATGATTTTTATCCAATGGATTGTCATACTGAAAGAAATGCAGTCCTAATAGCGAATGATGTTTTTTATTCTTGATGGAGGCAGTAAGATCACCCTGGAATTCATTCCAACTGGTTGACATAACATTAGCAGAAAATTTAGGTGCATTTTTAGCAGATTTGGTGATGATATTGATCAGTCCGCCAACAGCCTCAGATCCATATAATCCAGAGGCAGGGCCCTTTATCAACTCAATTCTTTCGATCATCTCGTTCGGAATACCAAATAAACCATAAACAGATGATAATCCACTTACAATCGGCATACCATCGATCGTAATCATGGTATAAGGGCCTTCCAAACCATTGATCCGTATATCACCCGTGCTACAAATATTGCAATTCAATTGCGGACGAATTCCATTGATCATTTGCAATGCTTCGAATATACTCGGTACAGGATTATGCTTGAGAAAATGAGAAGAATATACTTCAACATTTACCGAACTTTCCATTTTCCGAATTGACCTTAATGTACCTGAAATAACAACCTCATCCAACTCCGTATTGACTATCCTTGAAGCAGTGTCATACTTGTAAGCCGTATCAACTTGCGATCTTACCTCATTCGCAAAGAGTAACCCTATGATCAAAAATAACCTAAACATATTTTTAGACTTGTCTAAAATAAAGATTAGGTAAATTTAGAATATATTGGCTATTTACAGCAATTTTTTCGAAAAAGGCGGCGAAGAAACCCTCTAACCGACTTTAGAAAATCAATTATGAAGTTCACTTGGGAGATCTTAAGGCGTTTAAAAAGGTACGCTCGATGCTGATATGAAAACTATTGTTCGCCATCCGGTTCATATTACCAGCTACTTGAAATCGATAGCCAACATTTAGCTTAGTATTACTGGTAAAGATCAGCTGTAAAGCGGGGGCGAGATCCAGAAATGCTGTTTTTGTATCTACTGCCTGACTGCCTAAACATTCTAAATAGATATTGAAATTCGTTTGATTATAGCTCTTGTAGCTTCTAGGATATAGCAGATACCCACCTGATAAACTATAATTAAATGCATTATAATTATGCGAATGACCAATGCCTTTTATCCGATCTTGCAAAGAATATATATAAGATAAAGTGGTGGAAACAGCTAATTTATGAACGAGCTGAGTTAAAATGACCCCTCCCCGAAGTCCCGATTGATCTCCTTCCAAATTAAGTTCATCGAATCGAACAGGATTGATACTACTAGAGAACTCACCAAAAGCAGCTGCCCGAAAATGCTTATGTACATCATCTACAGACAATAAGCGATACTTAGAATAGATCCTGAATGACTCCCAACGTACATTAGGTGAATACATATCAGAAATTGTGGAAGCCACATGAGTCATCCATTTTTTATTATGCCCAAACTGCAATTCTAAACCATGTCTTTGCTCATTTTTCAACGTATTTTTATTTTCTAAAAATTTTCCAGAATACTTCAAGCCAAATGCCCTGGCTGGCATATTAGATGCAGGTTCAGAGTAGATATATAGTTCTTGTGCCACTATTGGATGAAATATTTCAAACAGCAATATAAATAGGGTAAAAATTCGCATAATCATACTATTAAATGATATACCCTTTGAGGTTCATCAGTTTTTTCTATATTACAGCAATCAGAAACATATCCTGTGGAATAACAAGGTAGTTTAGTAAGATGTTGAATCTTCTTTTGATCTTTCAACAAGATGAAGTTCTTATCAACAATTTTGATTGTTTGTTCCCCATTAAGGATGGACTTTTTTGACCCTACAAAATGAAAAATCATACCTTGATAGCTTATATGCTTGTCCGCTTCAATTTCAGTATTTATGAAAGTTGCCGTAAGTTCTAATCCCGCTACACTGAATCCAGCATCCTCTACTTTTTTACGTATCGCATCTAAATCGATTTGCTTTCCATTAAATTCCAAAATAAAGGCCGATCCATTTAAATCTGTATCAATTTTCTGAATGAAAGGAAGCGATTCCAGATTGGCATATACTGCTTTAGCACATAGTGCACAGGTTAAACCACTGGCCTGAAGTTTAGCTTGACGAATTTGAGCTTCTGCCTGAATGGAAATGATCCATATGCAAAGAAGCCATATTATCTTTTTCATGATATAAGTATATAAACTTGAGCGGACAAGCCGCTCAAGTTCGTCTTAGAAATAAAGTAGAAATAATAAAAAAATTAGGCTTTCTTGCAGCAATCTTTACCAGATGTGCATTTGCCGTCTTTGCAGCAATCAGTACATTTACCATTTCCTTCTTTGCAGTTTTTGCAATCAGTACAAGCGGTAGAATGCTTTTCACATTTTCCCTCTTTGCAGCAATCCATACCTTTTTGCCCTGCCCCAGAAGTAGTTATAGTTTTACGATCATATTTGCAGCATCCATGGAGTTTATTATATACTTCATCAGGAGCCGTAAAGCGCTCTGTATCATATCCAGAATTAGCTATAGCTTGTTCAATTTTAGATAAATCTGTTTTTTTGCCCTTATACGAAACAGTCAGAACTTTAGTTTCCTTATTCCAATCAGCATCAGTAGCTCCAGCTGCTTTAGCTGCTTTTTCAATGGTGTTCTCACACATGCCACAGTTACCCCAAACCTTTACAGTTTCATTTTTTTGAGCAGAAACTGAACCTAAAATAAAGAATAAAAAAATGGTGGATATAATAGTTGTTTTCATAATAAATGATTTGATAATGAATTAAGAAATTGAAAATAAAATAAAATAAGTACTACCCTATTCACTTATCAAATACGATATACACATAGAAACGCATGCCTATCAATGTCTAAAGGCGGAGCTAGACCATGTGTAAAAACAACCCTTTTATTTTCCGGGAAATAATTTGAAAAATGAGGTTTTTCAACCGGAGAAAGAGAAATAACGTCTAAACCTGTGTAGAGAGAATTGGCTACCTGATGATTATCATCAATTTTATAAATATTCAAATCATCGTGGCAGCAACCTTCATTGGTCATACCACATACTGTACAAAGATGTTCATCATTCTGCCCTAAAGCATAACCTGCTACTTCACCCATACAATAATGCGTGCTGACCACTACACCACAGGTGGCAATCAGATAAAACAACGCTACTATAATGGTCAAGCATTTACGCATAGTGATGGCACAAAGATATAAAAAGAACTACTTACTATAACCTTAAACAAATTGTTAAAGAAATTAATTTATCATAACCCAGAAAAAGCCAATTCTCAGCAACAAACCAGGCATCGGATACAGGTGAGTTGGTACATTACTGTTTTTAAACCCAAAACCATTGGTAAATGTCAGTGAATTAAGATTTTCTAATCTTGTAAACCCAGTAAAGTTTCTGATCTTAAAGTTTACATAAGTGGCTATATCTGGTCGTATGACAATATTTTCTTGATCCTGAAAATAAAATTGTCCTAAAACGGGAGAATACCCTGGAGAGGCATATGGAGTATTATATCTAACATCTATCCCGGTGGACAAACGCAGATTGGTGAATAACTTACCTTCATAAGCAAATCTGGAGCGGGCATAAAGCAGTGGAACATTAACTGGCGGATTTCCGGTTATGGTTTGCAGATAAGCGTCCAAATACCATTTCCAGTTTTTAGCTATTTTAAATTCTTTATTGAGCCCTAACCGTAATAAATTAAAGATGGCTGCTTCCTGATTTACTTTATAAAAATCAGAAACATAAACATAATTCGAAAGTAGGTAGTAATCTGCAGCTAATCTTAATTTTAGCAGTGGGTTATACGTAGAAGCATATAAATGAAGCGTATTCTCATCATTCAAATCATTTTTCAATAAAACGGGGAATGATGTTTTACGAAGAAATAAATAAGAAGGATCCCGGTTTACATTTTGCGCTCCAATTTCGACATAACCCCACCTGCCACCTAAAAAAGAACGAATACTGGCCTGTACATCATAATTTCCAATGCTCCTACCTACTGAGTAGAAAGAACCCTTTAGTAAAAGATCCCATTTTCTGTTTTTAGTACGATTTCGGTACTCCCCATGCAACATAACATTGGAGAACTTATCATTTCCGTTTGAAAAACTACCTGAATAGTTGAATAACGTTGCTCCAACTTTTAGAAATTGCAAGGGGTTCGTTGGGTCAGGAAATTGAACAACTGAAAAATCATTGGATAATTCACTCCATTTGTCTTTGAATTTAATAGGTACAGAATCAGTTGTTATGTTAAGATCATAAAACTCCCGAAAATATGGCGAATCCAATACCACTTGATTGTCCAGAAAAGTAAATGCATAACTATTAAATTGAATGGTATGTTCGAACCGAAACCGTGGGAGAAAAAATCTATTGACAGTTGAATCGGTAACTACAGAATCTTTTTTGCCGACATCATATTGATGTCTGAACAAAAACTGTCCATTTGAATATTTATTCCCTGTATTTAGCTTAACATTAAAAAAGTCTCTTCTAACATTTGGCACTTTTGCTATTCTGGTAGGGATATTGAAAAAGTCGTTATAAACCGTATTGCTGTTGAGTAAAAACGTATCACTGATGATGCCTCCGTTTTCTGAAGCCTGTATTCCATTTGAAATGGCAACAAAAAATGCATTATACCGCTTATTCTTAGATGTAAAATTAGAGTGGAATCGAATATTCTTATGATTGGTATTCTGTGAACTGAAAAATCCCGGAGCATTAATTAGTCGATATTGAATTCCAGCATTCCAATCTGGTTTAATATTTTGAGTATGTAAAACACCTATCGTCTGTTCTGCCTTACTACCCAATAAATAGGTAAGCTCCGTATATGGTTTATCGGTTACCATAAACCGGGTATCATTCACCGAAAACAAAAAAGGGTCAAAAGCATGAAAACCATGGTCCCAACCAGCTTTCATATTTGGTCTGAACATTAGAGAACGTGTAGCAGTACCATTATTTCCCAGGTTTACATATTCCGGCTTCATTGGTGTACGATCGAAAAAGTCGGATATACTGGAATCTAGAGCCCTATACCGTGCCGAATCTAGATATCGGTATCGGATAGCAGCTGTATCATCTGCAAAATTTCTTTTTTCAAAGGTTAGTGAATCTTTTCCTCCTGCATTGGCTTGTCCACCCCCCATATTAGAAAAGCCTCCAAATCGGCTTAATGGGTTACGTTGTGCGTAAACCATTTGAACCAATCCGGTTATGATTAGGAAAAAAATCAATAGCTTCCTCATGTTGTATAAAGGTAATGGATACTATGGGGCAATTTTTGTTTCATCAGGCTTCAACAATGATGTTTTTGAATATTGCAGACATCTTAGGTTCTGCTGCCTGGGCAGCTTCAAGAACTTCCTCATGCGTAATGATATTCGATTCTTCCCGGATACCGATATCGGTAATAACACTCATAGCAAAAATCTTTAACCCTACATGACAAGCTGCAATCACTTCCTGAACGGTACTCATTCCTACAGCATCTGCACCAACTATTTTGATCATCTGATATTCTGCTCGAGTCTCATATGTTGGGCCTGAAACACCAAAATAAACCCCTTCGTGTACATCAATTCCTTCTTCCTTGGCAAATCTTTTTGCTTTCTTGATCAGTTCTTTGCTATAGGGTTCACTCATATCCGGAAAGCGCGGACCCAACTCATCAATATTTTTGCCGATAAGAGGATTACTTATGCCCAGTCCAATATGATCCCGGATGATCATAAGATCTCCGACTTTAAAAGAAGGATTAACACCTCCAGCAGCATTGGATAACATTAAAAGCCGAATACCCAAAAACTTCAAAACTCTTATAGGAAAGACGACTTCTTCAGCTGAATACCCCTCATAAAAATGGAATCTACCCGCCATAGCAACGATTCGTTTTCCCTCCATCGTTCCAAAAATAAGACGGCCAGAATGCCCTTGTACAGTAGATACTGGAAAATGAGGTATATCACTATATGGAATCTCATGATCAATCTCAATTCCTTTACTGAAATTACCTAATCCACTTCCCAAGACTACCCCAACTTCAGGGGTATGAGGATAACCATTCTGTATAAATCTGACTGTTTCTTGGATTCTTGAAAACACTGACATAAAAATAGGGTTCTTAGCGGACAAAGATAGGATTATTGGCAGTTTTGCCATTTTCCATTCGTTCATGTTAGCAGAGATTGACTATCTTCGCGGCAAATATTCATGCTATGAATCTTCACGAATATCAGGCTAAGGAATTATTGAAAAAATACAATGTAACCGTGCAGGAAGGTTATGCCTGTTCTACGGTAAAGGAAGCTGAGGAAGCATATCGCCAAATTCATACACAAACTGGTTCTAAGTTCGCGGTAATTAAAGCACAAATTCATGCTGGCGGACGCGGAAAGGGCACCATTAAAGAAAATGGGCTGAACGGGGTTAAAGTTGGAAAAAGTGCTGAGGACATCACAGAATTCTCTACAAAACTATTGGGTGGAACACTCGTGACTCTTCAAACTGGCCCCTCCGGGAAGGTAGTAAATAAAATATTGGTGGCACAGGACATGTATTACGATGGCCCTTCAGAACGTAAAGAATTTTATTTGTCTATCCTCCTCGACAGGGCAAAAGGCCAGAATGTGATCATGTATTCTACTGAAGGGGGTATGAATATCGAAGATGTGGCACATGATACGCCAGAAAAAATATTCCGCGAATGGGTGCATCCAGGAAGTGGCTTACCTGGTTTCCAAGCGAGAAAAATTGCCTTTAATCTGGGATTGTCAGGTGATGCATTCAAGAACATGGTCAAATTTGTTACGAATCTATATAACGCCTATGTGGGTCTTGATTGCTCGATGTTGGAAATCAACCCGCTTTTTAAAGCTGCTGATGACAAGATCGTTGCAGTTGACTGTAAAATGAATATTGATGACAACGCCCTGATGAGACATCCGGATGTAGCCTCTCTACGAGATATTACAGAGGAAGATCCAACTGAAGTCGAAGCTGGTCAGTTTAACTTGAATTTTGTTAAACTAGATGGGAACGTAGGTTGTATGGTAAATGGTGCCGGGTTGGCTATGGCTACTATGGATATGATCAAATTAAGTGGTGGTGAACCCGCGAACTTCCTGGATGTGGGTGGTACGGCAAATGCACAAACCGTCGAAGCCGGCTTCAAAATCATCATGAAAGATCCTAATGTAAAAGCAATTCTGATCAACATTTTTGGAGGTATAGTACGTTGTGACCGAGTTGCTCAGGGTGTTATTGATGCGTATAAAAATCTGGGCAATATAAACATTCCAATAATCGTTCGTTTACAAGGAACAAACGCAGTTGAAGCTAAAAAACTAATTGATGAAAGTGGCTTGAAAGTAAAAAGTGCCATACTACTTTCTGAGGCGGCAGATCTTGTCCGAACTTCCATAAATTAATGGACAACCATACTAATTGCCTAAAAACAATTTAGGCAATTAGTTTAACCTAATACGCATTTTCATCGCCCCGTAATGAAACAAAAATAGTGGCCAATATAAGTCGAATATCTTCCCAGAGTGTCCAGTTCTCCAAATAGAGAAGATCATATTCAATTCGCTTTTTTAATAGCCCTACATTTCTGATTTCGCCCCTAAACCCATTAATCTGAGCTAATCCAGTTACTCCAGGTTTTATAAAATGCCTCACCATATACTCCTCATGTAGTCCATCAAATTCAAGAGTATGATTTAACATATGAGGACGTGGACCAACAACACTCATGGTACCCATCAGAACATTAAAAAATTGTGGCAACTCATCCAGATTGGATTTACGTAAAAATTTACCCAATTTGGTAACCCTACCATCATTCTTAGTTACCTGCCTTGATTCTAAAATATTATTTCTATAAAGTGACCTAAACTTAAAACACGTAAATGATTTATTACTTTTACCTGAACGTAACTGAGTAAAAAAAACAGGCCCCTTTGATTCCAATTTGATTAAAATAGCCAGTAAAGGGGTAAGCCAAGACATAATAAAAATAATAACAAAAAGGCTTACTATAATATCTAAGAATCTTTTTGCCATTCTATTAGATAACTTGTCAAGTGGAAAAGAACGAAGAGCTAAAACAGGTAGTTCATAAACATAATCTACCAGTGAAGCATCACGAATAAAAATACTCAAATCGGGAATAAACTTCAATTGTATAAAATGCTTCTCAGCTAGTTTAGCAAAATCATATAATTCGGGTTTGAGTTCAGGTGATAAAGTAGAATAAATTTCAGAAATATTATTGTTAATAGAATACGATAAACAATCCTGTAAGCTATCCAAATAAAAAGAGTGAAAATATGGCTTTGGCTGATGTTTGATTTTACCATGAATGAAGGATTGCGTTCGATCCATTGTATTGTAATCATGAATTATTTTTTTTGAAAACCCGTCATCTACATTCCCGTTTACGAGTATATCATTGTCTTTAAATATATTGGAATGAAAAGACAACTTAGAATATTCTGGTTCAGTATCTTCAATAAAGCATGCTTGTACTCTTACAAATGAAAATGGCTCTTTAAAATAAGAAACTAATTTTGATATAGATTTTTTATCCCCTATAAGAACAACTTTTTTCACTATTCTATCTTCCCCAATCATTAATGAATAAAAAATAATTAATCTACTAACCATTAAGGTGATAAAGAAAATGTATATTATCCTAAAAATGAAGTATCTAGTGTAATTTGTTGAATCTATATAATAAAATGATAGAATAAATAAAGCAGTCAAAATAAATGCTAGAAATGATTTTTTTATAAATAATATATAATCAAACTTTTGAACATAATTATAAAGACCAATTATAAAAACAGAAACCAACCATGATAAATTTAATACATAGAAAAAATATAAATAATACTTTCGTTGAATAGAACTAAAGTCGTTTACCAATGAAGCCACCAGTAAATAAATAACCATTAACAATAACCAATCAAAAAAATAAATTAAAGTACGATAAAAAGATAAACCACCCTTTTGCATCACCACTATTCATTAAAACACAAAAATTCTTTGAACTTTAATATATATACTAATTTCAAGCCACCCTATTATATCTATAAAAAAAGTGATTCAATCTTGAACCACTTTTTTAAGTATTTTTTAGTTTAATATACGCTCATTTACCTTTGAGTACTGATAATCATATTGATTAATTAAAGAAACAGTTTCTTGAATATTCTGTTTAGATGATGCGCCAAATAAAATTGAATCAACTCCTGATAATGAGGTAACATATTCGATTGCCTCTCTGGCAGATATGGCTCCTCCCGCTAATACCTGCATAGCGATCACTCTACATTTCCGATCGGCTAAAATTCTTTCATAAAGGGCTCTCCCTCCAGCCATACGAAAACCAATTTTATTGATCGATGTGCAAATTATGGGATCGGAAACCCCTGAAGAAATCAAAACGTCCAATAATTTTGGGTAGTTCATGGTAATAAATCCTGCTTCAGCATTATACTTTTTTCGAACATAATGATAAAATGAAGATAAAACTTCATTCATTTGCAAACCAAGTAATAAATCTGTAATTACATTTTGCAAAAAAATTACTGGAGTATATAGTCCTTTAAACATTTTCATTTCACTATCGATCATCAATTCCATTATAGAAATATAATCTTTAGATAACATTGCCACCCCACCCTTAAAAAATGCACTGATAAAAGATCCCGGCAAATATTTTTTTAAGGTGCCCGATATGCCATTTTCAGTGATACTATTGGCGTATTTATGGGCATATGGCATACAAGGATAAATCTGGTATTCTTGATAAGAAAACCTCTGCCGCATAAGATCACATACTTCTCCAATTCTTTCATGTGTTGTACACATGAATGTATTAATACCAGCATCACGGGAATAATCAAGTGTCTGCAAAATTGCCTCATTATCCTTAAACCGAATGGACTGCCTCATCGATTTTTCATCAGATATATGATTGACAGCAAAAAATTGATTATCTCCAAATAATATTCTGTCCATTTTATTTAAATTCTTTTATTAATGAAATCGCTAAATCAGTATGCGCAGCAGACCTAAATGAATTCAAAGGATTATCAATAGTATTCTCGATTTGCTCAATAAAATAATCTAATTGTGCGGTATATTCTTCTCCTCTTAAATAGAAATTTACTGGAGGTGTTAAATCGGTTATATACCGTACATTCCATCCTTTTTCATAATCAGTGGGCACATTGCTACTTTTGAAATAAATCTTTAACTCATTTGCATCTGCTATTATTTTACCAGACGTCCCGTTCAGTTGTATAGAAGTGGACATTTTTCTGTAGGTCTCATCACTCCAGTTAACAGAAAGCATGCCCTTAATCTTACTGGATAAAGTCAATACCGCATAAACGGCATCTTCAACATTCTTTGAAAATATTTTCCTCAATTCACGAGAATCTACAGATTCAACTGGCCCCAATATATACTGAACAAGATCAATCACATGTGAGGCATAATCCATTAAACAGCCTCCACCCTCTACATTATTTGACCGCCATGAAGTTTGATTAGGCCTTAGAACCACTGGGCCATATGCTTGTGCGTGAAAATGATAAATATCACCAATCCAACCTTCAGTAACCAACCTTCGTACTTCAGTAAAGGTTCCAATAAACCTATTATGGAATCCCACTTGATTGACTACCCCATAATGTTCTGCCAAAGATGCCAATCTATTTGAATCCTCTACATGCATACAAAAAGGCTTTTCAACAAAAACATGTTTTTTCAATCTAATCAATTCCTCTACAATGGATGCATGTAATTTAGTAGGAACAGCCACTAGAAATGCATCTGCAGAAATTGTTGAAATCATACTATGGTAATCGGTAAAACAAGGAAAAGGTGAAAATCTTGAAATAACATCGGTTACCATTGAGGATGAATCACAAACCCCCGTAATCTGAACTTTAGGATGTGCTCCTAAAATAGAAAGGTGTGACAATCCCATTTTCCCTATACCAATTAAGGCCAATTTTATCATAAATACATTTTTTAAAAAGGTCTGTAAATCGGTTCTTTTTTTAACCGGATAAATACCAATAATAAATCCCAGAAAAACTTGAGTTGATTTCCAATATTTCTCTTGAAAATTTCTGGACGTAAAATTATTCGGATAAACCATCCTAAACGAAGTGAAAACCAAAATGGATGAATTGCTTTCTGCGTTCCAGCAAACCAGTCAAAAACATTTCCTATACAAATAATCAATCCTGCATCTACCCTTTTCCTATTTCGAATACTCCAGATTTCCTGCTTTGGGCAGGTCATACCTACAAAAACTATATCCGGTCTTATACTATTTATCGCATTGACTATATCTAACTCTTGTTGTTCAGAAAATACATCCGTAAAAGGTGGTGAATATGTATAAACACTAATATTTGGATAACGAAATTCAGCCTGCTTTTTGATCAAATCCAGTGTATTTATTGTAGAACCTAAAAAAAATGCTTTTCCACTCATTCTATTCAATCTCTCTATAAAATGATAAAAAACATCAGGACCTTGATTTTTTTGAATATTTTTATAGCGTAATAAAATGGCCGCCAGAGAAAAATAAACACCATCCAATACCAAATAATCAGTTGACTTTAAAGCCTGATCCAAAGCCAAATTCCGTGTAGATAAACCATAAGAATTCGGACTGATGGTGTTGATAACACTTGTATTACTTTGTCTAATAGGTATTTTAGATAGGTGATCAGAAAATACCTTAAAACCAAATATAATCTCTTCCCTTATTTTACTAGCATTCATTTGCGAGTTGCCCATATAAATTATTTAGTCTTGCCGCAACAATATTGATATCAAATTTTTCAAATAATTTTTGTCTGGATGATTTTACCAATTTTTCACCTATATCGGGGTAAAGTATAAGCATATCCAATTTCATCGCTAATTCTTTGATAGCCCCAGGTTGAATGAAAAGTACATCTTCACTATCCGAAAAAATATCCAAAACTCCCCCAACGGGTGTAGTAATAACAGGTATATCAAAACTCATTGCATCAATAACAGCCATAGGGAATCCTTCAGCATAACTTGGCAAACAGAAAATAGATGCTGATCTGAAAAGCTCATCCTTATGCTCACCATTAATCCATCCTGGGAAACTTACATGTTTTGATATACCTAATTTATCCGCAAGTTGTCTGCCGCCTAACAAATCTCCATTACCAGCCATAATGAGATGCCAATCTTTATGCCAACGATGAACGTAAGAAAAGGCTTCCAATAAATCCTTATACCCTTTTCGGGGTATAAGTGACCCCGCAAATAAAATAATCTTTCTTCTAGGTGAATCTACACAGCTTAATTTAGCTGGATTGTGGATAATACATAACCGAGCAGGATTTTTCATAATAGCTGAAACTTGCAGTTTCCAATAATTAGATAAAACAACTACTGCATCTGCATTATCAAACATCCATTTATATAATTTTTTATATATACTGTTTATAGTGGTCTCAGCAGAAAAAGAGTGAAAATGAAGTATAATTTTCCTGTTTAATAACCTTGAAGGGTACATAAAGAAAAATTTACGAATTGCTGAAGGAGGTTCACTAAAGTGTATATGTACAATCTGATACTTATGTATAATGAAAAAGAAAGTGATAAAAGATTTAATAAAATACCATGTTTTTATTAATTGGTTACGATCTATATGGGTTTCAAGCCAATAACAACCATGATAATTCCAGGTTTTATGCTGCTCAAGTAATTTAACAACTGAAGTTATACCTCCACGTGTTTTTCTACTTGGAGCGATAACCAAAACATCATATACTTTATGTTGCCTCACCAATTTAATTTTGTAATCCAATTGAATGTATGTACTCATTAACCATATGCTGCTCCCCAAAATGTTGGACTGTCCAACCCCTAATAAATTCCTTATCATTATCCCTTTTCAATATACTTGCCCAAGAACAAGCGATTGATAAAGGATCACAAGCAGTACACAAATCCCCAAGTCTAGAATCAGTTATCAATTCTCTTGCCCCACCAACATCAGTTAATGAGCAGGGCAATCCCATACTCAATGCTTCTAAAACAGCTAAAGAAAAAGTTTCACTAATGGATGTCAAGGCAAAAAGATCAGCGGTAAGCAAATATGGGCGAACGTCTAATTGTGCCCCTTCAAAATGAACTAGTTTATGAATAGTTAAATCTTCCGCGGTAGATAAAAGCTGATTACGAATATCATTTGAACCTTGACCTACAAAAACCAGATGTACGTTCATAGCATACATCCTATATAAAAGAATAAGAGCTTCTACAGCATATATATTTCCTTTTTCAGGTGACAACCTACCTACAATAACAATAACTGGATCAGTATCTGAAATTCCCAGTCTTTTCCGCCATGACAATTGTTCCAGCGAGAGTTCTGCTAAAGTTCTTTCGGGAGAAAAATGATCAATATCAATACCATTATAAATAACATGTGAAAAAAAAGGGATAAAATAATAATATTTTTTAAAGCATATTTTTTGATATTGACAAATAAAAATAACCTTATCCTGAACTGAGGATATGCTCAAAAATAAAATATCTAAAACTCTTTTTTTCCATAATGTAGGTTTTGAATGATGCAGTGATAAAAATATGTTACGTTTTTTCCTATTTATTAAGTCGCCGATTTTGGTAAGAAAAAACGCATATGGCTCCACGCATAAAACTTTTTTAATTTTTTTTAAACTTAATATTTTACTAATCTCAAGTGAAATAGATATATCATATTTATACCTTCTTGAAAGTATAAAACAATCTATTCGATTGTCCAATTTGATCAATAAAGGATTATCACGTTCAAGTAAAACTAATAATACATTAAACCCCCTTTCAGAAAATCGATTGGACAGTGATAATACAAATTTTTCAGATCCCCCGAATTTTAATGAATGTATCACAATTGCTAAATCATATATCTTTTCATTCATTATGTAAAAGATTAAAACTTGAATTTGCAATTAATGTGCTAATAAATAGCATTGCAGTAGCAGAAATCAATTCTTCATTCTGGCCAAAGGAATAAAATAGTATGAAAAAGAGAACCAAAAATAGAGGTGAAAAGTTAGATCTTATACCAGAAAATATAGCTTGAATAAAAATATACAAGTACATGATAAATCCAATTAAACCAGACTCCACAAGAATATATAAAAGCCCATTATGTGGATTCAATCCATTCTGTCCAAGATTACGTTGAAGATATCCACCAATACCAACTCCCATCAATTGCTCCCGTATAGGAAATCTCAAATAAGCTTCCCAAGCTATGGATGCAGACTCTTTACGCCAATCCATTGCATCCAGATTTTGAACATTATAGCTCAATCCCATATATTTTCTAATTACCGCAACTGGCTCCTCAACCAACCTATATGTTATATTGGATATGAAACTATAATCGAGATCTAAGAATGATGATAGGGAAAGGAATAAAAATAATATACCTCCAATAATAACCCCCATAATTCCCAAAGTGGTGTAAACTTTACCGCTCAGTATCGGATTCCTTGAACCAATATAAAGAATTATTGACGAAGCTATAATCAAACCAAATATGGTACTTCTTGATGTGGACATTAAAACTCCTAGAAAAAGTAAAGGCAGCAATAAAAATAAATAATTGCTCCATCTATCTCCATCCCAAATAAAGCGGGAGAAAAGTAAAATAAAACCGATACCGCAAATAAATCCATAAAAGTTATGATTGGTATCATTGATTTCTTCTAAAATACTTGAATTTGGGAAAAACAAATAATATAAACGCTGAACAGGAAAATTTCCAATTATCTTATAAGTATATAGAAGGTCAGAAAAACAGATCATGCCTGAAAGTAATATGGCAGTTTCCAAAATCGCAGTATTTTGGCGAATTGTATATGCATAGCATCCCAAATAGGCCGTAATAACACTGAGCATAATCAAACGAAAAATATCAGGCTTCAATGTATCATTACCCCATGATAACATGATGATATATAGAAAAAATAAAAAAATCCACTTCATTCCAGTGTTTCCTAACATTCTGAATGTATCTAGACCTGGAGTAAAAAAAGATCGAGCTACTAATAAAATCGCTAATAATGGCCTATATCGTATATTACCTAAAGGAAGATCAAAATTTATAGCAGAAATCGTTAGCGTAAAAAATAATAACAATAACCATTCTGGTTTTTTTATAAGTATTGCAATAGTAATGATTAACAGAATTGAAGAACCCAGCATATACTAAAAATCTAAAACGTTTTTTCTCTTTATTAGATTGTCGAGTATTTTACCTCCGAAAATGGTTATATATTGCCATCTATTATATTTAAATAATGGATTAGCTATCAATCGACTATACTCCCCACCCTTTAAACAAACTGACAACCACCTCCTAATCAAAAACCGTTTTGCAATATGTATATCGGCACATTCCTTGAAATAAAACATATGTACTAATTTGATTATCCATTTCTCTAATTCCTGAAACCCTATACGCCTTAAATACACTATATTATAAGATAAAAATGCATGATGAATTAAAAATTCATCTCTTGTATATGAAAAGCCATAATGATTTAAAAAATATGCATGAATTCTACTCACATTACTCAGCATTGCAAGTCGATTTTTCATACTAATATTATCATTATGCAGTCGATAGTGGATTAAAGGCTCAGATAAAATAGCTACTTTACTTTGATCAATTAATCTTGACCATAAATCATAATCTTCACATAGTTGATAAGCCTGACGATAAACATTATCCTGTAAAGCATTTTTCCGTATCATAACAGAAGAATGGCATATACAATTACAAAAAAAAAGTAATGTCCTTATTTCTATATCCAACGAGGGTGAAAATACCCTATACTTTTTTCGCCCATTAGTATTGATCACATCATATGAAGAAGCACAAATAGAATGATCGGGGTTCCTAAGTAAAAACTGAACTTGCCGGAATAATCTATCAGGTTTTGCAATATCATCAGCATCTAAACGGGCAATAAAATCACCAGCAGAATATCGTAATCCCTCATTCAATGTACTGATCAATCCCCTATTTATCGAATGTTTAACATATCGGATTCTTTTATCCTTGTAGCGTAAAATCAGCTGTTCAGAATGATCTGTCGATCCATCATTTATTATAATCAATTCAAAATTCAAAAATGATTGCTGTAATACACTTTCAATTGATGTACTAATAAATTTCTCAGCATTAAAAACAGGCATGATTACAGAAATGAGGGGAATCATAGAAAGCTATAGTTCATGCTGTATAAACAATGTGCCATTATAGCATGAGCTTTTTAATTTGTGTTATAACCAGTACACGGCAAAATCATTATCCACATATATACTCAAAACCAATATACGATCGGCAATTTGGCAACATATTTGTTAATCAGAATCAGACGGCTAATAAATTCATTAGTATATAAAATTCTGTTTAACATTATGAAAACTATTTATCAAAGACTAAACCTTGTGATCAGCAATTTTTCTAATTGTGCATATCCTCTGATCATCGTTTTACTATTGTTTGCGGGTAAAGAACGAGCGTATTCTCAAACTTCTTTTTCATTTACAGAAATTCCTTTTTCCGATCCTGATTTTATTGCACCACATCGAGGTACTGAAGAATGGATGGTAATGAACCAAGTAAATATACCTATTGAAGGCACCTATACTCATCCAATGGATGCCTATTACCGTTTTGAATGGACAGAAATTGAATCCGCAAAAGGTGTTTATAACTGGACAAGTTTTGATGCAGCGTTTAAACGAGCAATAGATAAGGGACAGAAATTTAGTTTTGGTATAATGCCTTTATGTTCTAATTGTACAGGCAGCACAATAGATGGAGCTAAGCTTACATATCCAAGTTATCTTCATTATGAAATGCAAACAGAATCGGTAAAAGACTGGATACACAATGGTATATGGATACCGAACTGGAATAGTAATTATTACCTTATAGCATGGGAAAACATGCTAAAGGCTGTTGCCACCCACATGAATACTACTTATATTAACAATGTAAAACTTAGCTCCATCGTAAATTATATAGATATCAGAGGATATGGTAACTGGGGGGAATGGCATAACTACCCTTATGGGGATGTAGAACCTACAGCCAACAGAGCTACTGCAAACAGTTTATTAAGAATTTTAAATGCGCATAAAATAGCATTCCCGGATATCAGATTAATCACTTTATCTGATGCTTTTGATGTTAGTAACTGGAGTCGCGTTCCAGCTGAAGTTGGTTATGCGTTACTTACAGGATCAAATAATGTAGGGGAATTTGGTTGGAGAAGAGACAATTGGGGAGATCCTGCATTTTGGTTTAAAAACAAACTCGAAAATAATACTACCACATTTAATGGTAGAGTTTTTAGTGAAATGATCATGAACAAATGGAAAAACGCTCCCATTGTTGGCGAACCTTCTTCATGTTGTACTATAAATGGAGGAAGCTGCCAATATTGGGAATTGGAAACACAGATAAGAAGATACCATACGCTTTCATTTGGGAATGGCAATATTGAGGCCTCCTCAACTGCATGTGTTCGAGACAATATTCGTAAAGCTTCTAAAGCTGCAGGGTACAGACTTGTTTTAGCTGGGGGATCTATGACCACCAATCTGGTAAGTGGTAGTCCGTTTATGATTCAAATGAATTGGCAAAATAAGGGGATAACGCCAACATATGAAAAATGGGATGTAATCTATCAATTGAGAAATAGTTCAAATTTGATTGTATGGTCGGGAATCTCCACTTTTAAACCCTCTATGTTCCTACCTCAATTATCAGCAACAACAATACAAGATAATTTTAACTTGCCTGCTACCATTCAAACAGGTACATATAACCTGGTAATCATGGTCGTAGATCCTGCTAATTACCGCAGGCCTCTTCCATTAGCTATAAATGGAAGAAATACGGATGGTAGTTACCTAATCCGATCTGTTTCTATAACACAAGGAACAATCATTAGCAATAAACCACCAGTTGCAAATGCAGGTGTTGATCAAATCATAACACTACCAACTAATACAACAACTCTAAATGGATCACAATCTACTGATCCAGAAGGAGGAAGCCTAGCCTATAAATGGAGCCAAGTTGGAGGTCCTAGTCAAGCATTTTTTACAAATAATAATCAGGTAACTGCAACAGTAAATAATCTTTTGCAAGGGATATACCAATTCCGATTAACTGTGTATGATGGAGCTAAGGATTCTGCATACGATGATATTTCCGTAACTGTTAATGCAGACCCTAGTACACTTATACCCCCAATTAAAGGAATTATCTCAGATGTAAAAAACGCAACTTGCTATGGTGCAGCAAATGGTTCTCTAACGGTTACAGTAACAGGAGGAACGGCACCCTATACGTATGCATGGAATACATCACCAATCCAAACAAGTTCTACTGCTCGTAATCTTACGGCAGGTAGTTATACCGTAACGATAATAGATTCCTTAGGAAAATCAGGAACAACAACAGGTGTCATTACACAACCAGATAAACTAGTCTTGACGGTTGCTGCTGGTACCATAACTACATATGGTGGCACTACAACGGTATCTTTAAATGCTACTGGAGGTACACCATCTTACGTATATCAGGGGCCAACAACAAATGTAAGTGCGGGCACTTATACTTATGTAGTTCTTGATGCAAATAGCTGCAGTGATTCAAAAACAATTACAATAGATCAACCACCTTATAGGAGAATTAAGAAAAGATACAGATACCTATTGAATGGAACGAATTTAAATTCAAGTATATCACAAAGTTTTTCTGAAATCTCAGCTGAAAAAATAATTCAACTATTTCCAAATCCTGTAAGAGAAGAAGTAAATGTACAAATGAATAACGAATGGGCAGGAAAAGGAATTATTCAAATTTTCAATGTAGAGGGCATATCTGTGAAACAAGAATTTTTTACGAAACCTTCAGGTTATTATCAGCTGAAAATAAATACAGCAAAACTTACCAGTGGCATGTACATAATGCTTATACAAAACAGTGAAATGAATTTCCAAACTATTAAATTCATAAAACAGTAATCAATATTAATGAACAAATAAAATATGTCGGAATTTAATCATCATCAATACTAAATAAAAAGCATGACTGGTAGCATAGGCAATAACTACACCTTTAACACCAATCCAATTTATAAATAAAATGGATAACAAAATAAATATTAAATAATTGAATATCTCCGTTATTATATAGGTTTTAACCATTGCCTTTGCTACCATTATATAACCCAATATCCAACCTGTTACTTTTAAAATATCCCCAATTAATTGAAAAGAAAATAATTTCTCCATTTCCTGGAAATCAATAGTAAATAATAAAGAAATAATACTATTACGAAAAATATATATTATTAGTGACGTGCATAGTAGAAACGGAAGAAGGATACTATAGACATGTCTTACCTCGTAAGTATATTCACTATCCTCCTTTAATTCAGCTAAACGAGGCAGGTAATAAATACTCAAAGAACTAATTATAATCTGGAGATACATACTTGAAATTCTATTAACTCCTTCCCACATACCAGCATCTGAAGTAGAGATATGATCAACAATATACCCTCTAACAAATATTTGGCTAAAAGGGATAACTATTGCACTAACCAAGGCCATTAATGAATATTGAAAAAGTTGAGATGCGGCAAAATAGCTAAAATCAAATCTGATAAACGACCATGAAATAATACCCGTATGAAATAGCCATATTACTGAAATAAAAAAAACAACAGATTGATAGGTAACAACCGATAGCATTGCTCCCTTTAGTCCAAGTGTAAATGCCAATACAACTGAAAAAATTAAACTAACAACACTACCTAATAAATTAATATTTATGAAAATACGGTATTGCTTATAACCATTTAAAATGGCCATTAATAAAGCATTCAATGCATATATAATAATTGAAAAACCAAATATTCTGAAAATGAAGGTGTAATCAAATGAGCTAAACAAAAGCTCTGAGAATT
>Ga0315907_10003055_pt1 | contig 20231 bp, 28 predicted proteins | sample LakEriMetagenome_3_FD_203525 | JGI IMG/M metagenome (GOLD analysis project Ga0315907, IMG submission 203525) | Freshwater fungal communities from buoy surface, Lake Erie, Ohio, United States - Buoy 12 MA123 | ecosystem: Environmental > Aquatic > Freshwater > Lake > Lake biofilm | place: USA...
TGCAAAACCCCTGTCAAATGTAGGGACTTTGCAAAGCCTCCCCCGAAGGGGAAGCATTGTCTCATGCTTGCTGCAACATGAACACAGACTTGGGGGTGTCAACGACAAAGCCTGTCATATCACGCTTAGCCTTGCCTTTGGCATACAGTGCCACAACAACACCCTTTGGGTCAATGTGTCGCACATCGCTGTCATCACCACCTACAACGTCCATGCCTTTGAAGATCGCAGGGATGCTTGCAACATCACGGAAAACGACAGCGAGTCGCATACCATTTTCAATGGCTTTGTTGACGAACGGCTGAAAGCCGACAACACCACTGTATGAAAATGTCAGATCATAATTCAAAGGTAAACCTTTGCGGTTCGCATCCTTGGTGTAATCGTAGAATTGAACATCAGGGAAAGCATCGAAGATGCTTGCATAGACAACACCATCAACGTCAGTAAAACCTACGGTTTCCCATCGAATGTCTGATGTACCGTTCAAACGAATGAGCAGGGTTTGAGCAGCGTTCTTTGCTTTGACAATTAAAGAACGAATGTTCTTTGCAAGTTGCTGCATGAAAGTGTTTCGCTCTTCAAAAAACCATACGGTTTTGTTGATTCTGCCCTGTGCCACATTCGACATTGCACCACGTCCGGCAGTGTATAGGCAAGCTTCGCCACATGCTGCAATAGCAGCCATGCTACATGTATTCCACTTCGTGGACTTGAACGGTGCAAGGTACAAAATACCCGTCATGAATCCAAGGGTTTCACCCTTCACGGTTTTAGCATCGCTTGAAACGGACAACAGATTTTTTGACTTGAACATGATTGTTTACCTTCGGTAAGTGACACAGCGAAATTGCTGCATGGCCTCAATTGTACAGACCTTTGAAAGACCTTGCAAGTTGTGGGGTTATTATGCTTTCAATGCAACGAAGTTGCCACGGCGGTACACGGTTGCAACATCATAGCATGATGCCCATTGCAAAGCTTCGCTTCGAGTGAAAGTGTAATGACGTTTTGCAAAGCCATTGCCGATTGTCATATAACCGAAGGTTTTCTTCAGTGCCAGAGCGATTTCGTCTTGCATGAGGTATAGGGCCATGATGAATGATGTGATGCAAATGATAGCGTACATAATGTTTTCCTTCGGAAATGTTAAAGGGTTTTCGTTGCCATCCCCCTTTAGGGGGACAGCGCAGCATTATCAGGCCATTAACTGGCGATACAAATCATACAATTCATTGTATGTTGCAACCTTTCCCGTTGCTACAGCAACCAACATTGACATGTTGTCTACGTTACCGCATTGCAGCTTCGCTGCATCGAAGAGTTTTGCATTGTGCAGGGCAGTGATGATGTATTCAGTTTTCATTGTTTACCTTCGGTAAGTGTGGCATGACGATGTTGTCATGGCCTCAATTATGCAGACTTTCAAATAGCCTTGTCAAATGAGGGGTTATATGTCCTTCAAAACTGTAGGGTCTTTGTTGGTCGATGACCTCGCATCATACGGGGGAGATCTGTGCAGGCTCGATGAATAGGGGGATATAGCTATAGGTTTTCTCTATCGTATACCGCCCTTCGATAGTCACTCTATTGCTTAAAAAAGAGGCACTAATCTGTCCCCAATTAAATAAATCACCGATATTTGATCAGTTTCCTCATGCATGTAAGTCTTTGAATTCATTGAAGATCTACATATGCGGGTCAAATTGAATGCGCCTATGCGTTGCACCCTGCGCTGCGATGCATACCTATGTATGCGGCTGCGCGACTGCGCCTAAGCATGGCGTGGGCGTGGGCCAGTAGGGGGTGGGGCGCTAGTTGTATACAGCCAAGCCCACAGAATAGACTTTTTAGCCTGTTAACCACAACACAATCTGCACCACCTCTCTAGCTCAATTGCCCTCACACACGGTCTATACAGCCCCTACAAGACGTTACCATCTATCCCCTACAGGACCACCAAAGTCTTTCCAGCAACACAGCCTATGCCGCTGCAAAAAACAGAGAAACCAATATCGACCATGAAACTGTTATCTATATAGCTACAATATGTTGTTGTTAAACAACACAATGAAATATATCGCTTGACAAGATTTTCAAGGTTGGTATAACATTGGGGTGTTGGGGTGTTGTTGCTCTATATAGTCTATGTAGAAAACCATTTAGATCCACACAGATAGATCACTACATACCCTATATAGCTAAATAGTTCTATAGGGCTATATAGACAAAATCGACCATGAAGATATTGTCTTTGAGAACAAACAATTTGTTTCCTATAGTTGTTTACTTTGTTGCCCTTTAGCTATATACTACTTCATACCTAGCCTATGCAATCTAGTAGGCAGCTTATGAAGACTATATAGCCTATGAAACAAAATAGACAAACATTGATTGATTATTTGTTAGACAAAAAAGAGTTGTTGCTAACGAAAGATCAAGTAGAAGCTAAAGGGCTTCTAAACAGTCCACCATACTCTTATACTGCCAAGATCTATATAGCTATACACAAAGGCAGTTTAGATAACATTTATGTTCCTCATTCAGATGTGTTTTATGTTAGAGCTTCTGTTGAGAAAGAGACAGGCTTTTATTTCCCGTTAGACATTGTTGAAGAAGCGATGAGAGCTAACGGGTGGCGCGATAGGCGCAATAGTTGGAGATATTGAAATGGCTATCAAAAGAGGCAGTGAAGAGTTCAGTGGCTACAACAAGCCTAAAGCAACACCCGATCATCCGACAAAGAGTCATGCTGTGTTGGCTAAAGAGGGTGACAAGGTGAAGCTCATTCGATTTGGTCAGCAGGGTGTTAAAGGGGCTGGTGCCAATCCTACCAGTGAGAAGGACAAGGCTCGGAAGAAGTCCTATTACGCTCGGCACGATGCTCAAGACCCTACACCGGATAAGATGTCAGCGCGATATTGGTCCCATAAAACTAAGTGGTGAACAAGTTGTAAAGGTGATATAACATATGTACGTTGCTCAATACATCATCTGCATAGCTCAATGGTGTATGGTGTTGGAATATGAGCACTATGTAATGTACAATGACAAACAGCGCTGTGAAGCAGCAGCGACTGTGAAGGCGAATGAACTGGTGGCTTTGTTGAAAGACAAAGCTGTTGAAGCTGTAGCGTTTCGTTGTGTTGACAAGAGCGACAGCAGTGTTTGAGGCAATGCCTCTTTTTAAAGAAAGAAACTATTATGGCTACGATGAAGACGGACGCACAGAAGGTTGCAGAGTTGCGTAAACAGGCAATGGATAAGTCATTGCCTCAAGAAGTTCGTGATATGGCTGACAAGAAGGCCAATGAAATTGAGGCTAAGTCTGTTGAGAAAGCCACAGGTATGAAGCTGGCAAAGGGTGGTGCTGTTGTCGCCAAGGCTCCGGCTAAAGAGTTGCCAAAGCGTGGTAGCCGTACAGCCACCAACATGGCGAAGGGTGGCTCTGTAGCTAAGAAGGCTAAGAAGTAATGCCAAAAGCCAAGAGCACTGTCAACGCCGCAGGCAACTACACCAAACCAGACCTGCGTAAGAAGATTGTGTCGCAGGTTAAGGCTGCTGCAACGCAAGGCACTGGTGCTGGACTTTGGAGCGCGAGAAAAGCACAGCTTGTTGCTAAGAAATATAAAGCCGCTGGTGGAGGATACAAGTCATGAGTAAGAATGCTACACACTACTTGCCTAACGGTAAAGTTTATACAGGACCAATGCATAAAGAAGGCGGTGTTTTGATGACTGGTGAGAAGCACACAGCTAAGAGCCAAGTGTTGTCACATACACCACCTAAGAAGCCTAAGAAATGAAAGCTCCACAGAAATCTCTCAAAGACTGGACAGAACAAAAATGGACAACCAAGTCTGGAAAGCGTTCTTCAGACACTGGTGAGCGTTATCTGCCTGAAGCTGCCATCAAAGCTTTGTCACCTGCGGAGTATGCAGCCACCACCAAAGCTAAGCGTGAAGGCAAAGCTAAGGGTAAACAATTTGTTGCTCAACCAAAGAGCATTGCTAAGAAGACGGCGAAACATCGCTAAAGGAAAAACTCATGGCTACAAAGAAAGCATTCAAGCCCTGCGAAGGCTGTCCCACTCCTGCTAAATGCAAAGCTGCTGGTAAGTGTCTTGCCAAAGAAGGCAAGGGTAAGCCTATGGTGGCTATCATGATTGGTGTTGGTAAGCCAATGAAGGCTAAGAAGAAATAAGTATGGCTACTAAACAGTCTCCAAAGCAAACCAAGAAGGTTGCTAAAGTGATGGGTGAGTTCAAAGAAGGCACCTTGCACAGCGGCAAAGGTGGTAAGGTGGTGAAGTCGCCTAAGCAGGCAATAGCCATTGCGTTGTCTGAAGCTAAAGTGAAAGCTAAAAAGTAATGAAGGGTGAACCTAAACTTCGCAGTGTTGGTAAGAACCTGACAGCCGGTGCAGCCAACACAATCTACACCTGCCCAGCCAATCACACGGCTAAGGTGGAGTTGTTGTTTGTGGCAAACACTACAAGCGGTAACAAGACAGTGTCAATCCAATGGCACGATACCAGCTTGAATACTCAATACTACATTGTTGGTGGCTACACCGTTTCTGCTTACGGCTATTTGAAGCTTGACGGTAGCTATCTTGTCTTGAGCGCTGGTGACTACATTGTTGTAACACCAGAGGCTGGATCATCAATGGATGCTACAGTGAGTGTGGAAGAATACTTTGACCCTATGAATGGTGGATGATGGCAAAAGAACTAACTGATCAACATAAGCGTTTCCTTGAAGTGTTGTTTGCTGACGCAAACGGCAACATCAATCATGCTATGCGCATGGCAGGCTTCTCTGAAGGCTACAGCCGACGAAGCCTGACCAACTATCTCAAAGAAGAAATCATTGAAGCTACACAGCTTTACATTGCTATGGCAGCACCAAAGGCTGCAGTGGCTATGATCAATGCCATTGATGATCCTACAGAGCTTGGGTTAAAAGAGAAGATGTCTGCTGCTAAGGACTTGCTTGACCGTGCTGGATTGGTTAAGACAGAGAAGGTTCAGGTTGAAAGCACTGGTGGCATCATGGTGTTGCCTGCTAAGGAACGTGAGGAAGAATAATGGAACCGTTTGATTTCGGCTTAGGCACATTCATATTGCCACAGCCTGAGACAAAGGTTGAATATGTTAAGATACCTAGACTGTCTCGCACTGTTCCTTTCGGGTATGTTGTTGACAGTGAAGACGATGGATGGCTTCAGCCTGTGGCTCTTGAGCTTGATGCCCTTGAAAAAGCTAAAAAGTATTTGAAGCAATATAGCTCTAGGCAGGTGGCGGCATGGCTCACCACTGTCACTGGTAGAGAGATAAGTCATGTAGGTCTATTGAAACGTATAAAGAATGAACAGTCCCACAAACGCAAATCCTCTACTTATCGAAAGCTTGCCGAAGGGTACGAAAAAGCCCTTAAGAAAGCGCAAGAGTACGAAGAAAGAACCGGAACAAAAGACGGAAGCTTCTTCGATAGTGATAGATACATCAAACTTAGCGAGTCCTTCACAGCCTCCACTGATTGAGGTTGTTCAGCCTGTACGTGACAACGTCATCTTCAGACCCAACCCCGGCCCACAGACAAACTTCTTAGCTGCGTCAGAACGTGAAGTGTTGTATGGTGGTGCTGCTGGTGGCGGTAAAAGTTATGCCATTCTTGCAGATCCACTTCGATATATAGCGCATCCACAGTTTTCTGGATTGATTCTTCGACACACCACTGAAGAACTGCGTGAATTGATTTGGAAGTCTCAAGAGATGTATCCAAAGATCTACCCCGGCATCAAGTGGAGTGAGCGAAAGATGCAATGGCAGCATCCAAGTGGGGGTAAGTTGTGGATGTCCTACCTTGACCGTGACGAAGATGTCATGCGTTATCAGGGTTTGTCGTTCTCCTACATAGCTTGGGACGAGTTGACACAGTGGCCTACCCCGTTTGCTTACAACTACATGCGTTCTCGTCTGCGTACAGCAGCGCCCGATCTGCCTGTGTTCATGAGAGCTACCACCAACCCCGGTGGTCCCGGCCACCAATGGGTCAGGAAGATGTTTATTGTGCCTGCAGCGCCCGGTAAAAGCTTCTATGCCACCGATGTAGAGACAGGACAGATGCTGACATACCCCAAAGGGCACAGCAAAGAAGGCCAACCGCTGTTCAAACGCAAGTTCATCTCTGCAAAACTGGCTGACAATCCCTATTTGGCTGAGTCAGGTGACTATGAAACCATGTTGTTGTCCCTACCGGAGCACCAACGTAAGCAATTGCTTGAGGGAAACTGGGATATTGCAGAGGGTGCAGCGTTTTCTGAGTTCAATAGAGCCATTCACGTTGTAGAACCCTTCGCTATTCCGTCTAGTTGGCCCCGTTTCAGGTCTTGTGACTACGGATATGGTAGCTATAGCGCTGTATTGTGGTTTGCTGTAGCGCCTGATGAAAGTTTGGTGGTCTATAGAGAGCTTTATGTCAGCAAAGTGCTGGCAGAAGACCTTGCTGTGATGGTAATGAATGCTGAAGATGGTGAAAAGATTCGTTATGGTGTACTAGATAGCTCATGTTGGCACAAACGTGGGGATACTGGACCCTCTATTGCTGAACGAATGATCATGAAGGGGTGTAGATGGCGACCCGCTGACCGTTCTGCTGGTAGCCGCATTGCAGGTAAGAACGAAATACATCGTCGCTTGCAGGTTGACCCTATGACAGAGCAGCCTCGTATGGTGTTCTTCAACAACTGTACACAAATCATTGCAGATCTTCCTACGCTACCCATCGACAAGACAAACATGGAAGACATTAACACCAAAGTAAGCAATGACCATACTTATGACGCTTTGCGTTATGGAGTAATGTCTCGTCCACGCAGTGGGTTGTTTGACTTTGACCCTATGTCACAAAATACTGGTAAAGTTGTAGCCGACTCTGTGTTTGGTTATTGAACAACTACATGTTATACCTTTCTTAATAATCTGGAACACTTATGGCCCTCATTGATAAACCATCCAACGATAAAACTCTAGCGCTTGATGACGCTTCCAAGAATGAAGACGACTTCAAAGCTGGCGGCATCATCAGCTTTATTCAAAAGCGCTACACTAAATCAGAAGAGTCACGGCGCACTGATGAAAATCGCTGGCTCCGTGCCTATCGCAACTATCGTGGCCTGTATGGTCCCGATGTTAAGTTCACTGAGACAGAGAAGAGCCGTGTATTTGTGAAGGTGACAAAGACTAAAACATTGGCAGCGTATGGTCAGATCACCGATGTGTTGTTTTCTAACAACAAATTTCCTTTGAGTATTGACCCGTCTGTATTACCTGAAGGTGTTGCAGAGTCTGTTCATTTCGATCCTAAAAACACAGAAGCTGCACCAGCCATTCCATTTGGTGAAGAAGGTGCTGCTGGTATTGGTAAAGACTTTGATCTGGACAAGCTGGAAGAGATGCTTGGTTCGCTGAAGAATGACTTGAAAGATCTTCCCGGTCTGAAGATGGGTGCTGGTCAGACACCAACGTCTGTGACGTTTAGCCCTGCTATGGTAGCGGCTAAGAAGATGGAAAAGAAAATCCATGATCAGCTTGAGGAGAGTGGTGCCAGTAAACATCTTCGTGCTTCTGCATTTGAGATGGCGTTGTTTGGTACAGGTGTGATGAAGGGTCCGTTCGCTGTCAATAAAGAATACCCGAACTGGACAGAAGACGGTACATACAAACCAACAATCAAAACTGTTCCTGAAGCATCACACGTTTCCATCTGGAACTTCTATTGGGATCCAGACGCGAACAATACAGACGAATGCCAATACATCATTGAGCGTCACAAGATGTCGCGTACACAGCTTCGTGCTTTGAAGCGCCGTCCTCACTTCCGCAAGAACGTCATTGATCAACTCATTGAACAAGGTGAGACATATGTCAAGAAGTATTGGGAAGATGACTTGCGTGACTACGCTCCCAACTTTGATGTTGACCGCTTTGAGGTGTTGGAGTATTGGGGTAATGTTGACATTGAGTTGTTGGAAGAGAATGACGTTACCATTCCAGATGAATATGCTGACGGTGATGAATTGCAAGCTAACATCTGGTATTGCAACGGTAAAATCATTCGCTTGGTGTTGAATCCTTTCAAGCCTTCAAAGATTCCTTACTACGCTGTTCCATACGAACTCAATCCATACAGCTTGGCTGGTGTTGGCATTGCAGAGAACATGGACGATACACAAACTCTGATGAACGGCTTCATGCGCATGGCCGTTGACAACGCTGTGTTGTCGGGCAACCTTGTCTTTGAAGTTGATGAAACCAACCTTGTCCCCGGCCAAGACATGTCTGTCTATCCCGGTAAAGTGTTTCGTCGTCAAGGCGGTGCTCCCGGTCAAAGCTTGTTCGGCACTAAGTTTCCTAACGTGTCTCAAGAGAACTTGCAGTTGTTTGACAAAGCTAGGCAGCTTGCTGACGAATCTACAGGTATGCCATCGTTTGCTCACGGTCAAACTGGTGTGAGTGGTGTTGGCCGTACAGCCTCTGGCATCTCTATGTTGATGAACGCTGCTGGTGGCTCCATCAAGACAGTGATTAAGAACGTTGATGACTACTTGATTGCACCACTCGGTAAAGCTTTCTTCAGCTTCAACATGCAGTTTGATTTCGACCCAGAGATCAGGGGCGACTTGGAAGTGAATGCTCGTGGTACTGAAAGCTTGATGGCAACAGAAGTGCGCTCACAACGATTGATGCAGTTCTTGCAAATTGTTAGCAACCCTGCGTTGATGCCATTTGCGAAGATGCCTTACATCATCCGTGAAATTGCTAAGGCTATGGATCTTGATCAGGACAAGGTTACTAACAACATGGATGAGGCTGCACGTCAAGCTGCGTTGATGGCACCGCCTGCTGCTCCCGGTGCTGGTGCTCCACCCGCACAGGGCGTTGCTGGACCTCCCGGCGTAGCCGATATGACTGGCGGTGGTGGTGGCAACATTGGTGTTGGTGCTGCTGCTGTTCCGGGTGAACAGGGCTTCTCTGGTAACACAGCGGCTCAGATGCCACAACCACCAATGGGTGCTTAATAAATGAGCAAACCATTTCTTCCAAAGCTCAAGGGTATGCTCAACAGCCCTCATATGTGGGATGCTTTTATTGATAAACTTGACTATGACATTGAGCAGCATCAACGTAAGTTGGAGCAGGCTACAGAATTGAGTGAGATGTTTAAAGCTCAAGGAGCAATTGCTGCATTGCGTCAGCTCAAGTATTTGAAAGATGAAATCAATCATGCAAACTGAAATGAATAAGTTGTTTGCCGAAGGCGGCGTAATGCAAGAGGGTGGCACAGTCGATCCTGTCTCTGGTAATGATGTACCACCCGGTGCAATGCAAGAAGAAGTCAGGGATGACATTGATGCCAAGCTCAGCGAAGGCGAGTTTGTTTTTCCTGCTGATGTTGTACGTTTCTATGGTTTGGAAAAGCTGATGATGATGCGTGACAAGGCCAAGAAGGGCTTAGAACGCATGAATGAAATTGGTCAGATGGGTAATGCCGAAGAAGTGGAAGACGGTGAAGCCTTGTATGGAGAAGAAGAAGAGATGGACGATGAAACATTCTCTTCTGAGATTGATTCCATCATGGGTGAAGAAGGCGGTGAAGAAGAGCGTGAATATGCTGACGGTGGTTATGTTGTACCAGAGAACCAAGAACTATATCGTGACGCTCCCATCAAGGGTTTTGAAATGGTGCCGATGACCAATGATGCTGGTCAAACCATCTACATTCCATTCATTAATGGTGTAGCTCAGTTGTCTATTCCTGCTGGTTACAAAGTAAAGAAAGCTGGTGATACTGGCACGACACCGACTACTGAAACTACACCTACTACATCAGGTGGTGATACTGGTGGTGGATATGGTGATGGTGGTAGTGGTGGTGGAGGCAGTGGAGGCGGTTCAAATACAGATGGTTCAGCCAAAGGTGGTGGTCAAGGTGTTAGTAATTCTTCAATCTCTGCGGGGTTAGCGGCTATGGCGTTTGGTCAAAGTTTAGCAGGTAAAGCACTATCTGCTATAACAGGTGTTCCTGCTTCTACTATTAGTAATGCTTTAGGAAAAGCCATGAATGATGCGCAGCTTGATGCTTTGGGTAAGGCCGATGCTGCTCTAAGTCAAGACACTCTTGGTGGACAACTTGGCCTCGTGTCTGATCAAAGCGGTAATATTTCTACGGTATCTAATCAGTCTATCACCGATGCTTTTGATATGGCTACTTTTGGTACAACCAGTTCTCAAATGAGTGCTGAAGCAGCATCTACTGCTCAAGGTTTAGCCGCTGCTGATGCTGTTGGTGCTGAAGGTCCGGGTGTTGGTAATATTGGTTCGCTTGGATTTGGCACAACTGGAACCGACACAGGAACTGATGGTGTTAGTAGTGGTAATACTGGTGGACTTGGATTCGGTACATCAGGAACCGACACAGGAACTGATGGTACTGGTGCAGGTACTGGTGACGGCGGCGGTGGTGGTGTAGGTGCTGGCGATGGTGGTGGTGGTATAGGTGCAGGTGAAGGACTTGCCAAAGGCGGTCTTGTTTCTAAACCAAAGAAATCCAATTCAAAAGGTTTAGCAGGTCGTCGTAAATAATATACAATATGAATACCAGAGTCTGTGGTGGGCAGACTGGTACTAAACAATACCCACCATCATTGGCTACCTCTCTCCGAGACATATTGTCTCCTACAGTGCAGCCCCAACTTAAAAGGTAAATATGACTGAAGTAGTCTTGGAACAAAAATCGCAGACAACAATGGTTACTCCGTTCGGTAAACGCAATGCCAATCGTGACCGCATTGAACGCGAAGAAGAAGAGTTGAAACAACTCACTGAGAAGAATGTTGAGAAGCCTGCCTCCTCTACTGAAGATGTTACAGAAGACGACAGCAACTTGTCAGCAGAAGAGAAGAGCTTTAAGAAACGCTATGGTGATCTTCGTCGTCATTCACAGCAGCAACAACTTACATTGCAAAAGCAAATTGATGAGTTGAAGCAACAGCTTACACAGTCTACAGAACAACAAATCAAGCTGCCAACAAACGAAGAAGACTTGGCTAAATGGGCAGCAACCTATCCTGACGTGGCAAAGATTGTTGAAACCATTGCCATCAAGAAAGCTAAAGAGCAAACTGCTTCAATTGAGCAGCGCTTTGCAGCCTTGGATGAACAAGAAAAGCTAACTGCTCGTGAGAAGGCTGAACTTGAATTGATGAAGATTCATCCAGACTTTGACACTATCCGAGACACCGATGACTTCCACAATTGGGCAGAAGAACAACCTAAATGGGTGCAACAGGCTTTATATGAGAACGATGCAGATGCTCGTGCTGCTGCTCGTGCCATTGATCTGTATAAGATTGATCGCAACATTGGTAAAGCGAAGCCGAAGAAGGAAGATACTTCTGCTGCACAAAGTATCCGTACCCGTAGCGAACGCTCTGCCCCAAGCAGCCAAGACACCGAAGGCGTGATTTATGAGTCTCAAGTGGCTAAGATGTCTAGTAGACAGTATGAAGCCAATGAAGCTGCCATCACTGCTGCTATGGCTGCTGGTAAGTTTGTGTACGATTTAAGCGGCAATGCACGATAATAGTTGACACAGGCTGTAAAAGTCTGGTATAACTTTTAACAGGACGAAAAGGGTAGCTCCCCTGACAGTGCTAACTCACTGCCTAGTCCTTTGCTAAATCTAGTTAGGGATTGAAATGAATGATGTTGTGAAGACTTGTCGCGTGTGCGGCGAGGTTAAGTTGTTAGATGAGTTTTATGGTCAACGTAATGATTGTAAAGAATGCACTAAGAAAACAACTGTTAGGAATAAAATAGGATATGTTCCTTTGCATGAGAGAAGTATTCAGTCAAGGCTGAAAAATCTTTGTACAAAAGCAAAGCTTAGAACTAAAGAATTTTCGCTAACCCCATATGATTTAAGTATTATTTGGGAGAAGCAAGATGGTCGATGTGCTTACACAAAACTGCCGCTGCTTGCAACAGCCAACCAGTTTAATACAGTAAGCCTTGACAGAATAGATAGCAGTAATGGATATGTCGTTGGTAATGTTCAACTCGTCTGTGCTGCTGTCAATAAGATGAAGCAAGAATATTCAGAAGATCTGTTTATATTGTTGAGTCTTTTAGTAACACAAAACAATAAACTGTCAGATATACCTGATGTTTTATTAGCCCGTTATTTTCCGTTGGGCACTTCGGAATTATAATGTACCTAGTGAAGCCAGCCTCTGTAGTTGTGTTGAGTGTATTTAATTATATGCCAATATTTCTAGGAGAATCATAATGGCCTTTCCCTCAGCCGTAGGTTACAATAGCCTACCCAATGGTAATTTCAGTGCTGTAATTTACAGCAAAAAAGTACAACTCGCGTTTCGCAAATCATCTGTTGTTGAAGACATCACCAACAATGACTTCTTCGGTGAGATCGCTCAGATGGGCGATAGCGTAAAGATCATCAAAGAGCCAGAAGTTTCGGTTCAGTCTTATAAGCGTGGTACTCAAATCACTGCTCAAGATCTGGACGACGAGGACTTCACTTTGGTGGTTGATCAGTCGAACTACTTCGCTTTCAAGATCGACGACATTGAAGCTGCTCACTCACATGTGAACTTCATGCAGATGGCTACTGACCGCGCTGCTTATCGCTTGCGTGACCAGTATGACCAAGACGTGCTCGGCTATTTGTCCGGCTACACACAGTCTGCTTTGCACAGCAATCCTGATACAGCCCGTACCACTTTCCCCGGTACTAAAGCTGTCGCCACTGCTGGCTCTGACGAACTGTTGGCTAGTATGAAGTTGAGCCGTCCCAACTTCAGCAACCTGACTAGCGCTGGTTCTACTGGTGACTCTATTCCATTGTCCCCACGTTTCCCCGGCGCTACTGGTGCTTCCACAACCACTGTGTCTCCTCTGACTGTGATTGCCCGTATGGGTCGTCTGTTGGATCAGCAGTTTGTTGACACCCAAGGTCGCTGGTTGGTCGTTGACCCTGTGTTCGTTGAGATGTTGAAAGACGAAGACAGCCGTCTGTTGAATGGTGACTTCGGTGGTTCCGGTCTGCAAAATGGCTTGATCATCAACAACCTGCACGGCTTCCGTGTCTATGTGTCTAACAACACTCCTAAGATTGGCACTGGCCCCGGTACTTCTGGTACTTCTGCCCAGTCCACCAACTTTGGTGTGATTGTTGCTGGTCAAGACGCTGCTGTGGCAACTGCTCAGCAGATCAACAAGACTGAGACATACCGCGATCCTGACAGCTTTGCTGACATCGTGCGTGGTATGCACCTCTATGGTCGTAAGATCTTGCGTCCTGAGGCTATCGTTACTGCGTTGTACAACGTTGCCTGATGAAACAGGGGAGGCTCAAAAGGCTTCCCCGTTTCTACATCAATCATATCTCATTAAAGGAAATCTAAAATGGCTACTATTACTACCCTTGCTGGTGGCGCTTCCGCTGGTCGCACCGCTGGTTCCGTGCCTTATGTTGTTGATAAGGTTATCGACTTCGCTGCTGCTGCAACTGCCAAAGGTTCTGCCTTGGCTGCTGCTGACGTTATTGAGTGCTTGTCTGTTCCTGCTAACACAGTCATCTTGAATGCTGGTTTTGAAGTTATCACCGTTGCTGGTGGTGAGTCTTCTGACAATGCTTGGGACTTGGGTGTCACTGGTGTTGACGCTGACGTGTTCGTTGACGGCTTCGATGGTGACGCTGCTGCTGCTGGTGCTTATGCTCAGAACGCTGCCGCCTTCCAACCTGTTGTGATCGGCACTGCTGACACCATTGACTTGCTGATCCAAGCTGCCACTACCGCCCCTACCTCTGGTTCGTTGCGTGTGTGGGCTGTGTTGGTGAGCGTTGATGGCCGTCCTACAACTGACGCTGTTGACCGCGATCAACTGGCCTAATCTTTTAGGCTGACCTAAGAGGGGGGGGTCTTTCACGAGGCTCTCCCTTTTGTTGTTTGAAATATACAGGAACATATTATGGCTATCACCTCTGCACTCTGCACCAGCTTCAAGAAAGAATTGTTGGAGCGTAAGCACGACTTCAATGCCACTAGCGGTCACACATTTAAGATTGCTCTATACACATCGTCTGCAACACTCGGTGCAGCCACCACAGACTACAGCGCAACCAACGAAGTTGTTGGCACAGGCTACACCGCTGGTGGTGTGACATTGACCAACATCGACCCAACATCATCGGGCACTACAGCCTTTGTAGACTTTGCCGATGCAACATGGGCCAGTGCTACCATCACTGCTGCTGGCGCTCTCATTTACAACACCACCACTGACGGTGGCTCTAGCACAACCAACGCTGTTGCTGTCATCTCTTTTGGTGGTGACAAGACTTCGACGAACGGTGACTTTGTGGTTTCTTTTCCAGCAGCAGACGCAAGCAACGCAATTATTCGTTTGGCATAAGGTTGCTTAAATGGCAACAACAACACGCACTGGCGCGATATATGGCATAGGCACATATGGTGCTGCCTTCTATGGCGTTAGCAATGTTGCTTACGTTCCAGACGGTGTTGTCTCTGTAGCCACTTCAGACAGTGGTGTTATCATTGAAGCTGATGCCAACCATGTTGTCGTCAGTCTTGTCAGTCCTGCCATTGTAGGCAGTGTAGGTATTGTAGGTGTTGCTGTCACCAGCCTTGTTGGTGTGGTTGCTACAGGCGATATAGGCACTGTAGCTTTGTCGCTTGGTTGCACCACAGACGCTACAGGTGTAGCTGCTACGGGTGCTGTTGGTAGTTTGGTTGTTGTCGCTAAAGCCAACACTCCACTGGTTGGTGTTGCTACTACAGGTGTTGTAGGTACAATAACAGTTGTTGCCGATGCTACAACACTTGTCACAGGCTCTGAAACTGTTGGTGCTGTTGGTGCTCCTGATGTTCGCTCTATCAACCGCATTCCTGTAGATGGTATTGCTGCTACAGGCGCTGTAGGCGATCTAACAATTGTTGCAGACTCTAACACTGCTGTTGTTACAGACGCAATTAGTGTTACACTCGGAGATGTTATTGCTAAAGCATCATCTCTTACAGTTGTCAGCGGTGTATACGCTACAGGTGTCATTGGTAATGTCGCCATTGCTGAGAATGCCAGACCGACCTTTGATGGTGTCAGCGCTACAGCAGTTGTAGGAAATGTGACAGTTACGGTGGTTGTGTTTGATTACGCCGCTGTTGCTTCTTTGTATGCTAGAACTAGGGCAGTGCTTGTTGAGCGTAAGACAACCAGCAAAGAAAGAACAATAGATGTTGCTGCTCAGCCCCGTATTGTTTACGTTGAAGCTAGGTCTACACCACCTGCACGAACCTATAACGTGTCGACAGAAGACAGAAAAGTGTACACGTATCGAAAGACTAGCTCGTCTGATAGAGCAGTATTGGTAGCTTAAGTAATATAAGAGGAAAGATATGTCGTTTAAATGGCCTCCAAAGGATAAGGATGAATTGCTAGATTACAGTGTAGACTGGTCGCGGTTCTTAGGCACTGCCACTATTACCTCCATCGCTTGGTTTGTTGATGACGCTAGTGGTGTCAAAACTGCACTCACTGCTGGTAATACAGTTAATGGTATTCAGAACGTAGCACAGACCATTAGCGGTGATGTAGCCACCATCAACCTTGGTCTTGGTACAGCCAACTATGATTACAAATTCACATGCCGTATGACAGACAGTGCAGGCAGTATTGCTGAACGAGTGATTCGTTTGAAGATTAAGGAACAATGATATGGCATACGACTACATCGGACTTGTCAACGAAGTCAATCGTCGACTCAACGAAGTGGAACTGACCTCTGGCAACTTTACCACAGCTAAAGGTTTCTACTCGCAGATTAAAGATAGTGTCAACTCTTCCATTCGTGACATCAACCAGACACACTATGAGTGGCCTTTCAACCACGTACTTGCTGAAGACACACTGACAGCAGGAACAACCCGTTATGGTTTCCCTAATGATGCTGGGTCGATTGACTTCGATACCTTCCGTATCAAGGAGAGCACCACATTCGGTAATGCAACAGTGAAGCTTAGTGTCGTTGACTATGACGACTATCTAACCACTGCTGTTGACCAAGAGTATGGTGATAACACTTCTAAGCGTCAGATTCCTGATGCAGTGTTTCAGGCACCAAGCTTGGAATGGGGCGTGACACCACCACCTGATCAAGCCTATGAAGTTGTCTACGAATACTACCGAGTTCCTGTAGATCTTGAGAGCGCTACAGACGTACCATCCATTCCAGAACGATTCCGTCATGTGATCATTGACGGTGCCATGTATCATGCTTATATGTTCCGTAGCAACGAACAAGCTGCCAACATTGCTAAGGGTAAGTTTGAAGAAGGCTTGAAGCGTATGCGTACCATCTTGGTCAATCGCTTTGTTTACATGCGCTCTACTGCCATCATCCAATCTGGTAGCGGTAGTAGTGCTTTTGGTGATCGGGTGCGCTGATGGCTGATGGACTCCAGACATATCCGTTTGAGTTCCGTGGTGGACTCATCTCCAACCTGTCTCCGTTACAACAGGGTACACAGGCTCCCGGTAGCGCTCGTCTGCTGAAGAACTTTGAGCCATCCACTGACGGTGGCTACAAACGCATCGAAGGCTATGACAAGTATTCTAGCTCGTTCGTGCCTGCTTACGGTGAACCAAAGGTGCAGGGATCTGGACAGACTGGTACAACTCTGGTGCTTGCCAACATCTACACTGCACCCGTTGAAGGCTCCACCTTCACCATTGCTGGTGTCACTGGTACCTACACTGTCGCTACAGCAGGTGTGTCGTTTAACAGCACATACAAACAAGCAACACTGACTTTGACAACATCGCTGGCTTCTAGCCCAGCCGATAAAGCTGCTGTCACCTTCACAAGTCATACAGGTACTATCAAAGGTGTTGTCGCTTGGAACGAGACAGTGTTGTCCTATCGTAACTCTGACATCTACACTACCACTGGTACAACACACACTAAGGTGTCTACGCCTTCATACGGCACAGTGTTGGTGAACGGTGGTGCTCAGACAGGCACTACATTGAACGTTGATGGTTTGACAGGCTTGCCACAGATTGGTGATACCTTCTCCATCGCTGGTGTTGAGAATGTGTATACAGTGTTGGCTGTACCAACTGTAACGTCTGGTGCCGCTGGGTTGTCCATCTATCCTGCGCTTGCGTCTAGCCCTGCAGACAATGCAGCCATCACCATGCTGTCGTGTGACAGAAGCGGTGGTGGTAAGCTGCGTGTTGCTAAGTATAGAGTTGCTGGTGTAGACAAGGTTGCTGGTGTTGATGGCACTAACACACCCTTCACTTGGAACGGCACAACCTTTGCAGAGATGACAGGTGCTCCGTCTGATGTGGTTGGTGCAAGCTTCATTGCCTATCACAAGAATCAAATGTTCTTCGCTAAAGGTGAAATCTTAACATTTACAGCACCTTACACTGACTCAGACTTTAGCGCTGCTAACGGCTCTGGTGTCATCAACATTGGTGGTGTCATCACAGGCATGATTCCCTTCCGTGAAGCTCTCATCATCTTCACAGACAAAACTATTCAACAACTTGTCGGAAATACTTTACAAGATTTTGTGTTGCAGCCCGTGACAAAGAATGTTGGCTGTGTTGCTCCTGACACTATTCAGGAAATTGGTGGTGATGTCATCTTCCTTGGTCCTGAAGGTTTGCGTTTGTTTAGCGCTACAGACCGTGTTGGTGACTTCAACTTGGGTGTGGTGTCTAAGCCTATTCAGAATGAGATGACCAGTCTAATTGCTTCTAGCAGCAGCTTTGCCAGTTGTGTTATTAAGCAGAAGTCACAATACCGCATCTTTGGTTACAACGCCACTGGTACTTCTACAGCAAACTCCAAAGGTGTCTTAGGTACGCAGATGGTTGGTGACAACACCAGCACTATGGCGTGGGCTGAGACATTAGGTATCAAAGCCTATGCTGCTGATGGTGACTACGAAAACCAAACAGAGACATTGGTGTTTGCTCACGACGATGGCTACATCTATGAGATGGAAAGTGGTAACAGCTTTGACGGAACAAACATCATTGCTTCATTTGCTACACCTTTTGTTTCCATTAATGATCCACGTATTCGTAAAACGTTTTACAAATTATTCCTCTACACAGACCCTCAAGGGGGTGTCACCACCTCTGTCAACCTGAAGCTAGACTTTGACACACAAGGCAGCATTCAGCCTGACACTATTGAGTTGTCTAACGAAGCAGGCACTGTAGGTTTCTATGGTAGCTCTGGTGCTCGGTATGGCACTACAGTGTTTGGAAGTAAGTTGGTAAAGCAGTTTGAGACTCAAGTGATTGGGTCGGCCTTTAGCGTGTCGCTGCAGTTTGTGTCGGATGGTCAAAACCCTCCGTTCAGTTTGGACGCAGCAACTTTGGAATATGCAACACATGACAGACGTTAAAGCTTTACAGCTTTGATGTTTCGGTTATAACTACACGTATGGGAAATTCTTTGTTCACTGAGTTGATCTCGTTGTCTCAAGCTAAAGAACAGAATCTTAGCCACTACTTTACTGGGAAGCCTTGTGGTCGTGGTCATGTAGCTGCTCGGCACGTCAAGTATAGACAGTGTTCAGAGTGTGCTAAAGTTCACGCTGAAAATTATAGAGAAAAGACAAAGAAAGCAAACGAAGGACTTGTCAAGTATTTTGATGGTGTACCTTGTGGTCGTGGTCATATCGCTGAGAAGTATTCGGTGGGAAATATATGTATTGAATGCCGCAGAGAAAACGACAAAGAGTACCGAAGCAAGAACAAGGACAAGGTATCGAAGCGTATACGAGATTTTAAAAAGGCTCACCCTGACAGAGTAAATAGCGACACTGCAAAACGTAGAGCTGCTAAGAAGTTGGCAACTCCTGCTTGGCTGGACAAATCAATGTTGTCTTCCATCAGAAAGTTTTACACCGAAGCTAAAGATATGGAAAAGAAAACGGGAATAGTGCATCACGTTGATCACATTATCCCGTTGAATGGTGAGAACGTTAGTGGTTTGCATGTTCCGTGGAATCTTCAGGTGCTTCCGTTTTACGAGAATTTGAGCAAGTCTAATAAGTTAATGGAGAATTTTATATGGCAGGATATGTAAGAGTTGATACGAGCAATAACATTTCTGACGGAAATGTAATCGCCGCCGCTGACCTCGACAACGAATTTGATGGTATTCAAGCAGCCTTCAACGCCAGTACAGGTCACAACCATGACGGCACTACTGGTGAGGGCGCTCCCATTTTGGTGTTGGGTCCGACACAGGATGTTGTTGCCAGCGCTTCATCGCTGACCCCCAAAACAACCAACACAGTTGACATTGGTAGCTCTTCGCTGAAGTTCAAAGATCTGTATCTGGCGGGTAATGCTTCTATTGCTGGAACACTGGCCGTAACAAGTGCTACCACCTTGTCTGCTGCATTAACCTATGGTGGCGTGACACTGAGCAACGCTGTTACTGGTACAGGCAACATGGTGTTGTCTGCATCACCTACGTTGACTGGTACGCTGTCTGGTGCCAATGCTTCGTTGTCTGGAACATTGGCAGTTACGGGTGTTGCCACTCTCACAGCACAACCTGTCTTGTCTTCGCTGACTGCCAGCCAAGCGGTGTTCACTGACGGCTCCAAAGGTCTGGTGAGCAATGCCATCACAGGCACAGGTAACGTGGTGATGTCTGCATCGCCCACACTGACAGGCACAATCAGTGCGGCTGATTTAACCACCTCTGGCACAGTGACGCATAACGGCGGCACAGCCAACGGCGTGGCCTACCTCAACGGCTCCAAAGTCCTGACCACAGGGAGTGCGCTGACGTTTGATGGGACAACACTTTCTAATTCAGGAACTGGGGACAGAGCGTTACTGGGTAAAGCATACATTGCAGGCGATTCAAATGGGTATGGTATTTGGTCTGGTGCCGGACAAACAGGCAATGGTTTTTATGTAAACAGTACCAGCAGTTATATTGCTCAATACATTAGTTCCTCCGAACAAATGCGCCTGACCTCCACAGGTCTGGGTATTGGGACGAGTTCTCCTGACAGATTGCTCCAGTTGTCTGCTGCTGATACAGCGTACCTGCGACTTGAAAACCAAGACAGCACTGGCACA
>Ga0315907_10003057_pt1 | contig 20223 bp, 21 predicted proteins | sample LakEriMetagenome_3_FD_203525 | JGI IMG/M metagenome (GOLD analysis project Ga0315907, IMG submission 203525) | Freshwater fungal communities from buoy surface, Lake Erie, Ohio, United States - Buoy 12 MA123 | ecosystem: Environmental > Aquatic > Freshwater > Lake > Lake biofilm | place: USA...
TGATCTGGTTGACCGCGCCTCAGCCGTGCTGCGCGATGCCCTGGCGCGGCTGACGGACCCGGCGGCGCGCCGGCCGGTCAGCACGAAACTTGCCGCCATCCGTTTGGCCGAAGGCGATGCGCCGGGCGCCCTGGCTGCCCTGGAAGCGGCAACAGATGGCAATGGCCAGGAAGTTGAGCGCGCCATTCTGCGCGGGCGGGCCCTGGCGCGTGCCGGCAATCGCCGCGTTGCCGAAGGGGTTCTCTCCGAATTGGGCGATGATGGCGCTGAGGCTTTGGCCGAAATCCGTGCGGCAGCGCAGGATTGGCTCGGTGCCGCTTCCGCGATGATGCAGCATATCGACGCTAAGGTACCACCGGCGCCGGCACCCTTGGGCCCCGTCATGCGGCGCAATTTGGCGCGTGCCGCGGCCTATGCCGCCATGGCCAATGATACCGCGTTACTCGCGCAACTGCGCGACACCTATGGCGCCAGGATGCAGGGCGGGCCGCTTGCGGAGGCGTTTACGCTGCTGACAGGGGAATCGCTGCGCGGTATCCAGGATTTGCCGCGACTGCAACGCGAAATCAGCCAATTGCGCCTGCTGCCGGAAAGATTGGGTGGGCTGAATACGCCAGCGCCGGCAGCAGCACCTGCAAGCGCATCGCCAAGGCGATAAAGATTTTGGCCCCTGCCGAAACTGGCAGGAAAATTCTTAGGCCTGACGCATAATTTTCCCTTGCGTCACCGCCCCGCTTGCCCCATATGCCGCAATTGTTGACCCCCGATCAGAATTCCCTGATCACCCTGGTCATCTGCTGGCTGGAAGGAGCCCTGCTATGGAAGCTCTCGTCCAACCGGGGATGGTCTCGGATTTGCCGAGCGACACCCGGAATACCGACGAAGACGTCTCGGCCCATGCCGAGAAGGATTATTTCGTTCAGCGTAACGGTGTGCGCTACGCCGGGACGCATCTGATCGTGGATTTGTGGGGGGCGACCAATCTGGACGACCCGAACCACATTGATGCGGTGCTGCGTGAAGGGGCGCTCGCCACCGGGGCGACGATCCTGCATGGGCATTTCCATCATTTTTCGCCCAATGGCGGTGTGTCTGGCGTGCTGGTGCTGGCGGAAAGCCATGTGTCCATCCACACTTGGCCGGAACGCGATTACGCGGCGCTGGATATCTTCGTCTGCGGCGATTGCGATCCCTATAAGGCGATCCCGGCGCTGAAGCGCGGCTTCCTGCCGGAACGCGTGCAGCTTGCCGAACATAAGCGCGGCCTGATCGGCTGATTGCTACCCATTGTCGTTTGGATGGGGCCGGGTGGCAGCGCCCGGCCTTTCTCATGAAAGGGTGCCACCATGGCGACCGATAGCTGGATCAATGAAACCCTTTATGCAGCCTGGGGGCAGCGCTTTCGCGTGAAGCGCGAATTGGCGCGCGTGCAATCGGCGTTTCAGGATATTGCGGTATTTGAAAGCGAAACCCATGGCCGGGTGATGCTGCTGGATGGCGTGGTGCAGATCACCGAAGGCGATGAATTCGTCTATCAGGAAATGATCACCCATGTGCCCATCCTGGCCCATGGCGCGGCCAAGCGCGTGCTGATTATTGGCGCGGGCGATGGTGGCGTGCTGAAGCGCGTGTTGCAGCATCGCGGCGTCGAAAAAGCCGTAATGGTGGAAATTGATGGTGAGGTCGTGCGGCTTTCCAAGGAATTCCTGCCATCCATTGGCGGCAATGCCTGGGCCGACCCGCGTGCCGAGGTGATCATCGGCGACGGTATTGATTATGTGCGCGTCGCGCCCGCCGAAAGCTTTGACGTCATTATCGTGGACAGCACGGACCCGATCGGCGTGGGTGAAGTGCTTTTCACCGATGAATTCTACGCCAATGCGGCGCGCATCCTCTCCCCGCGCGGCCTGATCGTCAATCAATGCGGCGTGCCCTTCATGCAGGCCGATGAATTGCACGAAACATCGCGCCGGAGGGCGAAATCCTTCCCGGATAATTGGGCCTATGTGGCGGCAGTGCCGACCTATGTCGGTGGCTTCATGACGCTTGGCTGGGCGGCCAAGGATGCGTCCTGCCGCGCGGTGGCGACCGATGAAATCCGCCGGCGTGCGCAGGCTTCCGGCATTCTGGGCACGACGCGCTATTGGACTCCGGAAATCCACACCGGCGCCTTCAACCTGCCGCCCTATATCGCGGAAAACCTGCCGGGCGCCTGAAACAGCGCCTAACGTTTCAGGAACAAGCGCGCGCCGGCGTCTGAGGGCGGATCGGCAACGATCCGCATCGCCAAAAGAGATGCTTCAACTAAGGTTGAAGCCCTGCACCAGACTGCCCGAGACCAGGCGCCAGCCATCCACCAGCACGAAAAAGATCAGCTTGAAGGGCAGCGCCACAACCGATGGCGGCAGCATCATCATGCCAAGCGACATCAGAATGCTTGCAATCACCATATCAATGACCAGGAAGGGCAGGAAAAGCAGGAAGCCGATTTCAAAAGCGCGCTTCAATTCACCCACGATGAAGGCCGGGATCAGGGCCCGCCAAGGCGTTTGCGCAGGGTCCGTCACAGCCTGAATATTGCCCAGATCCATGAACAGGATCAGGTCATCTTCGCGAATATTGGCGACCATGAACATGCGGAAGGGCTGCGCCGCCGCTTCCAACCCCGCCAATTCTGAAATCCGCCCCTCGGTCATCGGCACAATGCCCTGGCTCCAGGAAGCCTCAAACACCGGCTGCATCACAAAGAAGGTCAGGAATAGCGCAAGCCCAATCAGCACCGGATTGGGCGGAATACCTGGCGCGCCAATCGCACTACGCAACAGCGACAGCACAATCACAATACGCGCAAAAGCGGTCGCCATGACCAACAGGGAAGGTGCGAGTGACAGCAACCCGATCAGCGCGGTCAATTGCACAAGCCGCGCCGTAGCACCCGGCTGGCCGGTCTGGCCAAGGTCAATCGCAACACTCTGCGCCAGCGCCACACCTGCCGGCAGCGCCAGCACTGCGCATGCGGCAAGGACCCAAAAACCGGTTCTACGCATCATGATTTGGGCGGTTCCTCATTCCTGGGCGGCAGCCAGCCGAGGCAAAGATCCTGCGGCCCACCGGTCAATAGCAGTACTTCCCGCCCATCACAGCGCAGGATGATCACGCGCCGGCGCGCATCCAGCGCAAGCACTTCCTGCACTTTCAGCCGCTGCCCGGCGGTTTGCGGGGCAAGACCCGTCGCGCGCAGCAGACGCGCCAGCAGCAGGATAAGCCCCAGCACAAAAAGCAGCGCAAGACCAGCAGTGAGCAAATTGGCGAAGCTAAGGGTCATGGCCGGTCCGCTTGGCTGGCGGGCCTGGGCAGGGCCACCTGTAGCCTTTCAATCTGGGCGAGCAAGCCTTCCAACCCGCGGCGCAGCGCCGGGCCCATACTGGGCGGCGCCTGCTGCGCTGCGGCGCAAAGCCGGGCAATTTCGCCATCCAGCCCGGCAAGATCGAGCGCATAACCCTCGGCAAGACTTGCCTCCGCCTGGGTCAGGCTTTCCGCCATGGCCTTGATCGCGGCCAGGACCGCCATGCCATGGCGACCTGCCTCGGCGCCCAATATATCCTCGGATTGCGTGCTCACATGGCTATCCAACAGATTTTGTGCAAAAAAACCATTAGAAAATGTTGTAACGCGTCCCGTTTTAACGCATTTTGGCCCGCAACGTGCAAGGATAGAAACATGGACCCGACCAAGACCGGACCGATAGCCCTTGCCGAACAGCGGATGCGCTGGACGGAAGCGCGCCAGCGCGTGCTGGCGCAGAACATCGCCAATGCGGATACGCCGAATTATCGGCCCTCAGACATGCAGCCCTTTTCCAAGGTGCTGTCTGGGAAGCTCGCGGAAAGGCAATTGGTGGCAACCAATGCCAACCATTTGCAGGGCTCCCGTAACCAGGATCCGCGGGCCTTGAAGGAACGCATTTCGGCCAATCGTGACCCAAGCGGAAATGCGGTTTCACTTGAGCGGGAAGCGCTCAGGGTCGCTGATACAGATTCGGCCCATGCAACGGCCCTTTCGGTGCGGCGTCGCTACATGAGCATGTTCATGACCGCCCTTGGGCGGAATCAAGGGTAAGAAGGGCGCTGAGCCATGGAACTTGATCGCGCAATTCGTATCGCAGCCGCCGGGATGGATGTGCAATCCGCGCGGCTTCGCGTGGTGGCGGAAAACCTGGCCAATCGGGACACCACGTCCGAAATGGCCGGCGGTGATCCCTTCCGCCGCAAGACAGTGACCTTTGCAAACCGCTTCAACCGTGCGCTTGGCGCCAATATCGTCCAGGTTGCCCGTGTGGGTACCTCCAAGGGCGAATTTCCAACGCGCCATGACCCGACCCATCCGGCGGCCAATGCGCAAGGCTATGTGAAGACACCCAACGTGAATTCCACCATCGAAGTCATGGATATGCGCGAAGCACAGCGGAGCTACAGCGCCAATCTGTCGGTGATTGAAGTTTCCCGCGGCATGTTGACCCGCACTATTGAGGCGATGCGCTGATGCCCTTGCCCCTGACCCCTGGCGGTGCAGCCGCTGCCTATCGGGCCAATATGGCGGCCCCTTCCGCCGCTTCTGCCGCGACTGGCGGGGGTGAGACCGCAAGCTTTGGCGAAGCCCTTTCCCGTGCCGTGCAAAACGCTGTCAGTACCAGCCGAGAGGCTGAGGTCGCTTCTGCCCGTGGCCTGATGGGGGAAGGCAGCGTCACTGATCTTGTTGTCGCGGTGGGCCGCGCGGAACTCACTTTGCAAACGGCGGTCGCGGTGCGCGATCGCGTGGTTGCGGCCTATCAGGAAGTGATGCGCATGCCGATCTGACGCCGCCTCGGCGTTCAGGATGCATCGGGAAAGGCAGGGCGATGGGCGGCATCGCTGAGGCAAGCCGGGAAGCGCTCTGGGTCACGCTGCAAATCGGTGGGCCTTTGCTCATTCTTTTGCTCGTTGTGGGGCTTGTCGTGGCCATCTTTCAGGCGCTGACCCAGGTGAATGAGGCTAGCCTTTCCTTCCTGCCGAAAATGGCTGCGCTGGCGGTCGCCCTCATCCTGCTGACGCCCTTCTTCACGGGCGTGTTGCGCGGCTATGCGCAAGCCCTGTTTGAGATGATCATCCAGGTCGGGTCGAGGCCCTAGTGGTGCGATTCATGCCAAGCTTCCCCGATCCAAGCCTGCGCCCGCGCACCACTAGCCGTATATTTGGTGGGCCGATTCACGCTGCTGTCGGGAACCGCCAGCAGCGATCGGGCCACTAGTGGTGCGATTCATGCCAAGCTTCCCCGATCCAAGCCTGCGCCCGCGCACCACTAGCCCTATTTTTGGTGGGCCGATTCACGCTGCTGTCGAGGACCGCCAGCAGCGATCGGGCCACTAGACGATGACCGAAGCTGAATGGCTCGCCGCGCTGCCTGACATGGTGTTTCGCACCATATTGCTGCTGGCGCGCATCGGTGCGGTGGTGATGCTGATGCCCGGCCTGGGGGAGCAGGAAGTCCCCAGCAATTATCGGCTGGGGCTTGGTTTTGCGCTCGTCATGGTGCTCTACCCAGTGCTGTCGCCTGCCCTGCCCGGGACGCCCGATGCGGTGGGCGAGACGCTGCGCCTTATTCTGATCGAAATCCTGATCGGCATCTGGTACGGCGCCCTGGCGCGGCTGGTCACAATGGCCATGATCATGGCGGGGCAACTTCTCGCGCTATTGCTCGGGCTGTCACAATTGCTCGTGCCAGATCCGGCCGTTGGCGGGCAGAATCCCATCACGGGGCGGTTTTTCGCACTGATCTCGGTGGTGCTGCTGCTGAGCAGCGGGCTTTACGCCTTGCCGCTGCGGGCACTTGCGGAAAGCTATGCGGTGCTGCCGGTTGGTGAGGGATTCCTGGCAGCACCAGGTGCGGAGGCCATGGCGGCGGCCGTTGGGCAGAGCTTCCTTCTCGCCCTGCAATTGATGGCGCCCTTCCTGTTGCTGTCGGTCGTGCTGAATGTCGCCTTCGGGCTGCTCGCACGGATTGCGCCGCAGGTGCAGATCTACTTCCTCGTCGTACCGGGTCAGATCGTGCTTGGCCTTTTGCTGCTTGGCCTGTTATTGCCAAGCATGCTCGGTTTGTACGCCAGTATCGCGCGGGAGACCTTCCTCACCCTGCCTGGGATGCGTTGAGCCATGTCAGGCAGTGGCGGTGAGGAAAGTGGCCTCGAGAAAACAGAAGACGCGACGCCAAGGCGCATCCAGAAAGCGCGTGAGGAAGGCCAGATCGCCATGTCGCGCGAAGTGGTGGGCTTTGTCGCGCTTGTCTTTGGACTGATCGGCTTGACCTTCGGCCTGCCGCCGCTTGGATATGAATTGATGCGCGGCATGCGCGGCGTTTTCGAAAATGGTCATCAATTGCAGACCAGCCTGGTTGCGACCGAAATGATGCGGCTTGGCCTGCTTGCCGCCCTGCCGGTTTTGCTCTTGGCCATGATTGGCGCCATTGCCGGGACCATGCTGCAAAGCCGGGGGCTGGTCTCGGCCAAAGGGCTCAAGCCGCAACTCTCCCGCATCAACCCCGCCTCTGGAATCAAACGCCTGATTGGCGCCGAAGGCGGCATCGAATTGATCCGTACATTTATCAAACTCGCGGTGGTTGGCCTGTCCCTGTGGTGGGCGCTGGGCGACCCGCGGGAGCTTCGCGCCTCCCTTTCCTTGGGGCCGGGCGATCTTTTGCATCTGATGGTGCGCGCGGCGAAGGATCTTGTCATCGCCGCCATGATTGCCTTCGCTGCCATTGCCACGCTGGATTACATGGTAGTGCGGTTTCGGCATTTGCATAAGCTTCGCATGACGCGTCAGGAAGTGCGGGAGGAAGTGAAGGAGACCGAAGGCGATCCTATCATCAAAGGGCGGATCAGGAGTCTTCGTATGGCGCGCGCGCGTCGGCGCATGATGGCGGCGGTGCCCAAGGCGGCAGTCGTGATCACCAACCCAACCCATTACGCCGTGGCGCTTGCCTATGACGAAAATTCCCAGGCAGCGCCAAAGGTCGTGGCGAAGGGCGCGGAAGCGGTGGCAGCACGCATCCGAGCCTTGGCCGAGGAATCCAATGTGCCGCTGGTATCCAACCCCCCCTTGGCGCGGGCGCTGTTCAAGCTGGAATTGGAAACCGAAATCCCGGCCGAACATTATCAGGCCGTTGCGGAAATCATCGCCTATGTCTGGCGCCTGCGCGGCCGCGCCGGGGCAGCTGCGTGACCAGCCGGGCTGAGGCGGCGGCGGATTCCTTCCGCAGGCTTTTTGAATCGGAAGAAGAAGCCGGGCTTGCCGTGCTTGATTCAGAAGGGCGCATCCGCGCCGCAAGTGCGGTGCTTGAACGACTTTGCGCTGATGGCCCGGCGCCAGGGCCGGGGCGCGATCCCGCGCTGCTGTTTGCGGAAGCAAGCCAGGATGCGGTGCGCCAGATCATTTCCGTCGCACTGGCCGGCCCACCCGCGCCGCCGGCGGTTGAAGCGAAGCTCGCCGCACCCGACCAGGCGCCCGATGCGGCGGTGGAGGTCCATTGCCGCCCCCTGCGCGGAGAGGCTGGCGCCCTGTTGCGCGTGCTTGACATCACGGCGCGGCGGCGGCGGCAGGCGCAGTTGGAAGAAGCGGCGCGGCTGGAAGCGGTGGGGCGGCTTGCCGGCGGTGTCGCGCATGATTTCAATAATCTATTGGCTGCTGTGGGTGCGGCGGCGGAAACAGCGCTGGCGCGCGGGCAGGATGCCGCAACGGCTGAGGATTTGCGCCAGATCTTGGATAGTGCCGGGCGCGGTGCCCGGCTGGTGCGCCAGCTTCTGGCCTTTGCCAGCCGGCAGGCCGTGCAGCCCCGCGTGGTGGCATTTGATCGTGCGGTGGATGGCATGGCGCCGCTACTGGCGCGGCTTTTGGGCCGCCGCATCCCGATCACGCTTGATCTCGAACGGCCCGGCCCCTGCGCGCGGGTGGACCCCAGCCATATTGACCAGGCGCTGATGAATCTGGCCGTCAATGCGCGTGATGCCATGCCGCAGGGCGGCAAGCTCCATATCTCCGTCAAAAGCCGCGACCTGCAAGCGCCCGAACCGGCGCAGGGCGGCACCATTACCCCTGGCCCCTGGGTAGTTCTCGAAGTTCAGGATGAAGGTGCTGGGATGGAGCCCGAGCAAATCTCCCGCATCTTTGAGCCCTTCTACACCACCAAGCGCGATGGCGGCGGCACAGGACTTGGGCTTTCGACCGTGCTTGGCATTTTGCGGCAATCCGGTGGGCATGTATCCGTACGCTCCCGCCCTGGTGAGGGTAGCAGCTTTCGCTTGTGGTTTCCGCGCGTCGCGGCCGAGCCTGACGCACCGGTTGCGCATACGCCCGGCATTCATGCGGTCGGCGCTGGTCGGCGCCTGTTGTTGGTGGAAGATGAAGCACCGCTGCATCGCCTGCTGACCCGCGCACTGACAACCGCAGGCTATGAAGTGACGGCGGTAGAAGATGGCGAAGCCGCACTCGGCGCCATTGCTGCGGGGCTTGAGCCTGATCTCGTGATTTCGGATGTTGCCATGCCGGGCAGTATTGATGGGCTGACGCTTGCGCGCCGCCTGCGACAGACGCGCCCCAAACTGCCTGTCCTGCTGATGTCAGGCTATGCCGAGGGCACGTTGAGCGGAGAGGTAGTCTCCGAGAAATTCATGTTTCTGCAGAAGCCCTTCCGCATTTCCGAAATGCTCTCTCAGGTCGCGAGCGCGCTGGCACGGCACTGATCCCGCCAAGTCCTTACCCCATCAGCTATCGCCAAGGGCAGGTCTTGATGTGGGATGATGATAGTGACCGCGTGAGCCCCGTGATGATTGAACGCCAGACCGAGTTGCGTTCACACAGGTTCACGCAACCCGCTCTACAGCTTTGTTCTTCGAGCATCTTCACCCGTTCAGATGATTCCATCTGAACGCGATCTACTCCAGAGAACCGAGGTCACACCAAGGATTGGGCGATAGCTTCAATATCGACAGCTGCGGCAGCGCTCGGATGACGGGTAAGTAGGGGCACCTGATGGCGTATTGCATCGCGCACCTTGCCATCGCGCCGCACAATGCCGGCCAGGGGGATCTCGCGTTTTAGGAAAGCGCCCGCTGCGCGCCGCAGAGCTTCATAGGTACGCTGCCCGCTGGCACGGTCATCCGCCATATTCACCACGATACGTGAAACACCGCCTGGACTGTCCATGCCATGCAGTTTCAGCACCGCATAGGCATCGGTCAGGCTGGTTGGTTCTTCGGTCGCCACCACAAGCAGTACATCCGCCGCTGCCGCGATGCGCCGCTGGGCCAAATCAAGCCCGGCGCCCAGATCAACCACCACATCCTGCCACTGCCGCCTTGCATTACCAAGCGCTGCCAGGAAGGCATCCAGCGCGGCGGGGCTCAATGAGGCAAGCGCGCCTGAGCCGGAACGCCCCGCCAGAACCTCAAAGCCGGCATCCGGGATGGGCGTGGCAGCTTTGGCCACGGTCATTTTGCCAGAGAGAACCGCAGCAAGATCGTGTTCCGGCTGGATGCCAAGCTGGACATCAATATTCGCAAGGCCCAAATCCGCATCAGCAAGCAGCACGCGACGCCCTTTGCGCGCCAGCGCCTGAGCAAGGCTGATCGAAAACAATGTCTTGCCAACGCCGCCTTTGCCGGAGGCTACCACGATCATGCGCCCAGTTTGGGACGCGCCACTCCCGTTCGACATCAAGGGTTTTCCTTACCGGACCCTGCGGCCCCGCGCTGAGCAGAAGCGTTCTGTGCAGAAGAGAGCAAGCGCGATGCCAGCCCCTTCGGCGTCAGGGTTTCAAGCCCATCAGCAACTTCCGGGCCGATGCCCGCTTCCGTCAATGCAAGCGGCCCCGCCTTGGCCGCCATCAATACGCCCCCCAAGCGCCGCGCCGCATCCAGCCGGGTCGCCAGTAAATACTGTGCGCCAAGGGCGGCAAAAGCGCGCGCCAGATCGGCAGCTTCTGCCGGATCAAGCCCAGCCGGCAGCACGACCACCATATCCGCCCCGGCCTGCACCGCCAATTGTCGCAATTGCCGTGCCTGATCCTCATTGAAGGGATCGCAGCCTGCAGTATCAATCAGCACCGGCTGGCCGGGGCTGCGATGCACCAGCGCCTTCGCGAGCATGGCAGGTGTTGGCGCCACCGCGAGCGTGACCCCCAAAACCCGCGTAAATGCCGCAAGCTGTTCGACCGCACCGGCGCGTTGGCCATCCGTGGTGATAACCAGCGGAGGCGTACCGGCAAGCACCATGCGCGCGGTGAGCTTGGCGGTCGTGAGGGTTTTTCCTGCGCCGGGCGGGCCGGCCAGCAATAGCGGGCGGTCCCGGCCCAAGGGCAAGGTGGCGAAGGCCAAGGCCTCGGCCAGGCTTTGCGGCAGGGGGCCTGCTGACAAGGCCTGGGAAAGGCTAGGCGGGATATTGTGGAAATCAAGCGGACCGGGCGCCGCAAAGGGCGCAGCACTGGTCAGCGGTTGGATCAGCAGCGGTTCATCCGGTTCCAGCGCTGCGGTGATTTCGACACCATGGCGCGTGCGGCGCTGTTCGAGGATGATCGCATCCGCGCCAAGTTCGGCGCGTATTTGCGCCATGGCTTCGGCCATGGTGGCAGCGTGGAAAAGCTTGAGCCGCATGCTTCAGCGGCCCCCTTGCGCCGGGCACAGGCTTTGCGGGGCGCGCGCCACCTAAAGCGAGCCCACGGTTCGAATGCGTGCGCGCGGATGAATCTCCGTATGCGCCAGCACCGGGGTTGCCGGGCGGAAGCGTTCTACAATGGCGCGCACATGGGCGCGAATGGCGCCCGAACAAACCAGCACGGGTTGTTCGCCCATGGCATTTGCCTTGTCGAAAACATCGCGCAGCTTTTGCATGAATTCCGAAAGCTTGGATGGCGCCATGGCAAGCTGCCGATCATCCGCGGGGCCGATCAGTGCTTCGGCAAAGGCGACTTCCCAATCGGCTGACAGCGTGATCATCGGCACATAGCCCTCAGGCCCACGCGCTGCATCCGAAAGCTGGCGCGCTAGGCGCTGACGCACAATCGCCAGAATGCTTGGCACCGTGCGTGCGCCGGCGGCATTCGCTTCCTGAATGCCTTCCAGGATCGTCGGCAGATCGCGAATGGAAACCCGTTCCGCAAGCAGGCTTTGTAGAATGCGCTGAATGCCGCCAACGCCGATCGGCTGTGGCACCAGATCGGAAACCAGTTTCTTCTGTTCCGCCGGCAATTCATCCAGCAGCTTCTGCGTTTCAGAGAAGGACAGCAGCTCGGCCATGAATTCGCGGACAATTTCGGTGATATGGGTCGCGACCACCCCGGCGCAATCCACAACGGTGCAGCCACGCGCCAATGCTTCTTCTCGCCGCGCCTCATCAATCCATAGCGCGGGCAGGCCAAAGGTAGGCTCCGTGCAGCGTTCTCCCGGCATGTCGGGGGTGCCGCCCGATGGATCAATCGCCAGCAGCAAGGGGGGGCGCAATTGCCCGCGCCCTGCCTCAATCTCCTTCACCTTGATGCTGTAAGTATCGGATGGCAGCGAGAGGTTATCCTGAATGCGCACGGAAGGCAGCACAAACCCCATTTCCTGCGCAATGCTGCGACGCAGCCCCTTGATTTGTTCCGTCAGCCGCGGTGCATCTCCGGCAGCGAGCGACAGCAGCCCATAGCCCAATTCCAGCCGTAGCAAATCCATCTTGAGGGATTCGGCAATCGGCAAATCGGCTTCAGGCGTTGGCAAGGGCGGTTTGCTTGCCGCGATGGCCCGTTGTTCTTCCCGCTGCGTAAGTCGCCAGGCGCCAAAGCCGGCCGCACCTGCCAGGGCAATGAAGGGCAGGAAGGGCATACCCGGCATCAGCGCCATAAGGCCCGAAGCGCCGGCAGCGATTGCAAGCGGCTTGGGGCTTGAGGCCAATTGCTCGACCAGCGCCTGATCAGCGGTGCCTTCCGTGCTGCCCTTGGTAACCACGATACCGGCGGCGACCGAAACCAGCAGGGCAGGAATTTGCGTGACCAGCCCATCGCCCACCGTCAGCATCGAAAAAGTGGTGACCGCATCGCCAAAGCCCATGCCATGACGCAGCATGGCTATGGCGATGCCGCCAACCAGATTGATGCCGGTGATGATCAGGCCCGCAATGGCATCGCCACGGACGAATTTCGCGGCACCATCCATGGCGCCGTAAAAGCCGGTTTCCGATTCCAATTCCTTGCGGCGCGCGCGAGCCTGGTTTTCGTCAATCAGCCCCGCCGATAGATCGGCATCAATCGCCATCTGCTTGCCCGGCATGGCATCCAGGCTGAAGCGCGCGGCAACTTCGGCGATGCGCCCACTGCCCTTGGTGATGACCACAAAATTCACGATCAGCAGAATGAAGAAGACGATCATCCCGACCGCAACATCGCCCCCCATCAGGAAGCCACCAAAGGCGGAAATCACATGGCCTGCGGATTCCGGCCCCTCATGCCCATGGGTCAGGACGATGCGCGTGGTCGCCACATTGAGCGAAAGGCGCAGCAAGGTTGTCAGCAGCAGAAGCGTGGGGAAGGAGGTGAAATCAAGCGGTCGCTTCAGAAACAGCGACGTCATCAGTACAAGCACGGAAAGCGTGATGGAAATCGCGAGCCCAAGGTCAAGCAGCAGCACCGGCAGCGGGACAATAAGCACCACCAGCAGCAGCGCGACACCAAGTGCCAGCGCCACGTCATTGCCGGGCTGGGCGCGCTTTAACCAGGAAGGGACCAGCGTTTCTGACACGCGCTTCAGTCAACCGCAGCGGAAGCTGGCATCTGGCCGGGGATGGGTGGCACCGAAACCCCTGCAGCGCGGTATTCATGCAGCTTGTTGCGCAAGGTGCGGATGGAAATGCCAAGCATCTCCGCCGCCCGCGTGCGGTTGCCCAGGCAATGGGAGAGGGTTTCCAGGATCAATTCCCGCTCCACCTCCTCCATCCGTCGCCCCACCAGGGTTGCGGCACTGCGGGGTGCTGGTGGCATGGCCGCAGGTGGCGTCGGCGCGATTGGCGCCGGTGCAGCCTCGGGCATGGCGGCGGTGATCGGTGCTGCCATGGCGGCGACCGCAGCGGGCACCATCAATTCAATCGCGTCCGTGCCAATCGCGCTGCCTTCCGCCAGAAGCACGGCGCGATGTATGGCGTTTTCCAATTCGCGCACATTGCCGGGCCAGGGATGGCGCAGCAGCATCGCCTCCGCCTCTGGTGACAGAAGGCGCAGCGGCAGGCCATTGGCCTTGGCGTAACGCTCAGCGAAATAGCGCGCGAGGGGCAGGATATCGGCCGGCCTTTCGCGGAGCGATGGGATGCGAAGCCGCACCACCGCCAGGCGGAAATAAAGGTCTTCGCGGAAGCGCCCCTTGGCGACTTCGGCCTGAAGATCACGATGTGTCGCGGCCAGGATGCGCACATCAATGCGAATGGGGGCGGTGCCGCCCAGGCGATCTATTTCACGTTCCTGGATGGCGCGCAGGATCTTTGCCTGCAAACGCGGGTCCATTTCGCCGATTTCATCAAGCAGAAGCGTGCCGCCATTGGCCTGTTCGAACTTGCCCTTGCGCGCCGCCACCGCACCTGAAAACGCGCCCTTTTCGTGGCCGAATAATTCGCTTTCCAGCAGCGCTTCCGGCAGCGCGGCACAATTCAGCGCAACAAAGGGGCCATTGGCGCGGCGCGATGTGGCGTGCATATGCCGCGCCAGTACTTCCTTGCCTGTACCACTTTCCCCCGTGATCAGCACTGAGGCATCGGCGCGCGCGATCTGGGTGGCGCGATCCAAAAGCGCCACCATGGCCGGGTCCTTGACCACGGGCTTGTCAGCCTCACCGGCCACGGTTTGCAGCATCGCGGCAATGAGTTCCGCATCCGGCGGCAGTGGCAGGAATTCCTTGGCGCCGGCGCGAATGGCGCGCACAGCTGCATCAGCATCATTGGGCCGGCCACAGGCGATAACGGGGCAGGCGATGCGTTCTTCCGCCAGGCAGGAAATCAACCAGCCGACATCATGCGTGACATCACAGAGCACCAGATCAGCGCCATCGGCACGCAGCTTCGCAAGCCCGGCTGCCGCCCCTTCGGCGACCGTCAGGCGCGCGCCACGCGCAACCGCAATGCGCGCCGCCTGGCCGAGCTCCGCTTCCAGTGACCCGATGATCAGTACCCGCGCCATATCACCCGCCGCGATCGGACTTCACGATTTCCGTCATGGTGATGCCAAGGCGATTATCATCCACCATCACCACTTCGCCGCGCGCGACAAGGCGGTTGTTGACGTAGATATCCACCGCTTCACCCAACCGGCGATCCAGTTCCACCACCGCGCCGCGGCCAAGCTTTAGCAATTGGCTGACCTGCATCGTGGCGCGGCCCAGCACAGCGCTGATCTGCACCGGAATATCATAGACCGCATCCAGATCACGCATGGTGCCGGTTTGCCCCTGCGGGCGCTGATCCTGCGCCGGCGGGGCCATGGCTTCGAAATTATCCGATCCACTCATGTTTTTTGTCCTAAAGCTTTGGGCCTTCCGAAGGCTACCCGGTTTCAGAACCGGGTCAGCACCAGATTACCCTTTTTGTTCATCGGGTTGCAGGTCAAGGCCGGCGGCGCTGAGCGCCTCGGCCACGGCGGCACGGCGCTTGGCAAGATCGAATTCGGCACCACCGCCCTGCCAGGATGCGCGCGCATCGCCCGGGGCGAGCGCCGCATCCGGCACCAGGGTGACGGCAAGATCACCCACCAGGGCGCGCACATCTTCAATCAGTCCCGGCGCAATATGCAAATGCGCCTCCGGCAGGAAGGCCAGGGCGGGGCGAAGCCTTTCGGCGAAATCCGCCACAAGCGCCGCACTTTGCTGCGCCGCAAGTCCTGGCAAGGCCGCATCCAGCATGGCAAGCGCCACACGGGCGACACCGCGCCCGGCCTCGGCAGCGATTTCGGCTGAAGCTTCCTGGCTGGCCGTCAGTTGCTTGGCGATAAGCGCAAGACTTTCCGCCGCGCGCTGCGCTACTTCCTGGGTCATGGAAGCGCGGCCGGCGGCGAAGCCATCCTCCCGCGCTGCTGCTGCCACGGCGCGGAGCGTTTCCTCCATGGGGTCAGGCTCAGGCGGTGGAGGCGGCATCCGCGCCGCTTCGGCCCGCGCCGCATCCAGGGCCTCAATCAGCGATGTGGGTGCGAAATCCCGCACCAGCGCCATGCGCGAGACCGGAACAAAGCCATCAGACATCAATACACCATCTCATCCTCACGCCCTTCCTGGAGCGTGATCTGGCCTTGCGCGGCAAGGTCCTTCGCCATCACCACGACAGCGGCCTGCGCTTCATCCACCTCACGCAGCCGGACGGGGCCCAGATTAGCAAGGTCCTCCTTGAACATTTTGCCGGCACGTTCGCTCATGTTCTTCAAGAACAGGTCACGCAAGTTTTCTGACGCACCCTTCAGCGCCAGCAGGAGTTGTTCCTTGGGCACATTGCGGATCAGCACCTGCACGCCCATGCCATCCAGCCGTACAAGATCATCGAAGGTGAACATGAGCGAGCGGATGCGCTCCGCCGCGTCGCGGTTGCGTTCTTCCAGCGCGGCCAGGATGCGGCTTTCCGATTGGCGATCCAGGTTATTGAAAATTTCCGCCATCATTTCATGTGCATCACGCCGCTGCGCGCGTGCGAGGTTGGACATGAATTCGGCCTTCAGGGTTTTTTCAACGCCCTCAAGCGCTTCCTTTTGCACGCTTTCCATACGCAACATGCGCATCACCACTTCCATGGCGAAGCTTTCCGGCAGCATGGACAGCACACGCGCCGCATGTTCCGACTTCACCTTGGTCAATACAACGGCCACCGTCTGCGGATATTCGTTCTTCAGGTAATTCGCGAGCACCGCTTCATTCACATTGCCGAGCTTGTCCCACATGGTCCGCCCGGCTGGGCCGCGGATTTCTTCCATGATTTGTGACACACGCTCCCGCGGGAGGGTGCGCAGCAGCATGCGTTCCGTGGTTTCCCAAGTACCGACAAGATTACCGGTCTGACCAATGGATTCCGTGAATTCACGCGCCAAATCCTCAACCGCATCGGCAGGTACCGTGCCAAGGCTTGCCATGGCCTGGGAGATGTCGCGAATTTCATCCTCATGCATCATGGCGAAAAGCTTGGAGGCATGCTCCTCACCCACCGCCAGCATGAAGGTTGCGGCCTTTTGCGGGCCGGTCATTTTGCCGCTCATGCCGGTTCCTCCGGCGGGGCGATCCAGCGTCTAATGACGTTGATCGATTGTTCCGGGTTGCTATCTACCAATTCCTGCAAGCGATTGATGGAAGAAGCGCGCATTTGCCCCTGCACCATGGCAAGCGTGACCATGCCATCCTGATCCGATGAGGGATCACCGGCAACGGCGGGAAGCCCACCACTGCCCGGCAGCGCGGCGGCACCGGCAGCGCCTGCCAAGGCGCCGCCTTGCGCCGGTTTTGCCAAGGTGACCAGGCGCTTTACCGCCGGCCGGCCCAAAAGCAGGATCGCCACCAGCGCCACCAGGGCGAAGAGAGCGCTTTCGATAATGCGCGCGACGGTGGAGGAGGTGAAAACAAAATCAAAGAAGCCGCGCTCCCCGCTATCCAGCGGCAAGGGTGGTTCGGCGAAGCGCATGGCCACAACCTCGACGCGATCGCCGCGGCGTTCATCAAAGCCGACTGAGCTTCGCACCAGTGTCGCGATGCGGGCCAATTCCTCGGCTGAGCGTTCGCGGAACTGCGGGGGGCCACTGGCCTGAGGCTCCCAAACGCCATCCACCAGAACGCCAATGCTGATGCGGCGGAGGATTGGCTGGTCGCGCGTGGTGCTGCGCGTGGTCCGGCCGATTTCAAAATTAGTGGTTTCTTCCTGGCGGCTTTCCTGAGTGCTGCCGGGCGTGTTTTCATTGCCTGGCAGGTTATTCTGCACCGTGGTTGGCGCAGGTTCCGTACCGCGAGAGCTTTCCTGCACGCTTTGCTGGCTGCGCGCTACCTGATTGTCTGGGTCAAACCGTTCTTCCGTGATCTGGACACGGTCGAAATCCATATCCACCGTGGCTTCGGCGCGGACGCGCCCGGGGCCAAGGCTGCGTTCCAGCATTTCCTCAACCGCGCGCGCCAGCCGTAATTCCTGGCCACGGCGCATTTCTTCCTGAGACGCCGCCGCTGCCGGACCCGATAGCGCCTGCCCACCGCGGGCCAACAATGCGCCGCGGGAGTCAATAATGGAAACATTCTGCGGCCGCAAGCCAGGCACGGCTGTGGAGACCAAATGCAGAACCGCCTGAATGGCTTCCCGATCTAGCCGCTGGGCACCCTGCATGGTGAGCATGACTGAGGCTTGTGCATCACCACGCTCACGCGAAAAAGCCTCACGCCGCGGCAACACCAGATGAACGCGCGCGGCACGCACACCAGACAGGGTCGAAATACTGCGTGCCAATTCGCCTTCCATGGCGCGCACGCGGTTCATATCCTGCTGAAAGGGCGTCGTGGTCAGGCTTTCAGTGCGATCAAAGATTTCGTAGCCGACATTGCCACCGGCTGGCAGGCCTTCTCGCGCCAGCGAAAGCCGTACGCGTCCCACCTGATCATCCGGCACCAATATGCGCGCACCATTGCCTTCCACACGATAGGGGATCTTGGCGCGATCCAATGCCGCGATCACCTGCCCGGCATCGCGTTGTTCCAGGTCAGCATACAGCAGCCCCATCACCGGCTGGCTGGCACGGATGATAAGCCACGCGATCAGCCCCAGAACCAATAGCGCCGTACCCGAAAGGGCCAGTAGGCGCCACATCCCCAAAGCACGCAATTGAGCGACGAAATTCGCCATCACCCCAACCTTCTTCCCCCAAGCGTTGCTTGAGCCGAAACCCCGTCTCAAGATAAGTGTATAACACAATCGGCAAAAATTTCCTCAAGGGAAATTTGTAACTAAAAAAATAGCGATCTGATGGTAATTTATGGGTAAGATTTTAACTATTGAGACGTTTGTCGGGAATAGTCGTCCTCATGAAGCCCCGCCCGAGCCGCGGCCGAATTACGGGCGACTTGGGCCCGAGAATGGCAAAGTCGAGGCAAACAAACGCGCAAGCGGACAATTGCCATTCCTTAAACCATCGTTTAACAACCTTTTCCGGGCCACCAAGTCAATTCATTTGGTAACCTGGGGCAGGGCTGACCTCAGCCCCCCGAGCTGACGCTGCGCAGCCTGTCGAAATTCGCCTGCACTTGGCCCAGCAGCAGCTTCACGTCGGGGCCCACCCGTTCTGCCCCGGTCACCTTACCAATGACGCCGAAGGGCAGCGCTGCGGTCGTCCCGCCGCTTCCAGTCCCTGTCACGCTGACCTTATAGGCGCCATCCGGCATAGAAACACTATCGGAATCCTTGCCATTCCACGACCAAGTTTTGGGCGCGTTACCAAGCTGCACCGTTTCCTGGCGAATGATCCGATTACCGCTACCACGGATGGTGACCAGCGCGGTTTGGGAAGCGCCCGCCGGTGGCAGTTTCAGCGTGCCAACGCCGTCTTGAAGGCTGATCTGTTCAGCCTCCACCTCCACATTGCGGCCAATCAGCGGCGCGCTGGCGGTAAGTTGCGACGCTTGCTCCAGCGTCAGCAGGCGTTGCAAATTCTGGTTCATGGAGATTTGCTGTTCGACCGACGCGAATTGCACCAGCTGATTGGTCATCTGGTTGGTATCCAACGGGTCGGTCGGGCTTTGGTTCTTGATCTGCGTCGTCAGCAGCGTCAGGAAGGTATTGAAATCGCCCGCAAATTTCGAGCTCTGCGCCGTGCTGGTGGCGGCATTGGCAGAAAGGGTGGCAATGGAGGCGGACATGGTTCGGGTTCCGTTCAGACAGCGATGTCAATAAGGGAGGTGGCATTGCGAAGCGGTGCCGGCAGGTTCGGCATGGCGCCTTCACCTTCCACACCACCGATGGTGAAGGAGGCACGGCGCTGGCCCCGTTCCTCCGCCCCGGCTTGCTGTTGGCGCTGTTGGTCCGAGGCGAGCGAGAAGGACAGCGACCGTGCCATATCACCAAGGCCGGCCTGATTCAGCGCCCGGTCCAATTCGCGCTGGTCGCGCTGCAAAAGGGCCAAGGTTTCGGGCCGCTCCGCGACAATACGAAGCTGACCAGCCTCCTTGCCCTGGCCGATGCTCACCTCAACCCGGCCGAGTTCACCCGGATCAAGGGCAATGGTCAGCGCCTCATCGCCACGGCCCAGCGCGAGCGAAACCACCACCGGGGCGAGCTGGCGGGCAGGCATGGGTGCGGGCAAGTCACGCGCGGCGGCGCCTGGTAGGGGCCCGTCGGTACTTTGCGGCATGACATCGGTCGGCGCGAAGCCCTGCGGCAGCACCGAAAGGCCTTCCGCCCGCGCCTCACCGAATGGCTTGGCGCTGGTGGCCTTGGGCGCTTCAAAACTGGCGAGGCGCCAGCTTGCCTCAGCCGTTTCAGCCGCCATGACAAGCTTCATCTCAACGGCAGATTCTGACTTATTGAAAGCCTCCGACAGAAGCTTATGTGCCTCCATGGGTTTGGCCGCCTCAAGCGCTTCTTGCGCTATTGTGACGGGTGCAGACTTGGCGGCGCCCGTATTGGCTTGGCCATTTTGGGTTGCCTGGGCGGCCAGGGCCTGTGTTGGGCCCGCCGCCAGGGCATTGGCGAGAACCTGTCCTTGTTCCTGGGCGCTTTCCTGCAGCATGACAGACGCCAAGGCCCGCTGCGTCACATGCGCTTCTGTCTGCACCACGCCGGGTTCGGCTTGCGCTGCGGCAGCGCTGGGCAACGCTGCCATACCGGCCTGCGCGGGCATCAGAATAGCCTGCTCTGGCAGCTTGGGCGGGATTTGGATCACCGAGAGGCCCGAAAGCAGCGCGCTGGCTGATGTGTCCTTAGAGTCTAGCGGCAGCACTTCGGCGCCCGTAGCGCTTGCGGCGTCACGCGCTGCGGCGGCCTGCATATTTTCCTTTGCCGGCGCCACCAATTCCGTTGGCGGTTCCGCCACTTCCTTCGCCGGTCCCGCCAATTCCGTTGGCGGTTCCGCCACTTCCTTCGCCGGTCCCGCCAATTCCGTTGGTGGTTCCGCCAATTCCTTTGCCAGTTCCGCCAGGTCTTTCACGCTCTCGGCGGAAGCGGGCCGCACTGCCTG
>Ga0315907_10003058_pt1 | contig 20218 bp, 23 predicted proteins | sample LakEriMetagenome_3_FD_203525 | JGI IMG/M metagenome (GOLD analysis project Ga0315907, IMG submission 203525) | Freshwater fungal communities from buoy surface, Lake Erie, Ohio, United States - Buoy 12 MA123 | ecosystem: Environmental > Aquatic > Freshwater > Lake > Lake biofilm | place: USA...
TCGCTTCGGCTGAGCTGCTGCACACTGTCTTCGATCAGCGCCGCACGTTCGCTGACGCCGAGCACTTCATCGCGCAGCAGATTGGTGCGGTTGGCCGATTCGCCCAGGCGCTGCTGCAAGGCTGCGCGTTCCTGCTCAAGTCGGGCGACCTGCTGTTCAGCGATCAGCAGACGTCGGTCCAGCGCTTCAGTACTGAGGTCGGCGGTCGGCACCAACGCCTCACCGGAATCCACACGCAGGCGGATCCAGGCTAACACCGCAATGGCCACAATCAGCACGCACGCCAAGAGCATGATGCCGATGCGGGAGTGCGATCTGGCGGCGGGAGCCGGCGTTTCAGTCATGGCGTCATCCTTCACGTTCATCGGCGGCGATGGCCTCGCCGAGAGCCGCCAGCATCGCGGCTGGCTGCGTTCCGGCGGCGAGTCGGAGCTGCCGGATGCCGAGCCCTTGCAGGTATTCTAGCAAGCGGGCGCTGCTGGCGATGCAAAGCGTCCGGCTGATTTTATCGCGTTCGGCAGCATCAAGCTGTCGCCAGAATTCGGCAAAGGCCGCCCGGCTGCTGACCAGCACTGCCGAATCCGGACCTAGCCTGCGCAGGCTTCGGTGTGCGCTTTCCGGCAAAGGCAGGGCCTGCCGGCGATAGACATGGGCGATATGCAGGTGCGCGCCGCGCTCGGGCAACACGCGCTCCAGTTCACCGCGCCCGTCCGGTGCGGTTATCAGGCCGATAGGCTTGCCCCGGCAATCGGATAACTCTGGCAGCGCCAACAGACCCTCGGCATTCTGTGATTCGGCAGTCTGCACCGAGGCGGCGCCGCTGCGCCGCAAGGCTTTGGCCGTGGCGGTGCCGATGGCCAGCCAGTCGCCGTGAAGGGGACTTTGTGCCGAGGCGAAAGCAACCGCAGCCGGTGAGCTGGCAATGCGTATCGTGCAATGCAGGGCGGCCTGCAAGGCCGCTCCGGCATCCAGTGCAAGCAATTCATAGGGCGAAATCGCCAGAACCCGGGCCCCTTGGGCGGCGGCCGCGCGCCGCACCGCGCCGTGCCGGTAACGCGGGCGCAGCGAAAGCAGGGTCCAACCGGACAGGGTGCAAGCAGGGGGCATGCGGCGTCGTGGGTAGCGGCCATTTGTGGCAGAATCTAGTGTAACTGAGGCCCTCCGGAAAGAAACCATGTTCACCAAAGCGTTGTTCGCCGCTGCGTTGCTGGCCGTGTTGCCGGCGCCCGCGTTGGCGGGTGGGTCCAGCAAGAACGACAAAGCCCTGGAGGCCGCGCTGAAGGTATACGGCAAAGCCGTACGCTGGAATGATTTCGAGACGGCGCGTGAATCGGTCGATCCCCAGCTGCGCACGCCCGGCGGCTTCAGCGAGGCTGATGAGGCCTATTACAAGCGGTTCCAGGTCAGCGGCTATCTGCTGAAATCGGCCGAGCGCCCCGATCCGCAGAGTTACAGCCAACGGGTCGAATTGCGCATCATTGATGTGGCCTCGCAGACCGAGCGCACCCAAACCGACCGGCAGACCTGGCGTTACGATACGGTGGCCAAGCGCTGGTGGCTGACTTCGGGGCTTCCCAAGCTCGATTGACTGGCATTCAGTCCCGCCACGGGCGATAATAGGCGTTTACCCCCTGTTGGACGCCGCATGTCTTTTGACGCCCTGATTGCATTTGCCGCCCAGAGCCCGATCCTTTCTTCGATTTTCGTGGTCCTGACCGTGGCCTTGGTGTACACCGAAGTGGCCCGCCTGTTCGTCGGTTACAAAACCGTGAGCCCGGCCCAGCTGACCGATCTGATCAACCGCGAATCCGCACTGCTGGTAGACGTCAGCGCCATCGCCGAATTCGAGAAAGGCCATATCCTCGGCGCGAAGCATGTCGCCATGAGCCAGTTCGACCCGGAAAACAAGTTGTTGGCCAAAGCCAAAGAGCTGCCGGTGGCGGTGGTCTGCCGGACCGGACAATCCTCCAGCGAGGCCGCCAAGCGCCTGCACAAGGCCGGCTTTACCCGGGTGTATTGGCTGAATGACGGCCTGAACGCCTGGATCCAGGCCGATCTGCCCCTGACCAAGGGCCGGTGACTTGATATCATGGGGCCAGACCCCATAACCCTGTAGTACCCCATCGATTCTTAGCTGCGTTTACGCATTTTCCGGAGTTTTACCATGTCTGCCAATTTGACCGAAGGCGCCGTCCAAGACGGTGCACAAGCCGCTTTCAATGTGCAAAAAATCTATGCGAAGGATGTCTCCTTCGAAGCTCCGAACGCCCCGCTGGTGTTCAACGAGCAGGGCCAGCCCGAGCTCAACATGAACCTCAACCAGAAGGTCGGCAAATTGGCCGATGACGTCTATGAAGTCGTGCTGGGCGTGACCTTGACCTGCACCGTCGGCGAAAAAACCATTTATCTGGCCGAAGTCGCGCAGGCCGGCATCTTCGGTCTTTCCGGTTTCGACGATCCGACTCTGGACGCCATGCTCGGCATCCACTGCCCGACCGTGCTGTTCCCGTACGCCCGTCAGGCGGTGTCCGATCTGATCAACCAGGGCGGCTTCCCGCCGTTCTATCTGCAGCCGATCAACTTCGAAGGCATTTATGCCGAAGGCCTGCGCCGCCGTGCCGAACAGGTCGCCGCCGCCAGCGAAGGCAGTACCGTGGTTTCCGAAGGCGGCAACGCCTAAGCACCTGCCGCCATGGACGCGCCGATGAAGGTGGCGGTCTTGGGTGCCGGCTCGTGGGGCACGGCCCTTGCGGCGCTTCTGGTCCGCAACGGCCACCGGACCACGGTCTGGGGCCGTAATGCCGGCCAAGTCGACGCCATCAACACCCTGCGCGAAAATACCCGGTATCTGCCGGGTATTGTTTTGCCCGCCAATCTGCAGGCCAGCACCGATCTGGCGGCCACCGTGCGCGACGCCGATTTCATTCTGGTGGTGACGCCCAGCCACGCCTTCACCGAAACCGTGCAGGCGCTGGCGCCGCACCGCAAAGCCGGTGTCGGCGTGTCATGGGCCACCAAGGGCTTCGAGCCCGGCTCCGGCCGCTTTCTGCATGAAGTGGCGGCCGATATTCTCGGCGCCGATGTCGCGCTGGCCGTGGTCACCGGTCCGTCCTTCGCCAAGGAAGTCACGCAAGGCCTGCCGACTGCGGTGACCGTGCATTCCGAAGATGCCGAGTTCGCCCAGACCGTGGCCGAAGCCCTGCATGGTCCGACCTTCCGTGCCTACACCGGCAGCGACATGCTCGGTGCCGAACTCGGCGGCGCGATGAAGAACGTGCTGGCTGTTGCCACCGGCGTTGCCGATGGCATGAATCTCGGCTTGAATGCGCGTGCCGGCCTGATTACCCGCGGTTTGAATGAAATGCTGCGCCTCAATCACGCGCTCGGTGGCCGGGCTGAAACTCTGATGGGTCTTGCCGGACTGGGCGATCTGGTATTGACCTGCACCGGCGATCTATCGCGCAACCGCCGTCTCGGTCTGGCCTTGGGCAAGGGCCAATCCGTCCGCGAAGCGGTGGCTTCGATCGGACAGGTGGTGGAATCGATCCAGACCTGTGATGAAGTGATGCGCCTGGCCGAGCGCTTCGGCATCGACCTGCCGATTTCAGCTTTGGTGCGGCGCGTGCTGCACGAGGAAATCACCCCGCAGGAGGGCCTGAAGCTATTGCTGTCGCGCGAACAGAAACCCGAATATCCGCAAGGTCTGTTCGAATGATGCAAAAAACCCCGCCGAAGCGGGGTTTTTATTGTGTGCGTATTGCGTGATTAGAAGCTGAAGCGGGCGCCCAGATTCCAGCCGTTCAGGTCGCTGCCGCTGCGGTCGGCGTAGTCGTAGCCGGCGGTGATGCCGAAACTGTCGTTGACGCGGAACACGCCGCTGATGCCGACACCGAAGCCGTCACCAAAATCGCCGGCGTCGGTGTAGTTGACCTTGCCGTTGAGTTCGAACTTGTCGCTGACCAGGCTGCGCACGCCGGTGGCGATGCGGTAGCCGTTATCATTAATCTTGAACAGGCTGTTACCGATATTGCCGCTGTCGCGGATGTAGGACAGTTCGCTGATCCAGTCGGTCTTGTCGTTGATGCTTTTGCGGAAACCGGCGCCAACGTTGTATTCTTCGAGGATGATATCTGTGTAGATACTTATCTCTGGAGGGCTCTGGTCATTATTCTGGTAACCGGCGAAGCCGTAGAAGCTGTCATTGAACTCCACCGAGCCGTCGATCGAAAAGCCGTCGAGCTTGCCCGGGCCGACATCGAGCTTGCTGTAAGCGCCTTCGACATAGCTGTAGTCCAGATCGGAAGCCTGGGCGGAAAAAGCAGCGGCGCTCACGGCGAGGGCCAATACGGTACGTTTCATAGATACTCCAAAGTTGTTGACTGATGCGGAAATGCACAGCGCATTTCATTCTGCATTTCGCAGACGCCCAACTTGGAGTGTCGTAACTCACGGAAGTTCGGCCGCAAGGCGGCGCGGTTAACGTTCCGTTCAGGCGATTATTTCAGCAGTCGACGCGCAAGCCACATCATGACGACTTTCTGAAGCGCACCGGAGTTGCGGACCATGCCGCCGAGCGGGCCCAGGGATTCCATCAGCAGGTTGCCGGGTTTGAGCGCGTCCATGGCTTTGCCGGCGGACCGGCGCAATTGGATCTGCCGCAATTCCTTTTCCAGCGCCAGGATTTCCAACTCCTGGTCGATCTGCTCGAACGAGCTGTAGATTTTACGGGTCATGGTCCCTCCGCAAAAAAAATGTCGGAGAAGCGGCGCAGGATCGGCCGGTTGATCTGTTCACGCAGCAGATAAGCGGCGATCAGCAACACCACATAGAACCCGCCGATGACAAGAAATCCCTGCGTTGTCGAGCCGAGCACATCACCGAGCGCGAAGGCCGCGGCGGTCGACAGAAACAGCAGAGCCATGAGCCCGAACAGGGTGAATAGCATCATTTGAATGAGCAGGGTCAGCGATTTCATGCCGACTTTGAACGACCAGAGCTTGTAATAGCTCGCCTGGTTCTCCAGCAGCGCTTCCACGCTGACGCGCAGATCTTCGGCGTTTTCCCGGATCGCGCTCATGGGGCGTTACGGCCCTGGCGGATGCGCGCTTTCAATTGTTCGAGGCGGGCTTCTAGTTTTTCGATGACCGCTTCCGATTCGGCGCCGGCCTGCTCGGCCAGGCCATCGATGGCGTGTTCGATCTGCTGGGTCTTGTCGCCGACTGCGGTCTGCACTTTGCGGCTCAGCGCCTGTAACTGCTCCTGCAGCTCGTCACCGAGCTCGTCGACGCCGTTCTTGAGTTTTTCGCGGGTCTTGCGTCCGCTGTCAGGCGCGAACAGGATGCCGAGACCGGCACCGATGGCAACACCGGCCAGCAGGGCCAGCAGCGCGTTACTGTCTTTTTCGCTCATCGCATTATCCCTTTGATGTGCCACCGTGTGATTCAGGCGTAACCGAGTTGCCGCCAGAACTCGAACACCGCCACGGCAACGGCGTTCGACAGATTCAGACTACGCTGACCGGGGCGCATCGGCAAGCGCAGCTTATGCGCATCGGGTAGTCCAGCCAGGACTTCTGCGGGAAGCCCGCGGGTTTCCGGGCCGAACAGCAGCGCATCGCCGGCGCAAAAGCGCGGCGTATCAAAACGGGTTTGGGCTTTCGAGCTGAATGCGAACACGCGTGGCTGGCCGAGATGGGCCAGACAGGCCGCATAGTCGGCATGCCGGCGGACCTCGGCGAACTCGTGGTAATCCAGACCGGCGCGTTTGACCCGGGCGTCATCCCAGACGAAGCCGAGCGGTTCGACCAGATGCAGGCGCGCGCCGGTATTGGCACACAGGCGGATGATGTTTCCGGTGTTCTGGGGAATCTCGGGTTCGTACAAAATCACATCGATCACGATGTGTTCCAAGGTCAGCTGAGTTGACAGGATTTTAGCAAAACCGCCTGCGCCCGGTTTTTTTCGGCGACCGGTACTTCGCGGTCGGTCAACGGAAACTCGATCAGCGCGCGCAGCGTGGCGCGGCCCTTATCGTCACGGATGTTGCTCAAGCCTTTGAAGCGCAGTAGCCGTTTGGAGGCGCTGCCATAGGTGACCTCGATGTCCGGAGCCACCAGTCCCAGCCAGCCATCCAAGCCGAGCCGGAAAGTCTGTGCCGCCTGTTCGCGGTACACTGCCGGGCCGACTCGCTGCAGATGAAAGCCATAGCTGTCCAGCCGCGACGGCACCGCGAACTGCAATTGCTGGCGGCGGTCGCTGAGCAATTGCGGCCAGCGACTGCGTATGAAGCCATCGAAGCCGGCATCGGCCACCAGATCCGAGGCATTCTGCAGTTGCCGCTCCTTGTAGCCCTCGGTTCCGTCAAACCAGACGCTGGCGCGGCCGTTCTCCCAGCGCAGGCCTTCCCGGTAAGCCAAGCGCGCGTCCTTGAAGTCGAAAGCCGGTGCCAGACGCGAGGGCGCGTAGGAAATCACTTTGCGGGCAAAGGGCGTGCCATCGGCGCAGCGGTACAGCACGGTACGCTCGGACAGCAGGTTGTTCTCGAAACGCGTCCAGTGCGATTCGGTATACAGCAGGCGTTTCTTCTGCATATCCCAGGCCTGGCCCTGCTCGAAGCGGACCGATTCGACGGCCGCCGCGAATCCGGGGATTGTCAGCAATAACAGAAGGATGGCGGATTTCGGCATGCGTGCAGGCTCCGGATTTCACGCCGCCACTATGACATATGGCCTAGTGTAGGTCCCGTCAAATTCCATTACCATTACCGATTCACCCCAAAGGAACCCCGCCCATGCGATTCGGAAACAAAACCCTTCTTTCGGCCGCGCTCGGCCTTGCCCTGCTCGGCGGCGCCGCCGCATTCGTGCCGGCCGTCCAAGCCGCCGGTGCCCAGACCATCGACATCGCCTATCAGGAGTTCACCCTGCCAAACGGCTTGCGCGTGATCGTGCACACCGACCGCAAGGCGCCGATCGTGGCCGTCAACATCTGGTACCACGTGGGCTCCAAAGACGAGACTCCGGGCCGCACGGGCTTCGCACATCTGTTCGAACACCTGATGTTCCAGGGTTCTGAAAATTACCGTGACGAATTCTTTGGACCGTTCGAGCGTGTCGGCGCCACCGACCAGAACGGCACCACCAACACCGATCGTACCAACTACTTCCAGAACGTGCCGACCACCGCGCTCGATATGGCGCTGTGGATGGAATCCGATCGCATGGGCCACTTCCTGGGCGCCGTCGACCAGGCATTGCTCGACGAGCAGCGCGGTGTGGTGCAGAACGAGAAGCGCCAGGGCGAGAACCAACCTTACGGCGTACTGCGCGAGCCGCTGTCGAAGGCGCTCTTTCCGAAAGGTCATCCTTACAGCTGGACCACCATCGGCTCGATGAACGACCTCAACGCCGCTTCGCTGGAGGATGTGAAGACCTGGTTCCGTCGTGCCTATGGCCCGAACAATGCGGTCCTTGTGCTGGCCGGGGATATCGATTTGGCCACCGCCAAGGAAAAGGCCGCCAAGTACTTCGGCGATATTCCTGCCGCGCCCGACTTTAAACAGCCGGCGGTCGACGTCGCACCGCTGAAGGCCGATTCGCGTCTTGTGCTGACCGACAAGGTGCCTCAGGTGTCCTGGAACCGCTTCTGGAACGTAGCGCAGAACGGCGCACCGGAAGAAGACGATCTCGACCTTTTCGCGCAGGTGCTCGGCGGCAGTGGAAGTTCGCGCCTCGACCGCCGTCTGGTGCATAAGGAGAAGCTGGTCGACAACATTTCCGCCAGTTACTTCGGTGCCCAGCTGGCTGGCCGCTTCTCGGTCAGCGCCGCCATCAAGCAGGGCGTCGACCCAAAGAAGGTCGAAGCCATCATCGATGAAGAATTGAAGAAGCTGCTTGCCGAAGGCCCGACCCAGGAAGAGCTCGACCAGGCCAAGGTCGCCATCAGGTCCAGCTTTGTCCGCCAGATCGAGCGGATCGGCGGCTTCGGCGGCAAGGCGGATGTATTGGCGGCCTGTGCCGTTTACCAGAACAACCCGGGCTGCTTCCGCAAGTCACTTAACAATATCGAGAAGGCGACCGTCGCCTCAGTGAAGGCTGCCGGCAACACGTGGCTGAACAACGGCAGCCTGTTTGCCATCGTCGAGCCCGGCGAGCGCAAGCCGGCCGTGGAAGAGCCGTCGGTGGCGCGCACCGCGGCCCCAGCCATCGGCGTGGCCAACAAGAAATTCAAAACCCTGCCAGCCGGTGTCGACCGCAGCTTGGGCGTACCGAAGACCGAAAGCTTCCCTGACCTCAGTTTTCCGGCCCTGCAACGCGCCACCCTGTCCAACGGTCTGAATGTGGTGCTGGCTTCGCGTCCGGGCATCCCGGTGGTACAGATGAACATGCTGTTCGGCGGCGGCTTCAGCACTGACGCCGGCAAGAAACTCGGCACCGCCAGTTTCGCCACCACCATGCTGAGCCAGGGCGCCGGCGAGTATGACGCCCTGGCCTTCGCCGCCAAGCAGGAAAGCCTCGGCGCCAATATCGGCAGCGGTGCCGGCCTTGATGGCGGCAGCGCTTCGCTCTCTGCGATCAAAGAGAAGCTGGAACCGTCGCTGGCCCTTTACGCAGAGATGTTGCGCAAGCCGCGCTTCGAGGCCAAGGAAATCGAGCGCGTGCGTGCACAGTGGTTGGCCACCATCAAGCAGGAGAAGGTGCAGCCGCAGGGTGTGGTAAACCGTGTGTTGCCGGGCTTGATGTACGGTGCCGGTCATCCATACGCAGTTCCGTCCAGCGGTACCGGCACTGAGGCCGACATCGCTGCGCTGAGCCGTGACGACCTGCTGTCCTACCACAACGCCTATATCCGCCCGGACGGTGCCACTTTGGTGGTGACCGGCGACACCACGCTGGCTGAAATCGTGCCGTTGCTGGAGAAGCACTTGGGTGATTGGAAAGGCACGGGTGCCAAGCCGGCCAATCCGGCCGTGGCCACCGTGCTCCTGCCGAAAAAACCGAGGGTGTTCCTGATTGACCAGCCTGGCTCGGTGCAGGCCAATATCTTCGCTGGCCAGCTCGTGTCATCCAGCCGAGATCCGAACATCGTCGATTTGGATGTGGCCAATGGCGTGTTCGGCGGCACTTTCACCTCACGCCTGAACATGAACCTCCGCGAAAACAAGCGTTGGTCCTACGGTGCGCGCTCCGGGCTGCAGAATGCCCAGGGCCCGCGCCCATGGGTCGCATCGGCCGGCGTGCAGATCGACAAGACCGCCGAGTCGATGGCCGAGATGGACCGCGAAATCCGCGAATTCGCTTCGGGCAAGAACCCGGCCAAATCCGATGAGTTGGCCAAGATCCAGAACTCGTTCACCCTGCGTCTGCCGGGCTCACTGGAAACCAACAGTGCGCTCAGCGCTTCGATTGCGGATATCCTGCGTTACGATCGTCCGGATAACTACGTATTGCAGCGCAGTACTCGCATCAAGTCGATCACCCTCGATGACGTCCAGCGTGCCGCTGCCGGCATCCAGCCGGATGCGCTGACTTGGGTGGTGGTGGGGGATCTGTCCAAGATCAAGGATAAGATCGCGGCGCTGAATATTGGATCTATCACTGTGCTCGATAACGACGGCAAGCCGGTCAAGTAAGCGCGGAATTTCCGCCAAAAGAAAAGGGGTCTTCGGGCCCCTTTTCTGTTTCATATCGTCCCGCATACAACAGGTTTTTAGGGACCGAACCCTAAAACGACAGCAGTCCGGCGGCAATCACCGAACGGTAAAGCGTCGAGAAAGCCTAAGCCCTTGTTTTAACAGTTGCACTATGCCGGAAAACGGCATTTTCAAAGCGGTTTATGGCAGAATAACGGGCTTAGGCCCCATGCCGTCACCGGCCGGCCATTTCATGGAATCGCTATGCTCTTCAAAAACGTTGCCATTGCCGGCCTTGCGCACATTGACGCCCCGGTCACCCTGACCTCCGACCAGATCAATCTGGAGCTGAAACCGGCCATGGACCGCCTCGGCATCAAGACCGATGTGCTGCAGGACATCGCCGGCATCAAAGCCCGACGCATGTGGGACGGCGATCTGCAGGCCTCGGATGTGGCGACTATGGCTGCCGAAAAAGCCCTGCTGGATGCCGGCATAGATCGCAGCCGTGTCGGCCTGCTGGTCAACACCTCGGTCAGCCGGGACTATCTGGAGCCGTCCACCGCCAGCATCGTGTCCGGCAACCTCGGCTTGGGTGACAACTGCCTGAACTTCGACATCGCCAACGCCTGCCTGGCCTTCCTGAGCGGCATGGATGTGGCCAGCCGCATGCTCGAGCGCGGCGAAATCGATTACGCGCTGATCGTTGACGGCGAAACCGCCAACATGGTCTATGAAAAAACCCTGGCGCGCATGAAAGCGCCCGATTTGACCGAAGAGCAGTTCCGCAACGAGCTGGCCTCGCTGACCCTGGGTTGCGGTGCCGCCGCCATGGTGCTGTCGCGCGTCGAACTGGCCCCGGACGCCCCGCGCTACCGCGGCGGCGTCTCGCGTTCGGCCACCGAATGGAATACCCTTTGCCGCGGCAATCTCGACCGCATGGTCACCGATACCCGCATGCTGCTGATCGAAGGCATGAAGCTGGCCGCCAAGACCTTCGCCGCCGCGCGTCTGGCCATGGGTTGGGCGGTCGAGGAAATCGACGAGTTCGTCGTGCATCAGGTCAGCCGCGTGCACACCGATGCGATGATCAAGGCCTTCGGCATCGATCCCAAGAAAGTGATGACCATCTTCGCCGAGCACGGCAACATCGGTCCGGCGTCGGTGCCGATCGTACTGAGCAAGCTCAAGGAAATGGGGCGCCTCAAAAAAGGCCAACGCATCGCGCTGCTCGGCATCGGTTCCGGGCTGAACTGCTCGATGGCGGAAGTGGTGTGGTAATCCGTGTCTGAGCTGGCGTCCTATCCCGATTACCCGTTCAGCCCGAAACGATTCGACCGCGGCAAGGGCATCGGCCTGAGTTATCTCGACGAAGGTCCGGCCGATGCCGATCCGGTGCTGATGCTGCACGGCAATCCGTCCTGGAGCTACTACTGGCGGCATCTGGTGGCAGGCCTGCGCGATGGTTATCGTTGCATCGTGCCCGATCACATCGGCATGGGCCTTTCCGACAAGCCCGACGACGGCGCCTACGCCTACACGTTGCAATCGCGCGTGGACGATCTCGACCGTCTGGTCGACTCGCTGGGCCTAACCCGCAAAATCACCCTGGCCGTGCACGACTGGGGCGGCATGGTCGGTTTCGCCTGGGCGCTGCGCAATCCGGAACGCATTGCGCGTCTGGTCATTCTCAACACCGCGTCGTTTCCCTTGCCGAAAACCAAGAAACTGCCGTGGCAGATCGCGCTTGGCCGCATTCCGCTGCTGGGGGCGGTGCTGATCCGCGGCTTCAATTTCTTCGCGCGCGGCGCCGCCGATCTCGGCGTGCTCCGGCCCATACCGCCGGCCAGCCGCAAAGCCCTGCTGGCACCTTACGACAGCTGGGCGCACCGGCGTGCGGTGCACCGCTTCGTGCAGGACATTCCGCTGAAACCCGGCGATGCCGCCTGGGCGCTGGTGCAGCAGGCCGAAGTACAGTTGCCGGGTTACCGCGATCGTCCGGCGTTCATCGGCTGGGGCCTGCAGGATTTCGTGTTCGATCAGGATTTCCTCGCGCATTTCGTCAAGGATCTGCCATCGGCCACGCAAAAAATTTATGGGGATGCCGGCCATTACGTGCTGGAAGATAAGCACGAGGATCTGGTTCCGGCCATCCGCCAGTTCCTGGACCGTCACCCCATCGGCTGAGGAGGCACCGCGATGCCCGAGCTGATTAACATCGCGGACATCCTGCCCCTGCGTGCCGAACAGTTGGGCGATCGGCCGGCCATCCGTTGTCCAGGCACGAAAGGACCGGACGGTTTCGCGCGTTATGATGACCTCATCAGCTACGCCGATCTTGATCGGCGCAGTCATCATTTGGCTTTGGGTTTCCAAGCCTACGGCATCGGCCGCGGACAACATGCGGTGGTGATGCTCAGGCCCTCGATTGAATTTTTTCTGGTGATGTTCGCGCTGTTCAAGGCCGGCGCGGTTCCGGTGCTGGTCGATCCGGGCATCGCGCGTTCTGCGCTGAAACAATGCCTGCGTGAAGCCGCGCCGCAGGCCTTCATTGGCATTGCTCTGGCGCAAGCCGCGAAGCTGCTGTTGGGTTGGGCGCCGGACGTGCGATTGAAAGTCACCGACGGCCGTTTTGCCCTGTTCGGCGGTCGCACGCTGAGCGCCATCGAAGCCTTGGGCCGTGCCAGCCGGGCAGAATTGCCGCAGGTCGACGGCGAGGATCCGGCCGCGATTCTGTTCACCTCCGGTTCCACCGGTGTGCCCAAAGGCGTGCTATACCGGCATCGGCATTTCACCGCGCAGGTGCGTCTGCTGCAGCAGGCGTTCGCCGTCGAACCCGGCGGCGTCAGTCTGCCGACCTTTCCCCCCTTTGCGCTGTTTGATCCAGCCTTGGGTCTGACCAGCATCATCCCCGATATGGATCCGCGCCGGCCGGGCAGCGCCGATCCGGAAAAACTGCGGCATGCCATCACGACCTTCGGGGTGACACAATTGTTTGGTTCGCCGGCCTTGATGGCGGTGCTGGCCAAGCACGGTAAAGCCTTGCCCGGCCTGCGCTGCGTCATTTCCGCCGGCGCCCCGGTGCCGGCCGACACCGTGGAAAAAATCCGCAGCCTGTGTGATCCGCAGGCGCGCTTCTGGACACCCTATGGCGCCACCGAATGTCTGCCAGTGGCCGTGATCGATGGCGAGCAGCTGGCCTTGACCCGCGCCGGCACCGAGCAGGGCTTCGGCACCTGCGTGGGCACGCCGGTCCCGGAAAATACCGTGCGTCTGATCGGCATCAGCGATGAACCGATTGCCGAATGGGATGACGGACGATGCGTGCCGCAAGGCGAAATCGGTGAAGTCACCGTGGCCGGCCCGAGCGCCACCGACAGCTATTACCGCCGCGAGGCCTCCAATCGTCTCGGAAAAATCCATGAAACCCTGGCTGATGGCAGCACCCGCGTCGTGCACCGTATGGGCGATCTGGCCTGGCAGGATACGCAGGGTCGTCTGTGGTTCTGTGGCCGCAAATCGCAGCGCCTGCAGACGGCGCAGGGCCTGCTCGGTACGGAAAACGTCGAGCCGATATTCAATTGCCATCCGGCGGTGCGGCGTTCGGCCTTGGTCGGGCTCGGTGCCTATGGCGCGCAAAAACCAGTGCTGTGCATCGAGCGCGAGCCTGGCGCGGCGATTACCGATTCGGTGCTGTGCAGCGAATTACTCAGCATCGCCAGCCAGCATCGGCACACGCGGCAGATCCAGATCGTGTTGTTCCATCCGGGTTTTCCGGTCGATATCCGGCACAACGCCAAAATCGGCCGCGAGCAGCTCACCGCATGGGCAGCCAGACGCTTGGCCAAACGCGCATGAAGGTATTGGTGACCGGCGGCAGCGGTTTTCTCGGCCAGGGTCTGTGCCGCGGTCTGCTGGCGCAAGGCCATGCCGTGTTCAGCCTGCAACGGCATCATTCCGATGCGTTAGTGGCACTGGGCGTGACCCAAGTGTTGGGCGCGCTCGATGATGTCGCGAAAGTCCGCAGCACCCTTGCGGGTGTGGATGCAGTAATGCATAACGCCGCCAAAGCCAGTGGCTGGGGCGTCTGGCAGGATTTCGAACGCACCAATGTCACCGGTACTGCCGTGCTGCTGGCCGAGGCGCGCTCCGCCGGCATCCGCCGTTTCGTGTACACCTCGACGCCGAGTGTGGTGCATGCCGGCACTACGCCGGTACGCGGCGGCAATGAAGGCAATACGCCGTATGCCACGCATTTTTCCGCGCATTATCCGCACAGTAAAATGCTGGCCGAACGCGCAGTGTTGGCCGCCAACGCACCGGATTTCGCCACCGTAGCGTTGCGACCCCGGCTGATCTGGGGTCCGGGCGATACCCAGCTGTTGCCGCGCCTGGTCGAGCGCGCCCGCGCCGGCCGCCTGCGTTTCATCGGAGACGGCAGCAACCGGATGGACTGCACCTACATCGATAATGTGGTGCAGGCACATCTGCTGGCACTGGAACACCTGCAACCGGGTGCGACCTGCGCCGGCAAGGCCTATTTCATCTCCAATGGCGAGCCGATGCCGATCCGTGACATCGTCAATGGCCTGCTGGACGCCGCCGGTGCGCCGATGGTGCAGTCCAGCGTGCCTTTTGCCATGGCCTATGCCGCTGGAATGCTTTGCGAAACCTTGTGGCGGGTGTTCCGGGCGACGGGCGAACCGCCGATGACGCGGTTTCTGGCCGAACAATTGTCGACCGAGCATTGGTATGATTGTTCCAACGCGCGCCGCGATTTCGGTTATATGCCGCAGGTGTCCTTTGCCGAGGGCCTGCGTCGTCTGCGCGACTCCCTGCAGAAGGCTGATTGATGAGTACCCCGTTTTCCCTGGATTCGATGAAACCCCTGGCCGGCCTTGTGCTGCAGGAAGGGTTGAACCGTGCGATCCGTCTTGATCCGGCCAGCCGTGAAAAACTGCAGGCCTTGGAAGGCCGTCGCATCGAAGCGCATCTGCAATCACCCGATATCGCGCTGGCCATCGATGTCCGCGAGGGTCTGCTGCAGGTCGGTCCCGTGGATGCCGCGCGTGAAGCCGACGTCAGCATCAAGAGCAAGCTATCCGGGCTGTTGCAGAGCTTGCCGGTGTTCGCGCAGGGACGGACCGTGGTCGGCGCCATGCGCATCAATGGCGATGTCGAACTGGCACGCGTGCTGCAGGATCTGCTGAAAAACTACGACCCGGATTGGGAGGCGCCGTTCGTCACCGCCTTCGGTCCGGTGCTTGGCCCGCAGGCCGCCAAAATCCTGCGCGAAGGATTTCGCCATGCCCGTATCGGCGCCGCAGGTTTGGCCCGTTCCGGCGCCGAATACGCCACCGAAGAAGCGCGGGTGGTGGTCGGCAAGGCCGAGCTCGCCGATTTCCATGCCGAGGTCGATCGTCTGCGCCAACGCGCCGATCGTCTGCAGGCACGCGCCGAACAGCTTGCCGGGCGGATGAAATGAAACCGCTGCTGCGCGCCATTGCCATCGTCGGCACCGCATCGCGTTACGGCCTGGATGAATGGCTGCCGAAATCGCGGGCTACGCCCTTGCTGCGTGTTGCCAAAGTATTCGTTCCGACCTCGACTGCCAATCGTTCCTTGCCGCGCGGCGCCCGTCTGCGTATGGCGCTGCAGGAACTCGGCCCGCTGTTCGTCAAGCTCGGTCAGGTGCTGTCCACGCGCCGCGATCTGCTTCCCGCCGACATCGCCGATGAGCTGGCCGGTCTGCGTGATCAGGTGCAGGCCTTTCCGTCGGCACAGGCACGGGCTTTGATTGAAGCCAGTCTCGGCCAGCCACTGACGGCAGTGTTCGAGCGCTTCGATGACGAACCATTGGCCTCGGCCTCGATTGCGCAGGTGCATGCGGCGTGGCTGAAAGATGGCCGCGAAGTCGTGGTCAAAGTGCTGCGGCCCGACATTGAAACCAGGATCCGTGCCGACATTGCGCTGATGCGTCTGCTGGCCGACGGCCTGTGCCGCCTGCATCCGCATGCCGAAAAAATCCGTCCGCACGATGTGGTCGGCGAACTGGAAAGCACCCTGCTGGCCGAGTGTGATCTGCAGCGTGAGGCCGCCAATGCCAGTCTGATGCGCCGTCTGTGGCAGGACAGTGCCGAGCTGTCCGTGCCCGCGGTGATCTGGCCGCTGACCGGCGAAAGCGTTCTGGTCATGCAGCGCGTGTACGGCATTCCGGCCGATGCCGTTGCCGAACTCGACCAGCGCGGCATCGACCGCAAGGCGTTGGCGGCGAAAGCGGTGCGGATTCTTTACCAGCAGGTGTTCCGCGACAATTATTTCCACGCCGATGCGCACGCCGGCAATATCTGGGTCGATACCGATGGTGAGCGCCGCGGGTCTTTCATTGCGCTGGATTTCGGCATTGTCGGCCAGCTCAGCGAGCAGGACCAGTATTACCTCGCCGAAAACTTCATGGCGATATTCAATAAGGACTACCGCAAGATCGCGCGTCTGCACGTGCAGGCCGGCTGGATGCCGGCTTCGCTGCGTCTGGACGAACTGGAAGCGGCCGTGCGTGCGGTCTGCGAGCCGTACTTCACGCGTCCGCTGTCGGAATTCTCCATTGCCGAAGTGGTGGCCAAGCTGCTGCGCACCGCGCAGAAATACCAGCTGACCCTGCAACCGCAGTTGATCCTGCTGCAGAAGACACTGCTCAATACCGAGGGCCTGGCACGCACGCTTGATCCGGAAATCGACCTCTGGGCCGTGGCCCGGCCGGTTCTGGAAGCCATCCTGCGCGAACGCTACAGCCCGAAGGCCTTTGTCGACCGTCTGCAGAAACAGTGGCCGGAAATCGTGCATCAGGCTTCCGGTCTGCCGGCGCTGCTGCAGTCGGCACTGGCCCAGCAGGTCGAAGGTGAAACCAGCATCCGCATGCGCTCGGATGAAATCGCGCAGCTGGTGAAAATCAGCCAGCGCAACCAGCGCCAGCTGTTCACCCTGGCCGTTGCGGTCAGTGCCGGTTTTGCTGCCGGTCTGCTGTATGTTTTCGCGGGAAGCGGTCCGATGTTGTACGCGGCCATCGCGCTGAGCCTGACCGGATTCGCCCTGGCCTGGCCACGCACACCGTGACCGAAGCGGCGCTGGACGTCCTGCATCGGGATTCCCGTTGTGCCGTCATCAACAAGCCGGCCGGTCTGATGGCGCATGCCAGCGGTCTGGCCCGCGGTGAGGATGATTTCCTGCTGCACCGTCTGCGAGAGCAGTTCGCCTCGAAAGTGCATCTGGTGCACCGCCTCGATCGCGCCACCAGCGGCTGTGTGCTGATCGCCTTCGATGCCGATGCCGCGTCCACGCTCGGCAAAGCCTTCATGGGCCACGATGTCGGCAAGGACTATCTGGCCGTCTGCCGCGGCTGGCCGGAGGCGGAATTCACCGTCGATCATGATCTGGACGGCGGCCCGGGAAAGCCGGAAAAAAAGCCGGCGGTCACCGTGTTCCGTTGTTTGGCCACTGCCGAGCTGCCGGTGGCCAGTGCCGAGCATCCGACATCGCGTTATGCTCTGCTGCAGTGTACGCCGGTGACCGGGCGATTCCGCCAGATCCGGCGCCATCTCAAACATGTCTCGCATCATCTGATCGGCGATACCAGCCATGGTGATGGCCGTCACAACCGGACATTCCGTATGTTGGGGGTGCATCGGATGTTACTTCACGCCTGGCGTTTACGCTTTCCTCATCCGGAATCGGGTGAAATGCTCACGTGCACCGCCCCGCTGGCTGCCGAGTTCGACAAAGCCTTGACCCTGCTCGGAATGGCCGCCCCCGACTGACTTCCGGCACATGGCTGCAGGGCCGTGTAGTCGTATGCTGTAATTCTCGCCACCGCTTCCGGAAAATATGATGAAACTCCGCTACGTTCTGACCCTATTCGCTTTGATGCTTGCCGCTTCGCCCCTGCACGCCGCCGATGTCGGTCCGAAGGATGATGCCTTCATCGTCCAGTCACGCAGCTTTCTGAGCAGCCATCCGGATCTTTATGGCCGCGTGCTGGGCATGAAAAGCTACAGCAAAGGCGATTACAAAGAAGCCATGCGTCAGTTCCGCAAAGGTGCCTATTACGCCGACAAGCCCTCGCAGGCCATGGTCGCGGAAATGCTGTGGAAGGGCGAGGGCGTGCAGATCGACCGCGCCGAAGCCTATGTCTGGATTGATCTGGCGGCGGAGCGGCTGTACCGCGATCTGGTGGCCAAACGGGAGCAGTACTGGAGTGAACTGACCGAGCTTGAACGGCGCCAGGCGCTGGATAAAGGGGCGGCGCTGTATGCCCGTTACGGCGACAGCGTGGCCAAGAAGCGCATCGAAGCCATTCTGGAGCGCAACCGCCGCAATATCACCGGCAGCCGTACCGGCTTCGTGGGCAATCTGCGCATCGAAATCCCCGGTCCCGGCGGCATGCCGATCCAGGTCAACGGCGATGAGTTTTACCAGGATAAATTCTGGCAACCCGAAGCCTACTGGAAATGGCAGAATGGAACCTGGAAGGCGTTGCCGACCGGCACCGTGACAGCCAGCGAACTGATGCCGGTGGCGCCGGACGAGACGCCGAAAAAAGACGACGAATAGGACGATTGTGGCCAAGCTTTATTTCTACTACTCCACCATGAATGCCGGCAAGACTACCACCTTGCTGCAGAGCGCCTACAACTATCACGAGCGCGGCATGCGTACGCTGATCCTGACGCCGCGGCTCGACAATCGGGCCGGCGAGGGCATCGTTGCCTCGCGCATCGGTCTCAAAGCCAATGCGGTGACCTTCACCGGCGGCGATGATCTGGCGGCGATTGTGCGCCAGGCCTTGGCCGCCAAGGGCAAGATCGACTGCGTTCTGATCGACGAGGCCCAATTCCTTTCCAAAGCGCAGGTCTGGCAGCTGACCGATGTGGTCGATAGCCTGAAGATTCCGGTGCTGGCTTACGGCCTGCGTACCGATTTCCGCGGCGAACTGTTCGAAGGCAGCCAGTATCTACTGGCCTGGGCCGACAACCTGATTGAGCTGAAGACCATCTGCCATTCCGGCAAGAAGGCCAACATGGTGGTGCGTGTCGATGCCAACGGGCGCGCGGTCACCGAAGGCCCGCAGGTCGAAGTCGGCGGCAATGAACGCTATGTGTCGGTGTCGCGTCCCGAGTTCAAGAAAATCATGGCCGGCGAAAGCGCCATCGAACTGCAGCAGAGCGTGCTGCCGCTGGATCAGGACGATTGATTCAGAGCCAGCGCCGAACGCGTTGGCGGTAGGTTTCAAAATCCGCGCCGAAGTGCTGCGCCAATAAGCTTTCTTCCGGAATGATCTGGAAATGCGTGATGTAGACGATGAACGCGATGGGGCCGAGCAGCGCCGCCGGACTTTCCAGATAAACTGCCCAGGCCAGCAACAGCAGTGCCATACCGACATACATCGGGTTGCGGCTGATGCGGTAAACGCCGCCGGTAACCAGATGTCGGGTGTTTTCCGGATGCAGCGGATTGATGGTGGTATGGTGTTGTCGAAAGGAGAGTACGCCGGCCAGAGCAAAACCGATCCCGATAATCGCCAGTGTGATAGCAGTAGGTAGGACCCAGAGCGGACCGAGCCCATAGTGCAGGGTGTTTTCGGCCAGAAAATACATGCCTGTGGCACAGGCCAGGGCAATGATTGGCGGTGGAATTTTCAGTACAAGCCTTGACATCACGAATTTGATAGCGGGGCTCCGATGTATAGGCAAATGGTAATATATGACGGAATTCAGGACGGGATGCATCAGTCCAATGCAATGCCTAGCATCATAATGAGGGTGATCGCGATTAGGCTGGCCGAAGCCAAAACAGTACCAATAACGGCCATCGCCCTGCGCCGGTTCTGTTGTACTAAACCGCCGATACCCAGCCCAAGCGCCAGCAATGCGGTGAAAATAAATCCAAACAAAGAGAGGCCTATGAGCATGGCCTCAGCCGAATTTTCATCCATACCGCCCGGGGTAGAGGTTTCGATTATTCCGGCTACTACCACAATGAAAAACAGACCGACTCCAGAAATAACGGATAGGATGAGTGATGCGATGCCGAGACCGGACTGGCCGAGCACGGGAGAGGATATTGGCTCCATATCAATTGATGCCCTTGAGGTAAGAGGTGAATCGGCTACCCTGTGTCAATTACACCGCATACCGTATCCGGCGTCAATACGGCATTACTACGATAACAGCTGGAAAGCCCAATACAGACCGATGCCTATCTGCGCGGCGAAGGCTGCGAAACGGACCATAACCGCTGTCGGACTTGTCGAGACTAGATGCACCAGTGACTGGATTAGGCGGCTCGCCAGAAACATATAGGCCAGCGGATCGGTGATCGCGGTGCGGTCGCTGACGATGGCCACCAGCAGCAGGCCGCCGAATACGGGCAGACTCTCCACGCAGTTGGCATGTGCCCGCGCCAGACGCTGCATGAACGGTGATAGGCCGGCGTTATCGGGCGTGAAGCCGTTGGCTGGCACTTTCCCGCGCAGTACCAGCTGTGAGCGCATGATTGCCATCAGAACCAGAAGTAAGAGGGCCCAAGCGATGAA
>Ga0315907_10003059_pt1 | contig 20212 bp, 20 predicted proteins | sample LakEriMetagenome_3_FD_203525 | JGI IMG/M metagenome (GOLD analysis project Ga0315907, IMG submission 203525) | Freshwater fungal communities from buoy surface, Lake Erie, Ohio, United States - Buoy 12 MA123 | ecosystem: Environmental > Aquatic > Freshwater > Lake > Lake biofilm | place: USA...
GGGCGCACTTTCATAATGCCAGGTTCGATTAAGTCATTGACTTTACTGGTGCCGACTCGGGGAATCGAACCCCGGACCTACTGATTACGAATCAGTTGCTCTACCCCTGAGCTAAGTCGGCCCAAAAACCTTGATACTCTGAGCGTCATACCCCCAGCCAAGCCTTCGCACAACCATCCCCATGTCACGCCGGTTATCGTGCCCTTATTCAGGCGGGGGAGCCAAGGGGGCGGTGTCATGCTAGGCTGACATAATGCGTGCTCGGATCATCATCCCGCTTATACTGATTTTGCTCGGCCTGGCAGGCGCCTGGGTTTGGCGCGGCCTGCCGCCTTCCGTCGCTGTCGCGACTGCGACCTCTGGCCCCGCAGTGCAGGCGGTTTATGCCACCGGCAATGTGGAACCAGTGCATTGGGCGAAGGTTGGCCCGGCGGTGCGCGCCCGCATCACTGCCGTATTGGTTGAAGAAGGTGCGCGTGTTGAAGCCGGCCAGCCCATGGCGCAGTTGGATGATCGCGAAGCCCGGCACCGGGTTGAGGAAGCCGAAGCCCGCGCCAATTTCGCCCAGGAAGATTTGACGCGTGTGCGTGCCCTTGTGGCGCGCGACGTCGCCTCCCGCGCAGCACTCGACCGCGCTGAGGCTGAAGCCCGCGCTGTGCGCGCCGTGGCCGAAGCCGCGCAACGACGGCTGGATGATTACATCGTCCGCGCACCTTCCGCCGGCCTGGTGTTGCGGCGCGATGCCGAGGTGGGGGAGGTTGTGGATACCCCCGCCGCGTTGTTCTGGATTGGCGAGCCAAAGCCGCTCCGCATCACCGCTGAGGTGGATGAGGAAGACATAGCGCAAATCCGCGAAGGCCAACGCGCGCTGCTCCGCGCTGATGCTTTCGCTGGCCAGGTGCTGAATGCGACAGTGACGCAAATCACCCCGAAGGGTGATGCGACGCGCAAGGCCTATCGCGTGCGCCTTTCCTTGCCGGACGACACGCCGCTCATGATCGGCATGACGGTGGAAGCGAATATCGTGTTGCGTGAGACCGCGAATGCAGTGCTGATCCCACCTGCGGCACTGCGTGGCGATCATGTGTTTGTCGCACAGGGTGAAGTGGCGCGGCGGCGCCAAGTGACAGTGGGCGTGCAGGGTCCACGCGCGGTTGAAATCCGCCAGGGTATTACCGCGGGAGATATCGTGGTGCTTGATCCACCGCAGGGCCTGAAGGATGGGCAGGCGATACGCCTAAAACCATGAACCTGATCTTCGATCTGGCGCGCGGCATGCTCTCCCGCCGGCGCCGGCAGACCCTGGTATCCGTGATGGGGGTTGCCTTGGGGGTGGCGTTCTTCATCGCCATCGCCTCACTGATGCGCGGGTTTCAGACCTATTTCATCGAACAGGTGATTGATGTGCAGCCACACATCATTGTGAAGGATGAAACGCGCCGACCGCTGCCGCAGGCGGTGGAAATCGCCCATCCTGAAGGTGCTGTGGCGCTATCCGGCGTGAAACCCACCGAACGCGTGCGCGGTATCCGTGCAAGTGCCGAGAAAATTGCGATTCTGGAAGCCATCCCTGGCGTCTATTCATCGCCCATCCTGACCGGCCAGGCCCTGCTCCGCTACGGGTCGCGCGATGTTTCGGTTTCCATCACAGGGATTGAGCCCGCGCGCTATCGCCGCGTTTCCAACCTTGAAAAGGATTTGATCCAGGGCAGCCTGGAAGATCTGCGCAGTACCGCGAATGGCCTGATCATTGGCATTGGGCTTGCGCAAAAGCTTGGTGTTGCCTTGGGCGATACCATCATCGCGGTTTCCCCGCGGGGTATCAGCCTGCAAATGAAGATTGTGGGTATTTTCCGAACGGGGCTCGCCACAATGGATAATCAGGCGGGCTATACGCTGCTCAAGGTCAATCAAATCCTGCAGGATCGGCCCAATGTGGTGAACCAAATCCTGCTTAGGCTGAATGATGTGACGGCGGCAGAAGCCCTTGCGCGGCAGATCGAAGCGCGCTTTGGCGATAGGTCCGAAAGCTGGGAAGAACAGAACCGCAATGTGCTGACGGTTTTCGTCATTCAGAACGCCATCATGTACAGCGTCACCGGCGCCATTCTGCTGGTTGCGGCCTTTGGCATCTACAACATCATCTCGACCGTGGTGTTTGAGAAAACCCGCGATATCGCCATCCTGAAATCGCTTGGCTTTACCGAAGGCGATATCCAGTGGCTGTTCCTGTTGCAGGGCATGATTGCGGGATTGCTCGGCGCCGTGCTTGGCTGCGTGCTGGGTCAGATCATGATCGAAGGCCTGGCACAAATCCGCTTCAATACCGAAACGCCGGCGGGCAATGACCGTTTTCTGCTCGCGTATGATTGGCGGATTTTCGCTGTCGCTTCCTTCTTTGCGCTGCTGTCAGCGAGCATCGCAGCGGTGGTGCCGGCACGCCGTGCGGCGCGGCTTGATCCTGTTCAGACCATTCGCGGCGCGGCATGACCAGCCCGCCCCCTTTGTTGGAAGCGCAACACATCACGCGCCGCCTGCCGGAAGGTGTCACGCTGGTGGCGGATGCGTCAGTGAAGGTGGAGCGCGGCGAATTCATCGCCATCACCGGGCCATCCGGGTCCGGCAAATCATCGCTGCTTTATCTGCTTGGATTGCTCGATCGTCCCACCGAAGGCCGCGTACTGCTGGAAGGCCGCGACACGGCAAGCCTGAGTGCTACGGAACTTGCCAATCTGCGCCTCGCGCGCTTGGGCTTTGTCTTCCAATTCCATTTCCTGCTGCCGGAATTCTCCACACTGGATAATGTGCTGATCCCCATTCGCCGCCTTGGGCGCTTGAAGGATGCAGCGGCACGGTCCCAGGCGATGAAGCTGCTGGAAGCCCTTGGCATGGCCGAAGCGGCGGCGAAATTGCCGGAACAGCTTTCCGGCGGCATGCGCCAACGCGCTGGGATTGCGCGCGCATTGGCGAATGACCCAGCCATCATTCTGGCCGATGAACCCACCGGCAATCTGGATACACGCAATGCAGCGGCAGTGTTTGATATTTTCCAGCGCCTTGCGGCCGAAGAAGGTCGCGCCATTCTGGTGGTGACGCATGATGCGGAGCTCGCCAAACGAGCAACGCGCCGCGTGCATCTCGTGGATGGGCGGATTGTCAGTTCATGATAGCAAGGTGGGCTACCTCAGCTATCCATCTTCAGCGCGGCAATGAAGGCACTTTGCGGAATTTCCACCTTGCCGAATTGCCGCATGCGCTTCTTGCCTTCCTTCTGCTTTTCCAGAAGCTTGCGCTTGCGGCTGATATCCCCGCCATAACACTTCGCCGTCACATCCTTTGATAGGGCCGAGATGGTCTCACGCGCAATTACGCGCCCGCCAATCGCTGCCTGGATAGGGATTTTGAACAATTGGCGGGGGATCAGTTCCTTTAGCTTCTCGCAAATCTGCCGCCCACGCCGTTCCGCCTGGGCGCGATGGGCCATGAAGGACAGCGCATCCACCGGTTCATTATTCACCAGGATGGAGATCTTCACCAGATCGCCTTCCTCATAGCCATCCATCTGATAATCGAAGGAAGCATAACCACGCGATACTGACTTCAGCCGATCATAGAAATCGAACACCACCTCATTCAACGGTATCCGATAGACCAGCATGGCACGCGAACCAACGTAAGTAAGCTCCACCTGCTGACCGCGGCGTTCATTACAGAGCGCCAAAACAGAACCCAAGTAATCATCGGGCAACATGATGGTCGCCTTGATCCAGGGTTCTTCAATGTGATCCAGCACGCTGCCATCGGGCATATCGGCGGGGTTGTGCAATTCGAACATTTCGCCATTCGTTTTGTGCACCTTGTACACAACCGAAGGCGCGGTCGCGATCAGGTCCAGATCGAATTCGCGGGACAATCTTTCCTGCACGATTTCGAGATGCAAAAGCCCAAGGAAGCCACAGCGAAAGCCAAAGCCAAGCGCGGCGCTGGTTTCCGGTTCATAATGGAAAGACGCGTCATTCAGACGCAGCTTACCAAGCGATTCACGCAGCTTTTCGAAATCATCCGCATCCACCGGGTAAAGCCCGCACCACACTACGGGGATGGATGGCTTGAAGCCGGCCAAAGCCTCGGCCGCCGGGTTACGATCATCCGTGATGGTATCGCCAACATTCGTATCAGCCACGGTTTTAATCGCGGCTGTCAGATACCCCATTTCACCTGGGCCAAGGCTTTCCACCGGCACCAGCTTTGGCGTGAAGACACCGACCTGTTCAATGGTATGCACGGAACCGGATGACATCATGCGAATGCGCTGGCCCTTGCGCAAATGCCCATCCTTCACGCGCACCAGGATGATCACGCCCAGATAGGCATCATACCAGCTATCCACCAAAAGCGCCTTGGTGGTGGCGGATGCGTCACCCTTCGGCGGCGGCAGGCGTTCCACAATGGCATCCAAAACGCCTTCAATATTCAGCCCCGTCTTGGCGCTGATCATCACCGCGTCCGATGCATCAAGCCCAATCACATCTTCGATCTGTTGCTTCACGCGATCAGGTTCGGCCGCCGGCAGGTCGATCTTGTTCAGCACGGGCACAATCTCATGCCCCGCATCAATCGCCTGATAGACATTGGCCAGCGTTTGCGCCTCCACGCCCTGGGACGCATCCACGACCAGCAGAGAACCCTCACAGGCAGCGAGCGACCGGCTGACTTCATAGGCGAAGTCCACGTGGCCTGGCGTGTCCATCAAATTCAGCACATAGGTTTTGCCATCCTTGGCGGGATAGGTCAGGCGGACGGTTTGCGCCTTGATGGTGATGCCGCGTTCGCGCTCCAGTTCCATGTTATCCAGGACCTGTTCCTTCATCTCGCGCGCGGAAAGCGCGCCGGTCTGCTGGATCAGCCGGTCAGCAAGCGTGGATTTCCCATGATCAATATGGGCAATGATCGAGAAATTGCGGATCAGCGAAAGCGGCGTGTCAGTCATGATGGTCCCGGGGGTGCCGGCGCGGAGTAGCGCCTTGCATTTCTAGGGCGGAGATAAGGCAGCAGGGCCGGAAGTCAAACACGCAATGGCCTGGCCCCGGCATTCCCGGGGCCAGGAGGGTCATGCGCGCAGCACAGCCCCGGTCGCTTTAATGACCGCCGCGACAATTTTTTCCGCCACGGCTTCAATTTGCGGGTCGGTCAGCGTGGCCTCACGCGGCTGGATCGTTACTTGCAGGGCAAGGCTTACCTTGCCTGCCGGCAGCTTGTCCCCCGCATAACGGTCAAACAGCGCGACGTCCGTGATCAGCATGCGTTCTGCCCCGCGTGCGGCGCGGACCAATGCATCGGCGACTACGCTCTCATCCACCAGGAAGGCGAAATCGCGCCGGAGCGGCTGGAAGGCCGGCAAATCAGGCGCGCCCTTCTTGCGGCGCTTGGGTTCTGGGATGGCATCCAAAAACACCTCAAACGCCACCGCCGGGCCGGGCAGGTCGAGCGCGGCCAGAACGCGCGGATGGATTTCGCCAAAGCGGGCCAAGACGGTCTTCGGCCCCTGGCGCACCTGGCCGGAACGGCCTGGATGATAGAAGCCCGGCGCATCAGCGGTGACGGAAAGTGCCGCCATGGGCAGGCCGAGTGCGGCCAGCACCGCCATGGCATCGCCCTTGGCATCCAGCGCATCCACGCTGCGTGACGCTTCCGCCCAATGGCGCAGCGTGGCGCCATGGCGCACCCCGGCCGCCACGGCCGCCTGACCTTCCGGCGTCACATCCAGATAGGCAGCGCCGATTTCACAGAGCGCGACATCAGCAAAACCGCGCGCCGCATTCCGCCCCGCCGCCAGCAGAAGCGAGGCCACCGGCGTTGGCCGCATCTGGTCCAAATCTTCCGCGATGGGGTTTTCCAGGCACAGCGCTGGCGGGGTTTCACCAAACAACGCGGCGGTTTTGGATTCCATGAAGGCGAAGGTCACCGCTTCCTGCATGCCGCGCGCCGCCAGCACGCGCCGTGCGAGGGATGCGCGCGCCTGCTTCGGCGTGAAGGCGGGTGGTGGGATAATGCCGCTGAGCGGCAGCGATACCGGCGCGATGGTATTCAACCCGCGAATGCGCAGCACTTCCTCAATCAAATCGCATTCCGGTTCGATCTCAGCGCAGCCTTCAGCCGCCGCCTTGGCGCGTTCTGGTGACAATTCAGCCGCCTGAGCCAAGGCACCCTCGCCTGCCACATCATTGCGCCAGCTTGGCACATTGACGGTGACGCGCGCTGCATCCCGCGCTGCCACGGTAAAGCCGAGGCTTTCCAGGATTTCAACCGCCCGGTCTGGCGCCACATCATCGCCGCCATAGCTGGCCAGCCGCTCAAAGCGGAGGCTGGCTTGGCGCTGCCAGGCGGGTTCGGGGCCAGCACCGACCACTTCGCTCGCCTCACCACCGCAAATTTCGATCATCGCTTGTGTCGCGAGATCAAGTGCGAGGCGCGGCAAAGCCTGATCCACGCCGCGTTCAAAGCGCGCGCGTGCATCGGTGCGCACATCATGGCGCCGGCCGGAAAGCGCGATGCGCACGGGGTCGAAAATCGCGCATTCGATGAAGCATTCGGTGGTGGCTTCATCGCAGCCCGTCGCCTCGCCGCCGATAATGCCGCCAAGCGCTTCCGGCCCGGCCTCATCGGCGATGATGCCGTCTTCCGGCGTCAATTCATAAGTCTTGCCATTCAGCGCCAGCAGGCTTTCGCCTTCACGCGCCATGCGCATCATCAGCGTCTTGCCCTGCACCTTGGCCACATCGAACACATGCAAGGGCCGGCCAAGGCCGAAGGTGAACAGATTGGTCACATCCACCAGCGCATTGATCGGGCGTTGGCCAATCGCCACCAGCCAATCCTGCAACCATTTCGGCGAAGGTCCATTCTTCACGCCACGAATGGCGCGGCCCAGCACGTAATCGCAGGCGCGCGGATCAGCGATTTCCCAAGAAAGGGGCGAAGCATAGGCAGGCTTGATCACAGGTGAGGGCAGGGGCTTCAACCGCCCCAGCCCGGCGGCGGCCAAATCCCGCGCCACACCATGGACGGAAAGCGCATCGCCGCGATTGGGCGTCACGCTGATTTCAATGATCGGGTCATCCAGCCCGGCCCAGCGCACATAGGCTTCGCCCAGCGGCGCATCTTCGGGCAAATCAACAATGCCGGTATGATCATCACCAAGGCCCATTTCGCGCGCGGAGAGCATCATCGCTTCCGATTTCACGCCGCGAATTTCGCCCGCCTTCAGCGTAATGCCGGTGCCGGGAATGAAGGCACCTGGCAAAGCCGCGACACCCTTCATGCCCGCGCGCGCATTGGGTGCACCGCAGACCACGGACAGCAGCTTGCCATCGCCTGTATCAACCTTCAGCGCGCGCAGCCGATCCGCATTGGGGTGCTGTTCCGCTTCCACCACATGGGCGATACGGAAATTCGCGAGTGCAGCACCGCGATCTTCCACGCCTTCCACCTCAAGCCCGATGGTATTCAGTGCCGTCAGGATCTCATCCAGCGAGGCTTCGGTATCAAGATGCGCCTTCAGCCAGGAAAGGGTGAATTTCATCGCCTTACACTCCTTCCACCAGAGAAGGCGGGGAAAGCGGATCGGCGCCGTAATGCCTCAGCCAGCGTATATCGGCCTCATAGAAGGGGCGCAGATCGGGAATGCCATGCTTCAACATGGTGATGCGTTCAATGCCCATGCCGAAGGCAAAGCCCTGCCATTCGCGCGGATCAATGCCGCAATTCGCCAGCACCTTCGGATGCACCATGCCAGAGCCCAAAATCTCCAGCCAATCACCGCCCTTGCCCAATTCACCGGTTTTGCGGCTCCAGCCGATATCCACTTCCATGGAAGGTTCCGTGAAGGGGAAATAGGAAGCGCGGAAACGCACCGGCAAATCGGCGATGCCGAAAAAGGCGCGCAGGAAATCAATCAGGCAGCCCTTCAAATGGCCAAGATGGATGTTCCGATCAATCACCAGACCTTCCACCTGATGGAACATCGGCGAATGTGTCGCATCGTGATCCGCGCGGTAGGTGCGGCCAGGCACAATCACGCGAATGGGCGGCGCTTCGGTCAGCATGGTGCGGATTTGCACCGGCGATGTATGCGTGCGCAGCACTGGCCGGCGCCCATCCACGGCGGGCACATAGAAGGTGTCATGATCCTGCCGCGCGGGATGGTGATCGGGGATATTGAGCGCGCCGAAATTATGCCAGTCACTTTCAATATCGGGGCCTTCCGCCACCTTGAAGCCCATGGCGCCGAATAGCGTGGTCAGTTCTTCCATGGTGCGTGCGATGGGGTGGATGCCACCTTCCGCTGCCGTGCCGGGTGCGAATGGGCGTGGTGGCAGGGATACGTCCATGCGTTCCGCCGCCAGCCGCGCATCCAGCGCGCGGGCTTCCACCACGGCGCGTTGCGCTTCCAGGGCGGCCTCAATCGCGGCTTTCACCTGATTCAGCGCGGCGCCGCGTTCCTTGCGCGCCTCAGGCGCGACGGCACCAAGGCCCTTCAGCAGGGTGGTGAGCGTTCCGGATTTGCCCAAAACGGCCACGCGCACCGCATCCAGCCCGCGCGGATCGGCTGCGGCGGCAATCGCGGCTTCGGTTTCGGCCCTAAGGGCAGCAAGATCATCGGTCATGATGGCAGGTCCACATGAACAAAGGGCCGCATCCCCGGTTCAACCAGGAAGCGGCCCTTGCGTGATGCTGGGTCTCCGCCCCGGACAACCGGGGCGGTGGTAATCAGGCGGCGCCGGCCGCCTTCGCCTTTTCCACCAGCGCCGCGAAGGCCGCCGGTTCGTCAAAAGCGAGTGCCGCCATCACCTTGCGGTCCATCTCAATCCCCGCCGCCTTGATGCCGGCGATGAAGCGGGAATAGGTCAGGCCGTGTTCACGCACGGCAGCATTAATGCGCTGGATCCAAAGGCCGCGGAAGTCGCGCTTCTTGTTGCGACGGTCGCGATAGGCATATTGCAGCGCCTTTTCCACCCGCTCCAAGGCGGGGCGATAGGCGGTGCCGGACCGGCCGACATAGCCTTCAGAAAGCTTGAGAACCTTCTTGTGGCGGGCGTGCTTGGTAACGCCGCGTTTGACACGAGCCATTCTGCGATCCTCCCTTTAGCGGTCCAGCCCATAGGGCAGCCATTGCTTCACGGTATCGCCATCCTGCTTGTCCAGCACGAAGGTCCCGCGGTTCTGGCGCTTCATCTTGGAAGCCTTGGAAGAAAGCATGTGGCGCTTGAAGCCACCGCCTGCCTTGACCTTGCCGGTCGCGGTCAGACGGAAGCGCTTTTTCACGCTTGATTTCGTCTTCATCTTGGACATTTGGCCCTCCTGTTGGGGTCAGCCCTTCCGCCTTGCACCCGGTGCCGGGGCCGCACCATGCGGCGGGAAGGGGGTTCCGGCCGGGCATGTCCATGGGGCCACGGCGCGGGAGGCGGGGCTATAGCGCCCAGAAGTTTTCCACACAAGACCCGCGCCACAGAAACGGAGATTTCACCTTTATGGGTGTTTAATGCCCCCGTGATCACCCGGCGGTTTGGCCGCCCCTTGGATTCAGGACGAAGTCTCATGTCGCAATCGCGAGCGGATACGCTGCCGGACCCGGAAGTACTCAGGGCCGCCATGGAGCCCCTTTTTGGCGATTTGCGCGCCTTCATGGACCGCCGCATCGCCGAAGTGAGCGCCGAGGTCTCCGCCAGCGTGCAGCTTCTGGGCATGAGTGAGGAGAACCTGGCAAGCCAGATTTCCTCCGTACATGAAAGAATCGCCGGCATGATTTCCGCCCCGCAACCGGGCAATCGGACCTCCGGCCAGGAGCTTGAGGCCGTGGTCCAGGCAACGGAAGCCGCCGCCAATACCATCCTGGAAGCCGCTGAGGCCATTCAGGAATGGCTGGAAAAGGGCTCCGGCAGCCCGGATGCGCTGCCCGCCATCACCGAAAGGGTGAATGCGATTTTTGAGGCCTGCTCCTTCCAGGATTTGACCGGCCAGCGCATCCGCCGCGCCATTCGGGATTTGCAGCAGGTGGAATCCATTCTGGAAGATATCCTGCCTGAAAACGCCCAGCCCGGCCCGAACGCAGCCCGCCCCAAGGTGGAGCTTAAGGGCGTGGTGCAAACCGTGGCAGACCCGAAACAGGCCGGCCCCGATCTGGCGCAGGATGAGATTGACCGGCTGCTGAACGGGTAAATCTTCCCGGCGTCACATAAGCGGGTTCCGGTTCGCGCCCGGTCAGCCTATATCCCCGCCCATGCTTTCCTTCCGCAAGATGCATGGGCTCGGCAATGATTTCGTGTTGCTGGATGGCCGCGCCCAGCCGCTTGGCCTGACGCTTGCCGAAATGATGGCGCTTGCGGATCGCCGGCGTGGCATTGGCTGCGACCAGTTGATCATCATGGAACCACCGCCAGCGGGTACTGATGTCTTCATGCGCATTCATAATCCGGATGGGTCGGAAGCTGGCGCCTGCGGCAATGCCACGCGCTGCATCGCCTCCCTGATCGCCGCCGAAACCGGCAAGGCGCGAGTGGTGGTGCGTACCATTGCCGGTGATTTGCCGAGTGAGGCCCGCCCCGATGGGATGTGGCAGGTGGATATGGGACAGGCACGGTTCGGCTGGCGGGATGTGCCGCTGGCGCGGGAGGTGGATACGCTGCATGTGCCGCTGACTTGCGGACCCGTAGCGGACCCGGCCGCCTGTTCCATGGGCAATCCGCATGCGACTTTTTTCGTGCCCGATCCGGATGCGCTGCCCATCAGCGAAATAGGCCCGCGTCTTGAACATAACCCGATTTTCCCTGACCGCGCCAATATCGGCTTTGTGCAGGTGATGGCGCCGGATCATCTGCGCCTTGTCGTGTGGGAACGCGGCGCGGGGCTGACGCTCGCCTGTGGGTCTGGCGCTTGTGCCGCCATGGTCAATGCGCATCGGCGTGGGCTGACCGGGCGCGCGGCGCGGATTTCCATGCCGGGCGGCGATCTGTTCATGGAATGGCGCCAGGATGGGCATGTGATGATGACCGGCCCCGTCGCCACGGCCTTCATTGGGCAGGTTGATCCCAAGGCTTTGGCCGCATGAGTGCCACTGAAGCCCCTCGGCTACTGAGTTTCGGCTGCCGGCTCAATACCTATGAGAGCGAAGCCATGCGCGACCTGGCCAGCAAGGCCGGCCAGGGCAATGCCATCATCGTCAATACCTGCGCGGTCACGGCGGAAGCGGAACGCCAGGCGCGGCAGGCGATCCGAAGGGCGCATCGCGATAATCCCGGCGCGCGCATCATCGTGACAGGCTGCGCGGCGCAAATCGCCCCCGATAAATGGGCTGGGCTGCCGGGGGTGGAGCGCGTGATCGGCAATGCCGACAAGCTGAAGCCCGAAACCTGGGCCGCCTTGGATGCGCCGCAGGCGCCAGTGACGGACATCATGGCCGCGCGCGAAACGGCAGCCCATCTGGTGACGGAATTCGCCGGCCGCGCGCGGGCTTTCGTGCAGGTGCAGCAGGGCTGCGATCATCGCTGCACCTTTTGCGTCATTCCCTTCGGCCGCGGGCCGTCGCGGTCCGTGCCGATTGGCGTGATTGTCGAACAGCTTCGCGCCCTGGTGACGGCGGGGTATCGGGAAGCGGTGCTGACGGGGGTGGATGTCACCTCCTACGGACCTGACCTGCCAGGCAGCCCGACGCTCGGGCAGATGATCCGCCGCGTGCTGGCACTGGTGCCGGAATTGCCACGGCTTCGGCTTTCCTCGCTTGATCCGGTTGAGGTGGATGAGGATCTTTGGCGGCTGATTGCGGAAGAACCCCGCCTGATGCCGCATTTGCATCTTTCCTTGCAGCACGGGTCGGATTTGATCCTGAAGCGCATGAAGCGGCGGCATTTGCGTGCTGATGCGATTGCGCTGGCCGAAAAGGCGCGGCGGCTGCGGCCCGATATCGTCTTTGGCGCTGATCTGATTGCGGGCTTCCCCACTGAGACCGAAGCGCAATTCCGGGAGAGTGTTGATCTGGTCAAGGATTGCGACCTCTCTTTCCTCCACGTCTTCCCTTATTCGGAACGGCCCGGCACGCCGGCGGCGCGCATGCCGCAAATTCCGGTGCCGGAACGTCGCGCCCGCGCGGCGCGGCTGCGCGAAGCCGGGGCGGCGGCGGCGGCGCGCTATTACGCGGGGCGGCTTGGGCAGCAGGAGCAGGTTTTGTTGGAACATCCCGATCGTGGGCATACGGAATATTTCGCGCCGCTCCGCCTGCTGGGCGCTGCGGGCCAGCCGGGCGAAATCCGCCGGCTGCGCGTGATCGGCGCTGATGCCGATGGGCTTTTGGCGGAGGCGGCCTGATGGCGCTGCGTGATTTCTTTGGCCGTTTGCGCGGCGGCAGCGCGCCGCAGCCCGTGCCTGAGCAGCCACAGGCGGATGCGCCAACGCCGATGCAGGACGCGCCACTGCCTGAACCCGAAGCGCCACCTGCCGAAATCCCTCCGCCTGAGGCAGAAGCGCCTGCCAAAACCGGCTGGTTCGCGCGGCTGAAGGCCGGGCTTTCGCGTTCCACCGCCAAGCTCACGGAAAGCGTCGTCTCCCTTCTGCACAAGCGGCGGCTGGATGATGAGGCGTTGGAGGAGCTGGAAGAAACCCTGATCACCGCCGATCTCGGTGTCGCGGCATCGCGCCGGATTGTGGAAGGCTTCCGCCGTACGCGTTTCGGCAAGGAAGTGACCGATGAGGAAGTGAAGGCTGCGCTGGCGGATGAAATCGCCGCCATTCTGGAACCTGTTGCGCAGCCGATGGAAATCATCCCTGCCCGCGCGCCGCATGTGGTGCTGGTGGTGGGTGTGAATGGCACCGGCAAGACCACGACCATTGCGAAGCTTGGCCGCCATTACGCCGAACAGGGGCTGAAAGTCGGCTTTGTTGCCGGCGATACTTTCCGTGCCGCAGCGGTGGAGCAATTGCAGGTCTGGGCCGGGCGGACCTCCGCACGGTTTTTCGCGCCGTCCAAGCCGGGGGCGGATGCGGCGGGGCTTGCCTTTGATGCGCTGAGTGCAGCGCGCGCTGATGGGCTTGATTTGTTGCTGGTAGATACCGCCGGGCGGCTGCACAATAAATCCGCGCTTATGGAAGAACTCCGCAAGATCATCCGCGTCATCAAGCGCGTGGATGAAGCGGCACCCCATTCCGTGCTGCTGGTGCTGGATGCCACTACGGGGCAGAACGCCGTGCAGCAGGTGAAGGTTTTCAAGGAAATGGTGAATGTTACCGGGCTTGCCGTGACCAAGCTGGATGGCTCGGCCAAGGGCGGCGTGGTGGTGGCTTTGGCGCAGGAATTTGGCCTGCCCGTACATGTGGTAGGCGTTGGCGAAAAGGCCGAGGATTTGCGCCCCTTCGCCGCACGGGATTTCGCGCGCGGGCTGATGGGGCTGGACTGAACAGCGGCTCTGGCGGATGGTTTGGCCATGAGCAAGCCCCCCATCGCCCGCACCCCCATCCCCGATATCGCGAGCCTGCCGGAAGATATCCGCGCCCGCATCCTGACCGTTCAGGAAAAATCCGGTTTTATTCCGAATGTCTTTCTGATGCTGGCGCATCGCCCCACAGAATTCCGCGCCTTCATGGCCTATCACGATACGCTGATGGACAAGGCCGAAGGGCTTTCCAAGGCGGAACGCGAAATGATCGTGGTCGCGGTATCCTCGCGCAATCAATGCCAGTATTGCGTGGTCGCACATGGTGCCATTTTGCGCATCCGCGCCAAGAATGCGCTGATCGCGGACCAGATCGCCGCCAATTGGCGCAAGGCCGATATCTCACCCAAACAGAAGGCCATGTTGGAATTCACCCTGAAAGTGACCGACCGCGCCAATGAGGTGAATGATGCGGATCACGAAGCCTTGCGCGCTGCGGGCTTTGATGATGAGGCCATCTGGGACATCGCTGCCATTGCTGCCTTCTTTGGCATGTCGAACCGCTTGGCCAATGTGACTAATCTGCGCCCGAATGACGAATTCTACGCCATGGGAAGGGGCTGAAGCCATGACCGAAACCCGTTGGGAACGCATGACAGCGCCGGAATTGCGCGCGCTGGCTGAACGCAATGCCGTCGTGATTTTGCCCGTGGCTGCGTTGGAACAGCATGGGCCGCATTTGCCGGTGTGGACCGATAGCTTCATCGGCCATTCGGTCGCCATTCGCGCGGCCGAGCTTTGCGCCGATCTGCCCGCCGTAGTGTTGCCGCCCATGTGGATGGGCCTGTCCGAGCATCACTTCCCCTTTGGCGGCACGATCAGCCTGGATTACGCGACCTTCGCCGGTGTGCTGCGTTGCGTGATGCGGTCCCTGCTCGCGGATGGGTTTTCGCGGCTGATGCTGTTCAATTCCCATGGTGGTAATGCCGAGCCCCTGGCGGTTGCGTCACGCGAAATGGCCCATGAATTCGGCGTGCCGGTGCTGACCACCTCCATCACAAAAGTGGCGCCCAAAGAAATTGCCGCGGCGCTCACTGCGCAGCCAGGCATCCAGCACGCCTGCGAAGGTGAAACCAGCCTTTGGCTGCATCTTGATCCTTCCCAGGTGCGGATGGATCAGATTGCCAATTCCGTCTCACCGGGGAATTTCGATGCCTCGGGCCAGGCGGTGACGCGGTTTTGGTCCTTTTCTGAACGAGCGCCCGTCACGGGCGTGCGTGGTGATGCCCGCGCGGCCACGCCAGAAAAGGGCAAGGCGATTTTCGAGGCCATGGCGGCAGGGCTGGCGCGGGAATTGCACGATACCTCGCTTTGGGCCAAGCCTGACGCGGTATGGACCCCTGGCTGCGCCCAGGGGCCGCGCTGATAGAAGAAAGGGAGGCTGCCATGAGCCAGGACACCGCCGAACACATCCTCGCCACACGCCGCGCCAAGCAGCTTCTGGCACCTTTGGGCGCCGCTGCCCCGGCAACCCCGGCCGAGGGCTATAAGCTGCAATACCAAGTGGCGACCAAGCTTGGCGCTGTGCCGCCGGCCGGCTTCAAGATCGGCGCCACCACCAAACAGATGCAGAACATCCTTGGCCTGACCGGCCCCGCCGGCGGCTTTGTGCCGAAGGAGGGCCTTCGCCATACGCCGGCAGTGGTTCGCTTCGCGGATTTCCTGAACCCCGGCGTGGAATGCGAAGTGGGCCTCAGGCTTGGGCAGGATTTGCCGCATGGCACCCATACGCGTGAAAGCGTCGCCGCCGCAGTGGCCGAGGTTTTTCCGGCGATTGAGATTGTCGAGAAGCGCTATGGCGATTGGGCCGAGCTTGGCACGCCCAGCCTGATTGCCGATCAGGTGTTTCACGCGGCTGGCGTGCTGGGCGCCCCCACGCCCAATTGGCGCGCGCTTGATCTTGGCGCCACGCGCGGGCGCATGACCGTGGCGGGCACGGTGCGCGGCGAAGGGGTTGGCGCTGACCTATTGGGCCACCCGATGGAGGCTCTGGCCTGGCTTGCGAGTTCCGATTGTGCGCGTGAATTTGGCGGGCTGCGTGCCGGGCAGGTGGTTTTCCTGGGCTCGGTCACGCCGCCCATCTGGCTGGATGGTCCCTGCGATGTGCTGGTCGAATTCGATACTCTTGGTAAGGTTGCCTTGAGCCTTACCTGATAAGTCTTCTGGGCGCGGTTGCTGGACGCCGCGCCCAAGGTGTCAATTAATCGCAAATAAATTTTCCGAATTTACCTTTTCACTTACCTCTTGTTAACTTTTCTGACGTTAAATGAGGGTCTTGGCGTTCATCGCGCCCCGACCTTGCCAAAACGGCTGTGTGAATGGACCAAAACCATGCAGACCGCCGATTGGAAGATGCTTCCGGACGAAGTGCAGCTTGTGCTCTCCCGCGAAGCCATGCGCCGCGCCGCCGATACCCTGGCTGAACACGCTGAAATGCTTGCCGCTGAAATGGAAGATGGCGCTTTGCGCGATCGTGGCGGCCCGGATGCGCTCAGGCTTTTCGCCGCGCTGGTGCGCACCACGCATGATGAGGGGTTCGGCCAAGTAGGCCACGCCTGATCAGCGCCTGATCAGATTATAGCGAATACGCAAATCAATCTCGACTTCGTTTGAAGTTGGGCGTTTGAACGCGGGCAGTTTCGCGCCGCGAAAGACGGATTGCGAATAGTGATTGAGCAGGATGGATCGCGATGCGGTGCGCAATTCGACGCGCCGCACCGTGCCATCCGGTGCGGCGAAGATGCGCACCCCAACCAGCCCATCTTCGCCAAGCTCTGCGGCATCGCGCGGGTAGCGCAGATTAAGCGCCAGCCAGCGATAGAATTCGCGCTGCCAATCATCGGCATCCTCCGCACCGCGCACCTGAAGGTTGGGAATGCCAAGCTGCGACTGGCCAACTGGCGGCAGCGTGAAATCCAATTGATGGCCTGGCCGATAGCCCTGCTCGCCCAATCTGATCGGCGGCAAATGTGATAGATCAAGCGGCGGGCGCGGTTCCGGCATGGGCCGCGGCGTTGCTGGACGCTGGGCCTCGGCCGGCGGTGTGGGAGGCGTTGGGCGCGGCGCCTCGGCCATTTGGGGTAGCGGGGGCGGCGGTGGTGGCGGTGGTGGCGGTGGCGCGGGTGCCTCGGCCAATGGTCTCGGCGGCGCCGGGGGTGCTGGGCTTGGTGGGGTTTGTTGCGCGGTAGGCTGCGGCGGCCGCGGCGGCTCTAGTACGGGCGGCGGTGCCGGGGCCGGGACCTGTGGCGGCGCGGGAGGCATTGGCGGAGCGGCAGCCATCGGAGGAGGCGGAGCCGGCGGCGTAGGCGGCACTTCAACCGGCGCGCCCTGTTCGGTCGCTGAGTTGAAGACAATGTCAAAACCCTGTTCTTCAACCTCTAAAGCGCCTTGTCGCGGGGCGCGTGGGTCCAGCTCCAGGAAAACCAAACCGGCAAACAACAGATGCGCCAAGACCGAGGCCAGAATCGCCCGCCCGCCCAGGCCCGGCCGCCGCGGGCTCAGCCAGCTTATCGGCCGCCGGCCTCTGGCATCAGCGGCGCCGGGACGGGTCAATTCGGGTTCGGTGCGGCGCATCGGGGGGTCGAACGGGTCCTGACAGAAGAAAGCAAGCCTCGGCGCGGGGCCGAGTTGCCGAATGAGCGCACTCTGCTACATCAATCTGGCGCGCCGGGTTAGCACAGGGGTAGTGCAGCTGATTTGTAATCAGAAGGTCGGGGGTTCAAATCCCTCACCCGGCACCAGCAGCCCCCATCACCCTAACGCCATATCCAAATCGCGGATCAAATCCGCCGCATCCTCAAGCCCAATCGAAAGCCGGACCACATCCGGCCCTGCGCCGGCGGCCAGGCGCTGTTCTTCGGTCAATTGCCGGTGCGTGGTGGAAGCCGGGTGCAGGATAAGGCTGCGCGTATCGCCGACATTGGCCAGATGCGAAAAGAGCCTCACATTTTCAACCAGGCGAATGCCCGCTTCAAACCCGCCCTTCACGCCAAAGGTGAAGACCGAACCCGGGCCTTTCGGCAAATAGCGCTTCGCGAGTGCATGAAAGGGGCTGGTCGGCAAGCCGGCATAGGAAACCCAAGCGACCTTCGCGTGCCCCGCTAGAAATTCCGCAACCTGCTGCGCATTCGCCACATGGCGTTCCATGCGCAGATGCAAGGTCTCAATGCCGGTGATGGTGAGCCAGGCATTCATGGGTGAAAGCGTAGGGCCAAAATCACGCAAGGCCACCGCGCGCGCCTTGGTGGTGAAGGCGAAATCGCCGAAATTTTCGTAAAATTTCAGACCATGATAGGCGGGTTCAGGATCCGCCATGCTTGGGAATTTTCCATTGGCGTAATTGAACTTGCCGGATTCAACAATCATCCCGCCCAGCGAATTGCCATGCCCACCGAGAAATTTTGTCAGCGAATGGGTGATGATATCAGCGCCATGTTCAAAGGGCCGGCACAGATAGGGTGAGGCGAGCGTATTATCCACAATCAGTGGAATGCCCGCTTCATGCGCAATATCGGCAATGGCGCGCAAATCCACGACAATGCCGCCCGGATTGGCCAGGCTTTCGACAAAAATCGCCTTACATTTTGGCGTCAGCGCGCGGCGGAAATTCTCAGGATCAGTGGGGTTCACGAAATGGCTGGTCCAGCCAAGCTTCTTGAAGCTGAGCGCAAACTGCGTGAGCGATCCGCCATAGAGATTACGGCTGGCGAGAAACTCATCGCCGGGTTCCAGCAGCGTGAAGAAGGTCACGAATTGCGCCGCATGGCCTGAAGCGGTGGCAACGGCGGCGCGCCCGCCTTCAAGGCTTGCGACACGTTCTTCCAAAACCGCGACAGTCGGGTTGGAAAGCCGCGTATAGACATGGCCAAAATTATGCAGGTTGAACAGGGAAGCCGCGTGATCCACATCATCAAACACAAAACTGGTTGTCTGATAAATCGGCGTACCGCGCGCGCCGGTGGTGGGATCAGGCGCGGCACCTGCGTGAATGCTGCGCGTGGCAAAACCATAATCCAGATTGCGCGGTGGCAGCGGGCGATTGCGGGCTTTGCGATCTGCCGGCGGTTCCGGCGCTCGGTTGCGGATCAGGCCGGAATTGACGCCACTCCAGGACAATTCGCCACCGAAACGGCTGAATTCGATCTTCGGGCAGCGATCCATTATCACCTCAAGCCCCGCCGCTTCCGCCTTGGCGGCCGCACCTTCATGGCGCACGCCAAGCTGCGCCCAAAGCACCTTGGCGCCAATCGCAATCGCTTCATCGGCGATAGCGGGCAGCGCATCTGCGGCGCGGAACACGTCCACCATATCCACCTGATCCGGGATATCAGACAGCTTGGCGTAAATGGTTTCACCGAGCAGCGTTTGCCCCGCCGTGCCAGGGTTCACGGGAATGACGCGATAGCCCTTGGATTGCAGGTATTTCATGACGAAATAGCTGGGCCGGTTCCAGTTGGAAGAAGCGCCCACCAGCGCGATTGTCTTCACCCGCTGCAGGATGGAGCGGATTTTCGCATCGCTATAGGCAAGCGGAGCCGGCTGGTTCATGGCGCAAACCTCAGATCATGTTCAGGACCAAGGCTTTCGTTTAGCACGTTCCAAGACCCATCACCCACCCCAGGCCACCCCCATGATTGCCATTATTTTTGAGGTTGAACCGGCAGAAGGCCGGCTGGATGATTATCTGGAGCACGCTGCGGCGCTGCGGGAGGAATTGCAGCGCATGCCGGGCTTTGTTTCGGTCGAGCGCTTCCGCAGCCTGACCAACCCCGCCAAGCTGCTGAGCCTTTCGCTGCGGGAAGATGAGGGCGCTATCACGCGCTGGCGCTGCCATGCGGGGCATCGCGCATCTCAGGTGGCGGGGCGGGATCGCATCTTTGCCGGCTATCGGCTGCGCGTGGCGGCCGTGCTGCGCGATTATGGCATGACAGAGCGGCGTGATCAGGCGCCGGCCGATAGCAATGCGCTTTGGGGGCTTTGAACGCCCTTCAAGCTTGCCCAAATGCGCGCGCGATTTCCCGCAGCTTGAATTTCTGGATCTTGCCGCTTGGCGTGCGCGGCAATTCCGGCAGAATGTCCAGTCGTTCCGGCATGTATTGCCGCGCCATGCGCTGCGCTTCCAGATAGGCAGTGACCTCCGGCAAGGTCAGGCTGGTACCTTCCCGAAGCCGCACAAAGGCGCAGGCGCGTTCACCAAGCCGCGCATCAGGAAAGCCAACTATCGCGACCTCGGCCACGGCGGGGTGACGGAACAGCAGGCCTTCAACCTCCACCACCGGAATGTTCTCACCACCGCGAATGATGATGTCCTTGGAACGGCCGGCAATACGGATGTAGCCATCCGCATCCATGCGCGCTAGGTCGCCTGTATCGAACCACCCTTCCGGATCATTGGGGTTGAGTTCCGGGCGCTTCAGATAGCCGATGAAATTGGAACAGCCGCGCACTTGCAATTGCCCATCCTGACCGGTTGGCACGCGGGCACCTTCGGCATCCACAATGCGAAGTTCGATGCCCGGCAGCGTGCAGCCATCGGTGGTGGTGGCCTTTTCCTCACCATCATCCAGTTTCGTTGTGGTGACGGCGCCGTTTTCCGACATGCCCCAAGCGGAAATGATCGCAGCGCCAAGCGTCTGGCGCGCTTTCGCGACCAGCGCGCGCGGAATGGGCGCGCCGGCCGAGACGAAAACGCGAAGGCTTGGCGTGGCCTGCCCGGAAGTCGCGACATGTTC
>Ga0315907_10003060_pt1 | contig 20206 bp, 18 predicted proteins | sample LakEriMetagenome_3_FD_203525 | JGI IMG/M metagenome (GOLD analysis project Ga0315907, IMG submission 203525) | Freshwater fungal communities from buoy surface, Lake Erie, Ohio, United States - Buoy 12 MA123 | ecosystem: Environmental > Aquatic > Freshwater > Lake > Lake biofilm | place: USA...
GCAGAGCGAAGCTCTGCCATCTTTTGGGTTTTATGTCCTAAGCAAAGCTTACATTGCTATAGTTCTGGTCTGGGAGCGATGGTGGTGACACTGCAACGAGTTAGATCAAAAGGAGCTAAGTTATATCTTTGCTCTCTCAATGATCAGATCAAAATCACCTTGAAATTAACCAAAATGGATAAGGTTTTTGATATTTTGTCAGATCGCGCAGCGTTTGATGCATTGATCTCTTGAAATCAAACGCAGAACCGCCAAGAAAGTTGCGGCGCAACTCCCTTGGCAGTAGCAGCGCAGAGCACTACTCTATCCATTTCTATAGAAAATCTATTTTCAATAATGAAACATCATCATCAAACTTGGCAGTTGGATTTCCAGTACGAATCTTTTGAAGAACTAAATTGGCAGTAACTTCTTCATCTACGGCAAATTTCTCTTTCAAGAGATCGAAAAAATTAATCACGCCCCAAATTTTGCCATTTTCTTGACTGACTTCAAAAATGCCATCACTAAAAATATAGAGCCTGCTGTTTAGAGGAACCGAAATCTCCGAACTAGAATATTCAACATCTGGGAAAAATCCGACAGGTATATCTAAACTCGGCAGTTCCTGTATTTGAGGATTTTCGAGATCTCTCGCAATCAATAGCCCTTTAGGATGTCCAGCATTAGCAAAGGTCAGTTTACGTTGCGATCGCTTGAATACTCCGTACCACATCGTAAAGTAACGACCATTATGCTGACTCATCTGAAAAGCTTGATTTAGTTCAGTCATAATTTTACTTGGTTCATAAAACTTCTCTTTACCGAAAGACTGCGATCGCAAGAGATTTAAAATTGAGATGGATAATAGGGCTGAACCAACGCCATGCCCAGAAGTATCAATCAGGTAAATAGCTAGATGATCATCATCTAACCAATAAAAATCGTAACAATCTCCCCCTAATTGACTAGAGGGAATAAACTCAGCAAGGATATTAACTTCACCTTTTAAGGCTGCTGGTAAAAGAGATTGGATATATTCACTTGCCTCTGCAATCTCTGCTTCTAATAATTGCTTTTGTAGTTGTAAGTCTTGATTAAGCTGATAAATTCTTAGCCCAGCTCTTACACTAGCGATTAATTCTGTTTTGTCAATCGGTTTAGACAAGAAATCATCAGCTCCATTATCTAAAGCTTGAACTTTGTCTTCTACAGCTCCTTTAGAGGTTAGCAAAATAAAAAATGTTGACGATAAATTTTGATCTAGCTTGAGTTGACGACAGACATCTAGCCCGTCTACTTCTGGCATCATCCAATCACAGATGACTAGAGCAGGAAGCTGTTTTTTTGCTAAAGATATTCCCTCAATTCCATTCTTAGCCACAATCACCTTATAGCCTTGACTTTGCAGAGTATTTTTTAAAATCATCTGCATGACAAGATCGTCATCAATTACTAGAATTTGTAACATTCTATTTGCCTGAAGTACTATATTTAGATAGAGTTATATGATGTTTTTTCTAATTAAATTAATTTAATTAGAAAAAACATCATTCAAGCTGAAAATTAGTTCCTTAAAGAACCATATCTCAGTTACTAATAAATTTACAATCAGATTTATATTTTTAGGACTTACGCAAAAGAACGAGCCGTAAGGGCAATTCATGAATTGCCCCTACGGCAAAATGAGGCTTTCAGGGCATTTTTACGTAAGTCATAATTTTATCTCAAAACTTATCTTGGTAGAACTGCAGTGTCTCAAATAATTTTTTTACAAGTAACCACTAGTCTTAACGATCTTGTTCACGTTTTGAATTGGTTTGAGCAACTTTCGCATACATCCGTCCCAAATTCTGATTGGTTACGGTGTAAGACAGCTCTAGCCAAGGTATTTACCAATTCTGTGCGTCATGCCCCATAGGGAAAAGCCGTCGGAAACACCCATTAGCTTAGAGGCAAATCTTACGGATAGTTTCATTGAGATCAAAGTGTTTGATTTTGGGACAGGTTTCGATCTCTCAGAAAAACTGTTAAAACTAGATGAAGTTGACGTTAATGCTTTAGGAGGACGTGGGCTAAGTTTGATCAGTCAAATGATGAATATCTTTACCTATGATAAAACCGCAGATAGCCGCTATTGCATGAGAATAGTTAAGTATTATGTCCCAATCTCCTGAGCTAGATTTTTTATCTGTTCAATATCTTTTGAAATTTTCTTAAGGAAGATCGGAGTGTTTTCTGGCATTTTTTTGTTTTTGCCGTTTTCTTCTAATAAACTAGCTAATTTTGCAACTCCAGTAATCCCGATCGCTGAACTTGATCCTTTGATAAAATGTGCTTCATGCTCAATATTTATATATTCTTTTGTAGATATTGCGATCTCCAAAGCTTCTACATGCTCAGGCATCGATATTGAGTAAGCTTGCAATAGCTCTTGCTTAAATTCATTATTACCGCTACACATTTCGTCAAGATATTGCCAATCAATTTCTACTTCAGAATCATTGAGGATGTCATCAACTTCAGAAGTATAACTCTTTGGCAATAAGATCTCAATATTAGGAACAAAATTTACATCACCTTTCTCGGATAGAATCTGGTTCCAGTAATCTAACTTTCTCGCCAAATCTTCTTTGCGTACAGGTTTACTCAAAAAATCATCCATGCCCGAATCAAGACAGCGATCGCGATCTTCTTGCATTGCATTAGCAGTCATCGCGATGATAATTAGTTTTGGGAACTTATAATTTGGGGCTGCTTCGCGATCGCGAATTTGCCGACTAGCGTTATAGCCATCAAAGATTGGCATTTGGCAATCCATTAAAATAATATCGTAGGGAACCTTTTCAAGTAGATCTAAAGCTTCTTGCCCATTAGCGACAACATCTACCTTAAAGCCCAAACTGTGCAATTGATTGACGGCAACTTTTTGATTGATCGGACTATCTTCAGCAAGCAATATTCTGAGTTTTGAAGCAGGGCGAATTTCTTTGGTTTTAAGGTTCTCTTTGATTATTGTTTGTTCATCTGGTGTTCCTGCGATTGTATCAACTAAACTATTTAACAAACGCGCTTTGCGGACTGGTTTACAGAGATAGTCAGCAAAGCCAATCTCCAACATACGCCTCGCAGCACCACTTTGATCTAGAGAAGTAAGCATGGTTAAATGCACATCCTTCAAGATTTTGGAGCTTTTAATTTGGATTCCCAACTGCTCGCCGTCTAAATCAGGCATTTGCATATCAAGTAGTGCAACTTGATATGGCTGCCCCATCTCTATGGCTCGAAGTAGACAAGGAATAACATCAGTAGATTGGATAAGTACATCGACCACCATCCCCCAAGATTTCAGCTGATGATAAAGGATATTACAGTTCGTAATGCTGTCATCAACCACCAAAACCTTTAGCCCTTGAAGGTGCTCTATCCCTAAGCTATGATTTTTATGAGATTTATTAATTTGCTTTTGAAAAGGAACTGTAAACCAGAAGGTTGAACCTTTTCCCTCTTCACTTTCTAAATGAATTTCTCCTCCCATTAGCTCTACCAGTTGTTTGCAGATAGCCAAACCCAAGCCTGTCCCCCCGTATTGTCTAGTTGTTGAAGCATCAACTTGAATGAAAGGCTGAAATAGCTTGGACTGAGAAGATTCTGGTATCCCAATCCCAGTGTCAATCACAGCAAACCTCAAAACAACAGAATTTTCTAGCTCAGATTCTAGGCTTACTTCAATGATCACCTCTCCTTGTTCAGTAAATTTAATGGCATTATTAGTCAAATTCAATAAAATTTGTCGTAAGCGACTGATATCTCCTTGCAAATATTTTGGAGTGTTTGGATGGAAAAACGTAGCTATTTCTATGCCTTTACTATGAGCAGGTTTAGCTAAAATATCAGCGATCTCCTCTATACTTGACTCTATATCAAAGTCAAGTATCTCTAACTGCATCTCATGGGCTTCCAGTTTAGAAAAATCTAGAATTTCATTTATAAGGTTTAGTAGGTGCTCTCCACTGTTGTGAATGGTGTCAGCAAAATCTCGCTGTTGCGCATCCAGATTAGTCTCAATTAATAAACCTGTCATTCCAATCACCGCATTCATTGGTGTCCGAATTTCATGGCTCATTGTTGCCAAGAAAGAACTTTTTGCTTTGTTAGAATCTTCTGCTGTTTGTTTGGCTATTTGGAGCTCATAATTTTGTTGATTTAGCCGCTCATTCAATTCGACTAGTTCTTGAGTTCTAAGATTTACCCTCTTCTCTAATTCTGCTTTAGACTGCTGCAATAATATCTGGGCTCTTTGTTGTTCAGTAATATCATTAATTGTGATAACTATGCTAATCTCTTTTGGCTCGTTAAGCTCTATTTCCACATAAGTAGAAGTAACCTCAAGAATCGAGACTTTCTCGCTAAGATAGCACTCGTAACACTCACTAATTTTTCCTTTCTTCTCCATAGCTAATGCCACGGGATATTTATCGGCTGGTACAAGAATGTCATCATAATGCAGAGGCAAAAGTGGCGGCAATTCTTTGCCCAAAATCATAATATGTAATTTTCCAACTAAGCGATCAAAAGATTTATTACACCATTGGATAAGTCCTTCTGCATTAGTCCAGACAATAGCACTATCTACTGCACCCAGAGCGATTTCCATTTTCCCTAGAGTCGATCGCAGTTCCTGTATTTGAGAAGGTGTAGATTCCATGAATATAATCTTAGGATTGTCAACTAAAAAATCAAGATTCAAGTGGTCGAAGTGTTGCCCCAAAGCTCCATTTATCGTCTTGTTTTTCAGCAAGAATATAGTGCTCAGGTAGGATCTCTCGCTCGTCTTTAGTAATAACTTTAAGCTCTAGTGGGTGATTGAGAATAGTCGCAACACCAGATGCAGTGAAGCGAGAAAATCCCATATGATGAGATTCTCGAAAATAACTTGGTAAAATTACCGAGATCAGTTGCCCAACAATTTCCTGTTTTTTCCATCCCGTAAATATTTCAAAATGCTCATTGACATCAACAATAATTCCTTGAAAGTCAGCAATGACACTAGGGAGATCTCCAGTTAAAATCTCAGCAAGTGACTCGGAACGTTTCATAGAGAAATCCTCAAAAATAATATGATGTTAATTATGTACTTAAGTAAGTTGTTGCAATTAAATGTAGGATGGGTTAGCGATAGCGTAACGCATCATCTTTAACCAATGGATGCGTTACGTTGCACTAACGCATCCTACAAATAATTAAGCCTTCCTGCTTACTAGAGACTTAATCTAGTTAATTATTATCGCTAATTCAATTATGAAATGCAACGAGTTCTGATGAAGCAAAGAATACTTCGTAAGGGGTACGATAGTCAAGAGATTTTCTCGGTCTGTGATTTATAAAATCCACGGCTCCCTGAAAGTCTTCTTCTTTCACGATATTGAAGTTAGTACTTTTGGGATAGAACTCTCTAATTAGGGCTTGCTGAAAAAGCAAGAAAAGCATACGAGCATTAGTTTTCGTTGCCTTGAAAACTGATAAAATGCAAAGAAAAGCAGCAAAACAAAGAAAAAACCTTGCACCGATAAAATTTCATGTACCGAAAAACCCCTATAGGACAACTATCATTCGAGAATTTCTACTTACCATTTGGCGGCAAACTGTCAGGAGAAAATCGATGGGTAAAATTAGCGGAACTATTACCGTGGGAACAATTTGAGAGTGAATATGCAGAACAATTTAGCGAAGGACAAGGAGCACCAGCAAAGCCATTTCAGATGGTGCTTGGGGCGCTGATCATCAAAGAAAAATTAGGAACAAGCGACGAAGAGACAGTAGAACAGATCCGCGAGAACCCATAAAGGTGGAAAAGGAACAGCAAGAAATAGAACCAGCAAACCAAGGGAAATTGCTGCTAGATGCAACAGTCGCCCCAACTGACATCCGTTATCCCACAGACATCAAACTGTTGAACGAAGCAAGGGAACAAACGGAAATTGTGATTAATGCGCTATACCCACAAGTGAAAGAACAATTACCGAAGAAACCACGCACCTATCGCCGTGAAGCAAGGACAGCTTATCTACAAATTGCCAAACAACGCAAACCCAATGGTAAAGAGATACGCAAAGCAATGCGCCAACAGTTGGGATATGTCCGTCGCAATCTTGCCCATATCGATACCCTAATTGCCGCAGGAGCAAAGCTATCAGAATTGAAGAAGAATCTCTATCGGAACTTACTGGTGGTCAGTGAAGTATATCGGCAACAACAATTGATGTACGAGCAAGGTTGTCATCGTATAGACGACCGCATCGTCAGTATTCCGCAACCTCATGTGCGCCCGATTGTCAGAGGTAAATCAGGAACACCTGTGGAGTTTGGCGCTAAACTCTCGGTTAGTTGTTCTGTCATATCAGAAGCTAGATATTTAGCACTTCATAAACCGTAATCCGCAAACCACGCACGCAGGGCTTACCACCGCGTTTGTTTGGCTCAATTGTGATGTAATTTCGATAGTTCATATTTAAGACTAATTCCATTTTTCCAAAGTTCATACTCGCTAATATCAATATCCTCATTCCAAACCAACCCATAACCACCAGCCTCAATCCTAAAATTCTTAAAAAAGCTAGGATTTTTCAACGGTGCAAACATTGGTTTACTTAGCAAATTAGAGATATCGTATTGCTTGAACTCACGATCGCTAAACTCAATCAATAAAGTGCGATCGCCTATAACTTGAGCAGAAATAATTTTAGGTGGTCTCATGGCAAACATTACTTTAAAGGCGGTAACTTACAAAAATCTTGAGTATTCCACATATTCAGTAATTCACTTTGATACAGCGTAGCCCATTCTAATACTAACTTTTCAGCCCGACTCGGTAAATCTCCTTCGATAATTTCCAGAGATTCTATGCTAATCAAAGCATTGAACTCGCCATAAATAGCATGAAAATATGGCGGTGGATGATCACCAAAAAATACCTTGATCGTAATACCGTAAAATCTAGCAACTTCTGGCATAGTGGCTTTTAATAATCGTAAATTGCATACAAAAAAGGCGGCGCAAGCACCGCCTTTTTTAAATTTTACTCTACACCTTCAATGCGGTCTTCGAGTTCTTGATATAGCTCACGCAATCTATCCAGATTCTCTTCACTGGTTTCCCAATAGCCGCGACCATTGACTTCCAAGAGAGTACCAACAATCTTACGGAACGAATTGGGGTTGAGATTTTTGAGCCGATCGCACATCTCTTTATCGTTCACATAGACATCATTAACATCTTCGTAAACCCAGTTGTCCACTGCTCCAGCCGTTGCCGACCAGCCCATCGTATTCACAAGGCGCTTGGAGATTTCGCGCACACCTTCGTAACCACTCTTGAGCATTCCCTCATACCATTTAGGATTGAGAATCTTGGTGCGGGTATCGAGGCGAACTGTCTCAGTCAGGGTGCGGACTTGAGCATTAGCTGTGGTGGTATCAGCGACAAAAGAGGCGGGTTTTTTGCCATCTTTGCGGAGACTGCCAACGAGCTTAGTGGGGTCAGAGTCGAAGTAGTGGGATACATCGGTGAGACTGATTTCTGAAGAGTCCAAGTTTTGGAAGGTCATGTCAACGGTCTTCAGTGAGGCTTCGTAAAGCTGACGCTGTTGGGTGTTGCTGACATTGCCACCAAAGGCGAAGGACTTGCGTGATAAGTACATCTGTTGCAATTCTTCTTCGTTTTCCCATGTGCTGTTTTCCACAGCAAGGTTGACGTTAGAGGAATAGGAACCCGATGAATTACTAAAGACGCGAGTTGCGGCTTGACTGATGGTTAAGCCAAACTCTTCGGCTTGGGCGATCGCGTGTTTGCGGACAAAGTTCATTTCCAAAGGCTCATCGGCTTCGGCTGCCATTCTCACAGCGCGATCGATTAAGTCCATTTGATTAACAAACAAATCGCGGAATACGCCTGAGCAGTTGACGACTACATCAACGCGAGGTCTTCCCAGTTCTTCGAGAGGTGTTAACTCTAAACGATTGATGCGACCGAGAGCATCGGGCATGGGCTTCACGCCGATCATGCAGAGAACTTGAGCGAGGGATTCGCCGTAGGTCTTGATGTTGTCGGTTCCCCAGAGGACGACCGCGATCGTTTCGGGATAGACTCCATTGTTATCTTGACGTTGGCGTTCTAAGAGGCGATCAACTACGGTTTTCGCTGCTTGTACTGCTGCACTCGTGGGAATTGAATTAGGGTCAAGAGCGTGCATATTCTTGCCAGTGGGCAGAACTAGGGGATTGCGGATTGGATCTCCCCCAGGGCTAGGCAGAATATAGTCACCTTCTAGGGCGCGAATGAGACCACCAAGTTCATTGTCAGCAACAATTTGTTTGAGACAGAACTCTAGAAACTCAAAGAGAGGCTTGATGTCATCTTTATTGATGTTGGCATAACCCGCTTCTTGGAAAACTTCAATCCAAGGTTCGGTTTTACCCATTTTAAAGAAGTTGAGAACGGAGATTTTGGAAACTTTGCCATCATCATCAGCTTTAGCTTTGACCAATGCACCCACGGCTTTGTTAGCGATCGCCCTAATGCCAGACAATAATTCCACATCAGCATAAATGCCCTTGTCGCTGGATTTGTATAGCTGTTCAATATCGCGTCCGATCGCTTCACACAGGATCCGCAACAAAGACTTCATATTGTCTTCAGGGCGATCGAAGCTGGCGATACTGGTCAAGACATCGGTGACATCTTCCACTTTCGGAGGTTCGCCGACAATGTGTAAACCACAGGGCAGCACTCGCGATTCGATTTCCATCAGTTTGTTATAAACTTGACCAATGACGTTATCGCGTCCCTCTAGATCCATCTCTTTGGCATCTTGATCGGGAAGTTGCACATCCTTATCCAGATTCACCAAGCGCACTTTATCCATAATCGTGTTCGTGATTTGGATACCGCGACTACCTGTCCGCAAATCTTTGTAAGAAGCAATCAGTTCGCTGAGTTCTTGCAAATTACGGCTCAAACCAGCATTTTCAGGAGCAGGAGTGATATAGCTGATGATCGTGGCATAACCGCGACGTTTAGCGATCGTGGCTTCCGATGGATTGTTTACGGCGTAGTAATAGATGTTTGGCAATGCCCCAATTAAGCTGTCAGGGAAACATTCGCCCGACATTCCAACTTGCTTCCCTGGCATGAACTCCATTGAGCCATGAGTACCGAAGTGGAGGACAGCATCGGCTCCCCAGATATGGTTGAGATAGGTGTAGTAAGCCACAAATCCGTGGTGCGGAGATGCAGATTTACTAAACAGCAAACGCATGGGGTCACCTTCATAGCCGAATGTTGGCTGCACACCGACAAATAGATTGCCATATTGCTTACCGTAAATCAGCAGATTCTGTCCATCGGAATTCAGATGTCCAGGGGCGGATCCCCACTGCTCGATAATGCGATCGACGTAGGGAGTATTTGCTTCATACTCAGGAACAGACATCTTGTAAGCAACGTTGAGTTCGGGGCTACCGACCATTGCTTCAGGATTATGCAAGATATCTTCCATCATGTCGTGGGATGTCTTAGGCAATCCTTGGACATCATAGCCATTGTTACCAAGGGCTTCTGCAACTTTATGAATGGAAGAGAATACATCCAAATAAGCAGCCGTTCCGATATTGCCCTTGTCAGGTGGGAAACTGAAGATCGTGATCGCGAGTTTCTTCTCGTGACGGGGCTTACGGCGGAGATTTGCCCATTTGATCGCACGGTTAGCAATAGTTTCAAGGCGATCGCCGATCGCATGGGATCTTCCCGTCATACTATCGCGACCCGACAGCACAATTGGATCGAGTCCACCATCAAGTTCAGGCAAAGCGACTTGCAAAGCAACTTGCACAGGATGCAAACCAAGATCGCTATCTTGCCATTCTTCGGTAGTTTGGAATACGAGGGGCAAAGCCACCATGTAGGGACGGTTGAGCTTTTCGAGAGCTTTAATTGCTTTGGTGTGATCTTGTTTAGCAGGACCCCCAACTAAAGCAAATCCAGTCAGTGAAACGACACTATCGACGATCGCCCGATCCTTTTGTTTAGGATCATAAAAATATTCTTCCACAGCATTGGAGAAATCCAAGCCCCCGTTGAATACAGAAATTACTCGCGCCCCAAGAGATTCCAATTCTTGCACCATCGCCACATAATGCGCGTCATCGCCCGTGACAAGGTGAGTCCTTGCCATCAGCAAGCCCACGCATGGCGCGAGGGGATCTTTCATGTCATCAGAGATATCTTCGCGGGCGTTAAACCATTTTAAATAGTCAGATGTAGTCTCGAACATCTTTGGCGCAAGTGGATGCCAAAGCCCCTTTTCCAAGTATGTGACAGGATCTTTAATGATCAGATTTGCCGAACCAGTTTCTCTAGCTCTTGCCTTGACACTGGGCAAATAATTTTGGGCAAGCATCAACAAGAAATTTTCAAGGTTTTCGGTCGAGCCACCCAGCCAATATTGGAAGCTCAACATAAAGTTGCGAGCATCCTGCGCCTTGTCCATCGGCATATATTTAAGGATCTTCGGCAAAGTCTGAACCACCTTGAGCATACTGTCCTGAAAAGAACTCCCTGATTTCTCTTTACGCTTCCGCATAAACTGCGCGATCGCACTCTTGGACTGTCCCAGATTTTCCATACTGAAACTGCCCATTTTATTCAGGCGCATCACCTCTGGCATCGAAGGGAATACTACACAGGCAGAGAGGCGATCGCGATGGGGAGCTACAGCGAGAGCAATCTTGGTGGCAAGATCATCAATAAAAATTAGCGATGCGATGAAAATATCAGCGCCAGCAATATCCTCTTTGAATTCCTCATAATTTTCGGGACTCCGAATATCCTCAATTAGATAGCCACTTACCTCGATCGCAAGGTTGGGATTATTTTTGTTGATTGACTTTACAGCCGCCGACATAGCGCTCTGGTATTGAGGTTCGAGCACTACATAGACCAACTTCATTAAGACCCGACCCTGTAGATTTTCGGGAATGATACGTCTACTAGATAGTGATGCGATCGGTGGCGCAGAAGTGAACATGCAGTCTCCTTAAATTACAGTCCTGATTTTTGGGAATTTTAAATTTGGCTGATTCGTTATTTGTTGATCAAACTGTTACGTAAGGTAACAATTGGCAACTAAAGATTTATACCTACTCACTATTTAATACCAGACAACCATTGCAGTGGTTGATTTTGGGCTATAAATGCAATAATTTGAAATTGATTTGTTTACATTTCGTTACATTTCTTAAGCTTTATGACAGCAAAATGTAAATATTTTTTAAATCTCTTGAAGAGTCTTAAGCTAAAATCGAATTCATATATAGCAATCCTAATCGGCTTGAGAGAGAGTGCGCCCCAAAGGGGCGCACTCTCTCTCAAAATATATCAATTCCGCAAATGAATTAGGGTTGCTATAAATCTAACAACAAGCAACGAAATGAGAGAAAATCGTTATGACATGGCAGCAATCTGTAATACCTCTGCATCGCTTTTATAGTTGCTTGCCTTACTTATTACCCATATCGGCAGGCGTAATTTATGGGGCTGTCCTATTTCAGCAGTTTCCGCTCCTAGTGTTTCCATTTTTTCCATTTATTTGGTTGTACGGAAATGTTTTAGCATTTCCACTAGTGCCTGTACTTGGTTTGACAGGTGAATTTTTCTTGTTTATGGGTTTATTCTTTTTGATCGTAAGAGATATTCGTATACCTCATTTTATTCGCTTTAATACAATGCAAGCTTTGTTAATGCAAATTGTATTATTTATTGTTCAGCTTTTGTTTCAGGTTGTCCAACAATTGTCTAACAATGGTTTACCATCAGTAATCAGCGCAACCATTGCCAACACAATATTTATCGGTACGACGCTAATAGCTGGTTATGCTATTTATCACAGCATTAAAGGCGAATATTCTGATATTCCTGCCCTTTCCCAAGCTGCATCATTTCAGTGTGAATTATAAACTTTACATACTATCTATACAATTTTAATTATGGCAAAACGTAGTTCAATAAATTATTTAGATAGACTATATACCACCCTATTATATTTATTCCCAATGGCTGCTGTAGTTTCCATAAAAATTTATGGTCAAATATTGATGTTGTTTGGATTTGCTGACTTTTTAGTTGCGCAATTCAGTCCGCTAGGTTATGCACTGCTTCCTTTTTCGTTTGTGGATAAAATCCTTTCTATTAGGATAATTGACTTTATCTCGATCCGCTTTGTTTCTTGGTTTTGTATATTTATTTTTGTGGTTAGAAGCTACAAGATAAATCATTTTACACGCTTCAATGCTATGCAGGCTCTAATGTTAGATATTGTTGTTACTCTTATTGAAGTGATAGTTAATATTTTATGGGAAACTATCGGAAGATTTGATTTTTTCCCTTTCATACTCCAAACAATTTCTAGTGTCACATTCTTGACAATAATATCTGCATTTGTTTATTCAGTCTTTAATTGTGTCCAAGGAAAGTATGCTGATAAGATTCCATTGATATCTGATGTCGCTTATTATCAAATAAGGTAGAGTTTATAGCGTTTATTAGATAGATTATAAAGATGACCCAGATTTTTAGACATCTGAAACAAAAAGTTTTGACTAGGATAAATTAATTAAATAATTAAAATCTAATAATTTCTTTAATCAGCGATTATGAATTTATTTTCTACTAGCAGATATAAATCTTAAGATTCCTGCATAATCTTGATGTATTTGAATGTTTGTATAGTTGCCATTTACTTGTAATAGCGATCGCACTATTTCTGACTGTCCTGCCATTAGTTCTACGATCCAAAAGCCACCTGAAATTAAATATTGTGGTGCTGTATTAACTAACTCTCGAATTGCATCAAGTCCATCATCACCACCATCTAGCGCCAAATGTGGTTCGTGATTTGTGACTTCTGGTTGCAAATTCAAAACTTCATGACTGGGAATATAAGGCGGATTGGAAACAACTCCCGCAATTTGGTTTTGTAAATTTAATTTAGCTAATGGCTCAAACCAACTGCCTTGATGAAAATAAACTTGCTGATGGTTCTTGTTAGCATTAATTTTGGCAATTACTAAAGCATCTGTGCTGTAATCAACTGCATGAATTTGTGCTTGTGATTTTAAATTTAAGAAATGCTGTGCTAAGCCGATCGCGATCGCGCCGCTACCAGTGCCTAAATCTACCCAAATGCCATTTTTGTAAATCTCAGCTTGACTATTATTGTTAACAAAATCAGCAACAATATCAATGATTAATTCGGTTTCAGGGCGGGGAATTAATACAGCGGGAGAAACTTGTAATTCTAAATCTCGCCATGTCACTTCGCCTGTGAGGTACTGCACAGGAATACGATCGCTTAGCCTTTTCTGCCAAAGTTGATCAAGATTGATTAAAGTTTCATGTGTAACTTTTTGAGATATATTTGGCGATCGCAATCTTAAGTCCAATTTATCTAAAGAAGTTAGCCTTAAAACTAACCAATCAAGTTCGTATATAGTTACGTCATGTTGTTTTGCCGCTACAAAATTGTGATCGTACCATTCCCAAAAATCCATAATTTTTCCCCTAAAGAAAAGGCTCGCTTAGCGAGCCTTTTCTTTATTTTGCTTTACGTTTATTCAAGTCTTCTAGATAATCCCGTTGGTAACTGAGAAATCTATTATGCCATTCTTGAAAACGGAGATCGCCATCACGTACCAACATTTGACGATACTTTTCCGAAGAAATATATGGTTTTGAAGTTGACATAATCCATACCCGTTAAATTTAGTCCATAGGGTAACGCATTGCGCCACCATCTAAACTATAGCTTTACTACGAAAGCATCAGTTACACCTTGAATATGCACGATTTCATCAACTAAACCACTAGGCAATGGATCATCAATATTCAAGACCATTACCGCTTCGCCACGAACCATACGACGACCAACTTGCATACTGGCAATATTCACGTTGAAACTACCAAGCAACGAGCCGATTCTACCGATGATACCTGGCATGTCACGGTGAAGTGTCAACAACATGTAATGGGTAGGTGCGACGTTAATTGGGAAACCATTGATGCTGGTAATCCGAATTTCTGATTTACCAAGTAATGCGCCCGTTACTGACTGTTCGCCTTGGCTGCCATGAGCTGTTAGGTGGATGGAGCCACTGTAATCTTCAACCGAAGGATCGCGAGTTTCAGTTACATGAATACCGCGTTCTTTCGCTTCAATGCTGGCATTGACAAAGTTAACCCGTTCGCGCAAAGCAGGAGAAAGCAAACCCTTGAGAGAAGCTACGACGATTGGTTGACTTTCGCTATTGGCGATTTCACCTTGGAGCTTGACATTGAGGGTATCGACACGACCACCAGCCAGTTGTCCAACCAGATTGCCCAACATTTCGGCAAGTTGGAGATAAGGCTTGAGTTTTTGCCATACATCGGGACGTAATCCAGGAATATTGACTGCCGATCGCGCAGGTAAGCCCAACAAAACATCGCGAATTTGTTCGGCGACATCCACAGCCACATTGGTTTGAGCTTCTTCGGTAGATGCACCAAGATGCGGGGTTAAGATGACGTTAGCGCCGAGTTCGCGCAAACCAGACTCAGCTTCAAGTGGTTCATTTTCAAATACATCAAGGGCAATGCCACCGACTTTACCGCTCTTGATTGCTTCAGCGATCGCAACTTCATCAATGATCCCGCCTCTAGCACAGTTGATGATTCTTACACCATCTTTCATAATGGCGATGCGATCGGCGTTAATTAGATGTGCAGTGTCCTTAGTTTTGGGCAAATGCAATGTAATGTAATCTGCTTCACGCAGCAAAATTTCTAGATCCACTAGGTTTACACCGAGTTTCTCAGCGCGTTCAGCCGTTAAGTAGGGATCGTAGGCGAGAATCCGCATTCCTAAAGACTTGGCAACTGTGGCTACATGGGAGCCGATTTTTCCTAAGCCAAGAATACCAAGGGTTTTCTTGTAAACCTCAACACCAGTAAAGCTTTTACGATCCCACTTACCACCCTTAAGAGATTGGTTTGCAGCAGGAATAAAGCGCGATAGCGACATCATCATCGCGAGGGTATGCTCAGCCGCTGCGATCGTGTTGCCTTCAGGTGAATTAACAACGACAATCCCCATTCGCGTAGCTGTGGGAACATCTACGTTATCGACCCCAACACCAGCACGACCGATGATTTTGAGGTTTTTACCAGCTTCAACAGCTTCTTTGGTGAGTTTTGTGCCAGAGCGGATCATGATCGCATCATATTCAGGAAGAATTTGAATTAATTCCTCTGGACTTAGAGTTGTTTTTACGTCAACAGTGGCGACTTGAGAGAGGATATCGATACCAACTTGATCGATGGGGTCAGAAACGAGAACTTTGGGCATAACGATTAAAAAATGTACCAGTGCCTATAGCGGAAGGTTTGCGGCTACGCTCTAAATCCTAAACGCCCTTGAATCAACGCAAGATAAACGCTAGATATCACGCAGCTTAGACACACTAAGACGACAATAATTGCTTACATTAATAATATTAAAGCAAAAATGAACGCTCCCACGTTTCTGGCAATTTGTAGTTTATAGCGAATCAAAACCCAAAAGCGGGTTGCGGCGCTTTGCGCCGCAACCCGCGTTATAGCAATCCAAAATGGTTTGTGGAAGGACACCCCATCGGGGTGTCCTTCCACAAACCAAAAAAATCCACAAATGATATAGGACTGCTATATACACTCAGTTAGAAAGGGTATATGGCTCACAAAATTAATATGTATATATTTGAATTAGCGATCGCAAATCTTATTAATAATCGAGTAACTATCCCATTTATACCGATAGTGATCAAAGTTTTGTCTGAATTTTTTTGTCAAATTAGATACTAATAGTTCTATCTCTTTCTCAAGGATGATTTATGATCCCCACTAATATCGTAGTTTAAAAACGGTCGCCACTTTTAAATTAATTTTAAATCTTACATATTAAGTATCTTGAATTTCAACTTTATTTATGTTAACTACTAATTTATTTTTTGATCCCTACTAAAATAAGCAACTTTAACAATGCTTATTTTCCAGCTACTGCCTAAAAAACATCTTTGTTGCTTAACATCTAAAAACTATGTCTACATCATCTGCTCTTTGGGCAATTCCTTTGGTCTCGCTTATATCTGGCGCATCTTCACCAAAAATTGTAACTAATACTTTTAATCAACCAATTAATCATAATTCTCCCATAACTAATCAAGATCAATCTTTTGAAAGTAATTATTTATTAGAATCCAAAAAAAATAAATATGTGATCGAATTTCGATCAAAATCTGCCAACGAATGGACAATCATGGTGAATAATCAGCCAACTTTTTTGGTTAAAGATTTGCCCAAAGCCTTAATCGCAGCAGCCCAACTTTCGATTACGATGAATTCTACAGACTTCGATCCAAATTACCTAGAAGCAGTCGCAATAAATGGTGAATATATTGGTAAATACAAAAATGTGATTTTATTTAAAATCCCCAAATCAGAGGAAGTTAATCCTTCGCTAAAGTTGACTCAATGGATTAATAACTTACGAGTTAGCGCAGGAGTGGAACCCCTAACTTTAGTCGAAGCCCAAAAGCAAATGCATCGACTAACTCCGACTGATGAACAGATTGATGGCATTGCTTCTTGGTATGGTCCCTATTTTCAAGGTAGACAAACGGCTTCTGGTGAGCAGTTTGAACAGCAAGATTTCACGGCGGCTCATCCTAGCTTGCCCTTTGACACCTATCTTAAAGTTACTAATCAGCAAAATGGGAAGTCAGTGGTGGTAAGAATCAACGATCGCGGTCCCTATTTCGGCAATCGCAATCTTGATTTGTCCCATGCAGCTGCGATCGCCCTCAATAGCGACGAAGTTGGCGTTGTACCAATTACTGCCACGATATTGGTGGTGAATAATTAAAAAAGGCGGCGCGATGCGCCGCCTTTTTTTATCGTAAATTCTCAGTACGTGTACCAATATCAAGAAACTGAATTAGTTTCACAGGATCGGCATTAAACATGAAGGCTCTAGCATCAGGCGTAATTTTATATCCTTCTTTTTCAGCAGCTTTTTGTGCAGCATAAGGAAGAGGGCTAGATAGATCAAACATTAAACGAGCATAGGGATCACTCAATACTTCCGCCGTATTGGGAAAAGATACAGGCTGCGTATATTCAGCCGAGAGATGGATGTTATAGAGTAGAACTGAACCATCAGAAGTATTTAACTTTTTGAGATTAATCGCTTCTTCTGTCGGGTCTCCATCGGTAGACTCGCCATCTGTGATGTTGATAATTGTGGGTGGATAGCTATTGGGATGTTTCTCAATCCAGTCTTCCAGCAAAATCCGCGCTAGTGCAAATACACTGCACATAGCCGTCCCGCCACTAGCGATCGGCTTAAACCAAATGGGAAAGTCATTGTAAACTTCAACTAAACCGCCCATGCCATCAGGTAATTTTTGGGCACGTTTTTCTAGCTCTGACGGATTTTCGTAAATTTTGCCGATCGGGGCGATCGCATTATCACCAGCAAGCCCATTCAGAGCTGATGTAACTTCACTGTTGTAACCAATTACGCCAACATCAAAGTAATCATAAATTTCGTTACCCTTGACGCATCTTTGTCCGAGAGAGTCAAGCAAACGATTTACTGCATCAGCAACAGCTTGCGCTTTCTGAATCGGTTCACTAGTTTTATGTAAGCTTTCATTTGCTCCTTTCGCTGTCCCTTTGCTAGCACTATTGTTAGAAAATGCATCCGCCATCGATCCAGATTGATCGATGAGAAATAGGAAACAACTAGGTTGTCGGCGACTGATTTCTGCTGAGTAAGGCATATTAAACTTACCCGATTCCTTATTTTATGTTATGTCTCAAGAATTAAATTCAGTCTAGCAAAGGTAAGCTCAATAAAAAGCTTCCTGATAGAAATTCAGCTATTTAACTTACGCGATCGGCAATTATCAAATCAAAACCTAAAGAGGAGATGTCGGCGCTTCGCGCCGACATCTCCTCTTTAGGTTTTTTGCTCAGCATTATGGCGTTTGTTTCTGCTCTATTAGTCGTTATCATATTTAGAATGGGTAGTCTTAAGCAGCGCCCATTCTAAATATGCTTAATATAATTTTTAACTTATGCAATCTATTAGTCTCAAAAAGATACTTCTCAAAAGAGAAATATTATCCTTGTTGAGAGGATTAGTTACCCAACTTAGTTCTCCGATTGTAATTCAAGATCAAGAAGGGAAGGTTTTGGTTGCAGATTTAGGAATGGATACAGCAACTATTTCTAATGCTAACACCTCAGAAAGCAGTGAGAACCTAGCCATAAACGAGGACTTAAACAAAATCCCTGTAATGCTCAGCGATGAAATATTAGGATGGGTAATGGGTAAAGAGCAAGTTGAGCAAGTTGCTGATTTTTTAAGCTATATAGTCAACCGTGAGTTTGAGCAAAAAACTCTAGCGGCAGATGCTTTGGATAAATATCGAGAGATTAATCTCCTGTATACAATCTCTAGCAAACTGTCTACATGTCTAGACGTGAAGGAAATCGGCACTCTGGTAATTGAAGAAGCCAGTCGGTTAATTCCTTGTACTAGTGCTTCAGTGATGCTACATAGTTATCAAACTAATTGTCTAGAAATTGTTTCAGCGAAAGGCCCTGCCGAGGACATAAATAGTTTTCAGGTTTCTGCTAATGTTGGAATTGCAGGTCATGTATATGCCACAGGTAGAGCTGAGCTAGTCAATGATGCGACGAAAGATCCGCGCTACGTTATCAATGAAAATGACTGTTATGCGATCATTTGTGCGCCAATTCTTACAAAAGATCGAGCGATTGGTGTAGTTAATATTAGTAATTCTGAGCCTGTTAGCTATACATCTCAAGATCTCAAGCTATTTACCGCAATTGTTACGCAAGCTTCTGGAGCGATCGAGAATGCACTTCTTCACGAGAGCAAGTTGCGAGAACAGAGAATCAAAAATAATCTAGAAAGGTATCTCTCACCACAGGTGGCTGAATCGGTAATTAATGAGAAAGAGGAAGTATCTCTAACCACTAGTAAGCGCAGAATTGCCATGTTGTTTTCTGACATCCGTAATTTTACGACTAAGTGCGAAGAACTTGAGCCAGAACAACTTGTGACTTATCTCAATGAATATTTCACACAAATGGTGGATGTGATTTTTAATCATCAGGGAACGGTGAATAAGTTTGTGGGCGATATGATTGTGGCGATGTTTGGTGCTCCATCAGCGATCGCCGATCGCGAATATTGGGCGATCAAAGCGGCGATCAATATGCAAAAGCGGATCAAAAATTTACCAATTGACTGGATTCGCGAGAACTTCATCACAGGAATTGGCATTAGTTCTGGGGATGTGATTGTCGGTAATATTGGCTCGCCTCAACATATGGACTACACTGCGATTGGTGATGAGATGAACATTGCTTCTCGATTGCAGGGATTGGCAAAGGGTGGGCAGATTTTGGTGACGCGCAGTGTCTACGAAGCAACACAGTCAAATTTTGAGTTTAGAGAGTTTGGAACTTTGCCAGTCAAAGGAAAAAAGAAACTAGTCGAAGTTTTTGAAGTAATCTATAGTAATCCATAAAGATTAGCAGAAGTGCTATAAAGCGCCACTTTCCTAGATTATTTTTGAGCGCTTTTAGCTCTGTAAGTGATACATTAGTTTTGAGATACATCGTAGGCTTGAAAGATGAGCAAAAAACTACTAATTGTTGACGATGAGCCGCACATCCGTTTGCTTTTAGAGCAAACATTAGAAGAGCTTGAGGATCATGACGTAGAGCTATTAACAGCAACTAACGGTATGGAAGCACTTGAGGCTATCCAGAGTGACAAGCCAAATTTAGTATTCTTAGACGTAATGATGCCAAAGATGAATGGGTATGATGTATGTCAAAAAGTCAAAGCTGATCCTGACTTAAACGATGTGTATATAATCATGCTGACAGCTAAGGGGCAAGAATTTGATCGCAGTCGAGGAAAAGATGTGGGGGCGGATATCTACCTGACTAAGCCTTTTGACCCTGATGAAATCTTAGAAAAATCCTGTGAAATTCTCGGAATTGAGACTTAAAAATGAGCGTAAATTTGACCTGTAAGTTAAGCGATCGCAATCTCGAT
>Ga0315907_10003064_pt1 | contig 20197 bp, 21 predicted proteins | sample LakEriMetagenome_3_FD_203525 | JGI IMG/M metagenome (GOLD analysis project Ga0315907, IMG submission 203525) | Freshwater fungal communities from buoy surface, Lake Erie, Ohio, United States - Buoy 12 MA123 | ecosystem: Environmental > Aquatic > Freshwater > Lake > Lake biofilm | place: USA...
CGATGACCGGCGTCACGTCGCGCTTCACCCAGTCGCGGGTGGCCTCGCGGACCATCTTGTGCTCCTCGGTAAGGAGCTCATCCATCAGGTAGTAGTCGGGGTGTTCGTACAAATCCGCACGCATCATCAAGGGGTTTTTGAAGTAGGCCGCTAAGGTACAAAGCAAGAGCGCCCGTCGTGTTTAAGGTCGACTGATTGCCTGCGGAATGGGAATAATTCACGTTTTGCGAACTACTTCAAGTCACAACGAACGAGAACTTACCTAAAAACATCCATTTAGTACCGACTAGTCAACCCTCATTAACTCAAATTTGAATTTCAATAAAGACATCAAAATGACGTACATTTGGCACATGAACGATGTTCGATTAACGCTCCGATTGAGTTCTGATGCGAAGGCCCGAATTGAACGGGCTGCACGCACATCAGGCTTTTCAAGCGTGAGTGATTTTATCGTTTCATCAACCCTTCGGGCCGCCGACGAAGCCATACTTCGCTCGGAACGCCTCGTGATTTCTGAACGCGCAATGGCGGCCTTACTTCAGGCGCATGCAACAGAACCTCAGGCTCAGACACCCGATCTGCGAGCTGCCATATCGAAGTACGAGGAATTCGTGCTTCGCCATGGGTGAGTTTGTTTCGTTAAATAAAGGGCACCGTCGAGATCAGTTCGAAAGCGGAAACGTCGAACTAGATAACTATTTAAAGCACTACGCTCGACAGGATCAAAAACGCGGAGCATCACAAACATGGGTGCTAGCCAATCCGAATAACCCATTTCAGATTGAGACCTATTATACGCTGAGCGCGCACTCGGTCGTATGTGAACAACTTCGGTTCCCTTACCGCGCAATCCCTACGATTTTGTTAGGTCGGCTTGCGGTTAGTCGCCGTTCTCAGGGCAAAAATTATGGACGAATAGCGGTTGTCGACGCCCTACTTCGGTCCAAAAAAATCAGTTCTGAAATTGGACTGCGCTTTGTACTAGTTCAGCCAATAAACCAAGACGTCGAAGCCTTTTATCGAAAGCTCAGCTTCAAACATTTAACGGATTCAGAATACTGGTATTTTGACTTGAACCAACTCTAAGTTCTGAGCTTCGAATTATTCGCATGCCGGTCCTTGTCGCGCGCGCCCTTAGCGGCCATGCGGCGATCAAACGCGGCCTGCAGGTCAGTGCCCGTTTGGTTGGCCAAACACAGCGTCACAAACAGCACGTCGGCCAGTTCTTCGCCGAGGTCTTTGTTCTTGTCGGACTCCTTTTCAGACTGCTCTCCGTAGCGGCGCGCAATGATACGGGCTACCTCGCCCACCTCTTCGCTGAGCTGGGCCATGTTGGTGAGCTCGTTAAAGTAGCGCACGCCAAAATCGGCAATCCACTGATCTACTTCGGCTTGCAGGGCCCCGACGGGCTTTTGGTCGTCAAACGTCATCATTCCTTGTTTTTGGAGTCCATTGTAATCGTCACCGGTCCGTCGTTGACCAGCGCCACCTTCATGTCGGCACCAAACACGCCCGACTTCACGGGCAAGTTGGCCTCGTTCCAGAGTACGTCCAGAAAATCTTCATAAAGCGGAACCGACACGCGCGGATGCGCCGCCTTGAAATAGCTCGGACGATTGCCCTTCTTGGTCGAAGCGTGCAGCGTAAACTGACTCACCACGAGCAGCTCGCCTCCGGCTTCCATCACCGAGCGGTTCATGACGCCCTCAGCGTCCGGAAACAAGCGCATCTTGCTGATTTTCTGGGCCATCCAAGCATTGTCTTCGGGCGTATCGGCCTCTTCCCAACCGGCCAGCACGAGCAGCCCGGGGCCGATGCGGCCGTGCAGCTTGCCGTCAATCGTCACGCTCGCCTCGAGTACGCGCTGCACCACCACCCTCATCGCGTGCGGCCTTTGAGTTCCTTGAAGGCTCCGTGGCGGTACGGATCCTCTTCGTCGTCGCCCGCCAGCATGCTCAGGTAGCTCTCGTAGCGGGTCGGAGCCAGTTTGTTGCCCTCGTACGCGTCCCGAACGGCGCATCCGGGCTCGTCGGCGTGCAGGCAGTTGCCAAAGCGGCACTGCGGCGACAGCGCAAACACCTCAGGAAAGTAGTGGCTGATCTCCTCGCGCTCCATGTCGACGAGGCCAAAGCCGCGGATTCCGGGGGTATCGATCAAGAATCCGCCCAAATCCAGCGGATGCATCTCAGCAAACGTCGTCGTGTGCTGCCCCTGACCGTGGGCGGAACTGATGGCGCCCGTCCGCAGGTCAAGTCCGGGCTGCAGGCGGTTGGCCAAGCTGCTTTTGCCGACTCCGCTGTGCCCGCTAAAGAGCGAAACCTTGCCGCGCAGCACCTCGCGCAGGGCGTCGAGCCCCTCGCCCGTCTCGGCCGAAACCCGCAACGTCTGGTAGCCCGCCTGCCCGTAGGCCGCCTCGCGGTAGGCCAACTCGGCCTCACTGGCCTCGTCGAGCGCGTCCACCTTGTTGAATGCAATCACCGTCGGAATCCGGTAGGCCTCAGCCGTCGCCAAAAAGCGATCCATGAATCCGTACAGCGTCACCGGCTCAGCCACCGTGGCAATCAGCACCGCCTGGTCGATGTTGGCGGCGATAACCTGCGACTTGCGCGACAAGTTGACCGACTTGCGCACCAGGTGGTTGCGGCGCTCGTGCACCCCGGTAATCGCCCAGCGCCCCTCGGACTCGGGAACCACGTCAACCTGATCTCCCACCGCGACAGGGTTGGTCGCGCGGCTGCCCGCAAGGCGGAGCGCGCCGCGAAGGCGCGCGTCGGCCTGGGTTCCGTCGGCAAACTGCAGGCGGTACCAGCTTCCGGTTGATTTTAAGACGAGGGCTTCCATCGGAACACCAAAGATATCGGCTTACCTTCGGCCTTCGTTACTCTTCGCCATGTCGATTGCTGCAGAAAATCTTCGCAAGACCTACGGGCGCCAAAATGCGCTCGACGGATTTACCCTAAACGCCCAACCCGGGCAGATCTACGGCTTGCTCGGCCCCAACGGAGCAGGTAAGTCCACCTTCATGAAAATTGTGTGCGGACTGATTCCGGCCGACGAAGGTTCCGCCCAAGTTCACGGAATGGATTGCGCCACCGACAGCCTCGAAGTGCGCCGCATTCTGGGCTACCTGCCCGAGCAGAATCCGCTCTACCCCGACCTGTACGTGACCGAGTACCTGCACTACGTCGCCGACCTCTATCAAGTGGACCGCGACCGCGCCGAGCAACTCATCGCCGACGTGGGCCTCACACCCGAGCGCCACAAGCGCATCGGCGAGCTTTCAAAGGGCTACCGCCAGCGCGTCGGCCTGGCCGCCGCCCTGATTCACGACCCCAAAGTGTTGATTCTTGACGAGCCCACCACCGGCCTTGACCCCAACCAGCTCGTCGAAATCCGCCAGCTGATTCGCCGCGTCGGTAGCGACAAAACGGTGATCCTCAGCACCCACATCATGCAAGAAGTGCAGGCGATGTGCGATGTGGTCGGATTCATTCGCCGCGGCCAGCTGGTCCGCGAGGCCTCGATCGAAACCTTCGGTCCGGGCAAAGAAGACCTCGAGGCGGCGTTTCGGGCGGCTACGAAGTAAGTCGGGCCACTACCTATGAACTCTTCCGCCAGAAGAGGTCAATCGGAACCCCGCTCAAGTCGTACATCTGGCGCATCTGGTTCTCGACAAAGCGCGAGTAGCTGTCTTTGACGTACTGAGGCAGGTTGCAGAAAAACACAAACTGCGGGTACTTGGTCGGAAGCTGCGTGATGAACTTGATCTTGATCTCCTTGCCCTTGTAAATGGGGGGCGGCTGGTGCTTAACCATCGAAAGCAGGCGATCGTTGAGGTCTGTCTTCGAAATTCGGGTCGAACGGCGGCGGTACACTTCCATAGCTTCTTCGATGGCCTTCAGTACGCGCTGCTTGGTAAGCGCCGAAGTAAAGATGATGGGCACGTCGTTAAACGGTTGCAAACGCTTCTTGATCACCGCCTTGTACTCCTCAAGCGTCTGAGTCTGCTTCTCGACGAGGTCCCACTTGTTGACAACCACAATCAGCCCCTTGCGGTTCTTGTGAATCACACTAATAATGGCCAAGTCTTGGGCCTCAAGTCCGTGCGCTGCATCAATCACGAGCATACACACGTCGGAATCTTCGATGGTGCGCAGCGTCCGCATATTGCTATAGAACTCAAGGTCCTCATGCACCTTGACTTTTTTGCGGAGTCCGGCCGTATCAAGCAGCACGAAGTCCATTCCGAACTTGGTAAAGCGCTGGTTGACCGTGTCGCGGGTGGTTCCGGCGATGTCCGTCACGATGCTAACCTCTTCTTCAAAGAGGGCGTTGGTGATCGACGACTTGCCCACGTTCGGACGACCTACGATGGCCAAGCGCGGCAAGCCCTCCCATGGGTCGAGCTCACTGCCCTCATCTTCAGACGCGGGGGGCAGCACCGAAATGAGCTGGTCGAGCAACTCGCCGGTTCCGCTGCCGTTCACCGAACTCAGCGCAAAGGGCTCTCCAAATCCAAGGCTGTAGAATTCAGCAGCTTGAGCCGACCGACCGTGGTTGTCGACTTTGTTGGCCACAAGCAGCACCGGCTTTTTTTGTCGGCGCAGGAGCTGCGCAATTTCTTCATCGTCCGGACTCAATCCGTCTTCAGCATCCACCAAAAAGACTACGGCGTTGCACTCGTCGAGTGCCGCCTTGACTTGGCGGCGGATTTCGCCCTCAAATACGTCGTCGGACCCTTCGACCCATCCGCCCGTATCCACGAGGGTAAACACGCGTCCGCCCCATTCCGCACTGCCGTAGTGGCGGTCGCGCGTCACGCCGGCCACCGAATCCACAATGGCTTCGCGCTTTTGCACCAGGCGATTAAAAAACGTCGACTTGCCCACATTGGGGCGACCTACAATGGCGATTAACGACCTCATACTAGTATCCGAATTGCTTGAGCGAACGGGCGTTGTCGCGCCAGTCCGGCTGAACTTTTACAAAGAGCTCCAGGTGAACCTGGCGCTGAAAAAAGGCCTCCATGGCCTTGCGGGCTCCGATTCCGACCGACTTAATCGCCGCACCCTTGTGGCCAATGATAATGCCCTTTTGCGAATCGCGCGAAACGTACAAAATCGCCCGGATCTTGTGAATGTCTTCACCCTCTTCAAACGTGTCAATCGCGACTTCAACCGAGTACGGAACCTCTTTTTGGTAGCGCATCAAAATCTGCTCGCGAATGATTTCAGACGCCACAAAGCGCTCGCTGCGGTCAGTCAACTGATCCTTCTCGTAGTACGCAGGACCCTCGGGAATCAGTTCCAGCACGCGCGACATCAAGTAGTCCAAGTTAAATCGGTTCAGCGCACTGATCGGAATCACCTCAGCCTGCGGAAGCAGCCCTTGCCACTTCACCACTTCGGCCTCGAGCACCGCTTGGTCCTTGAGGTCGATCTTATTAAGCAGCACCAGCAACGGCGTTGTTGTCGTCTGCAGGTGCTTAAACAGCCCCTCGTTTTTGAGTGGCCCCTCGCCCAGTTCTACGACGTACAAAAAGACGTCGGCATCCTTCAGCGCCTCACGCACCGCATCGAGCATGCGCTCCTGCAGCTCATAAGCCGGATCGAGCACTCCAGGGGTGTCCGAGAACACTACTTGGTAGTCGTAGGCCTCTGTTTCGCCGTTGAGAATTCCAAAAATTCGGTGGCGCGTGGTCTGCGCCTTGGGCGTAATGATGCTGAGTCGTTCCCCCACCAGCGCGTTCGCAAGCGTCGACTTACCCACATTAGGGTGGCCGATTAGGTTAACAAATCCGGACTTGTGGGGTTTTGACATGGCTGCAAAGGTCGGGCTTTTTCGGCGGACTCTCGCGGACTTGTGCATTTTTCAAAGATGTTGTACCTTTGCCGTCCATATCGCGGGGTGGAGCAGTTGGTAGCTCGTCGGGCTCATAACCCGAAGGCCGTCGGTTCGAGTCCGGCCCCCGCTACTAGGAAACCAAACCCAGGCCCCACGGCCTGGGTTTTTTCATTGGTAGCCGAGCCAAGCTCGCTTGAGCGAGGGGTGCCAATGAAAAAAAACGCGACGGAGTCGCGGGTTTAGTTTCCTAGTAAGCACCCCCAAAGCGGTCCGCCGCGCGAATGCGCGGCAATCCGGCCCCCGCTGCAAGGAAAAGCCAGTCAATTGACTGGCTTTTTTCATTTCAGGCCTACTTGAGGCGTGCTTTAAAGGAGACCGGGAATGGAATAAGACGAGGCGAAGCCGGGGGCTTTTCCTTGGGCTTCTACCGTTTCGTGATCCAAACTTGCTCAAAGGACGCGCCACTACGTACTTCGATGACATAGTTTCCGGAAGGCACATCGGACAGATCTACATGTTGCACTCCTCGGGCTTCTGGAATCTCTCGTATGCACTGACCGAAAACATTGATGAGGCGAATGCTAAACGGTTTCTCACCCCCATCGACCCACAGATCATCGGCCGCTGGCGAAGGAAAAACTTTAAAGGGCGATGGCAACTCAGCCTCTTCCGCAGAAATGACATTGACACTCGCATGGCTCGAGTTTCCACCCACAAATGCCCAGCTGTAGGTGAATACTCCTGGAATAACCTCTGTCGCCTGCCAAAAAACGGTGTCTTCAATCTCGCAAACCAAGCCCAACGATGGGTTGAACAAGAGGGAATGAACCGACATAGAATCTGTGATGGGTACAGAATGATTGAAGCCTACATGCCCATCACCCACTATGGAATCATGGAAGATAAGATTGCCTTGAAAGTCCTTGACGGTCCACTCTAGGGTGTTATTCGTATCTGGCTGATAGAGGTAAGGCCCTGGATGGTAGAGGGACAAATAGGTTTGTTGAGATCCCACATTGACAGTGAGGCCGGACCAAGAACAATCTTGAGCTTGGGCCCCAAATGCAAATAGGATGAATAAACCCCAGGTGGTAATCAAATCTTTTCTCATTCTAACAATTGATTTTACGTAGGGTGAAGGTACAGTTTTATTCATCCAGCCAAACTTTTTCATAGCTGCCATCGCTGTACCATTGGATGTAGATCCCGGAGGGGATTTGGGCCGGATTAACCAAGCGACCATAAAAGTGTTTTAGCTCCTCACCGCAACAAACTGCAAATTTGAGCTCTAATGGATACTTTGAATTACCGTGCATCATATTTAGAATTTAAGGTTCAAATTCAAACATGAAGGCCCGCTACCGAAAGGCAAAATGTTCGGTATTTACCGAACAAAAAATTCAAGCCAGTGGAAGGTATCACCCGGTAATTATTCACTCAATCTGATTTGGTTCATCCATTCGATTCACCTTCGACCTTTTCTCCAGAATGTCTACTAGGAAACCAAACCCAGGCCCCACGGCCTGGGTTTTTTCATTGGTAGCCGAGCCAAGCTCGCTTGAGCGAGGGGTGCCAATGAAAAAAACGCGACGGAGTCGCGGGTTTGGTTTCCTAGTAAGCACCCCAAAGCGGTCCGCCGCGCGGATGCGCGGCAATTTGGCCCCCGGCAGAAATTATCGATTAATTGATGCTCTTGAATTACTTTTAAACATCATGACTCAAAACTCAAATCGTTCCTTGGAAGCGTGCCAAACCGACGAAAAAAAGCTCCATGAACTTCGCGAAGCTTTAATCCGTGGCGAAAAGAGTGGATGGGTTGCTGATTTTAATGCTGAAGTGGTTCTCAAGAAAATCAAGGAAGCCAATACCAAAAAGTATTAATAGCCCAAATCCCACAGAATCTTCTACACTTCCGACGAAGATCAAACCCGTATCATTGTTCGCATACTCAATCAGAGCATGAATATCGATCAATGGCGTATGTAGCAGAGCCCCATGCCCACCACCGACGAACGCATTGCCGCCATGACCCTCGCCTCGGTCTACCCGCACTACCGAGCGAAACTCGAGCGCAAAGGAATCGACCCTAGCCTCACCGACAATGCCATTTTGTGGCTAACCCAGTCCACGCCAAACCACCTCCAGACGTGGCTCGACGCCAAATGGACGTTTGCGCAAATTTTTGATTCCGTGCACCTGCACCCCAACGCGGCGCTCATAAGGGGCGTGATTTGCGGATGGCGAGTCGAAGACATCGAGAATCCGCTCTCGCAAAAAGTGCGCTACCTCGACAAGCTCATCGACGAACTGGCGAAGGGGCGCGTACTTGATAAGGTGCTGCGAACGGCCTAAGCGGGAACTCACCAATTCATACCTGTAAATCATTCGGCACTCGCTATTAGAGCGGATGGGGCTTTATTTGCCACCGAAATCACAAAATCACCCATGAACTACCGATTTTTAGTCTTAGCACTCGCGGCACCCTTAGCCCTGTTCGCCCAATCCATCAAAAAAGAAACGGTGAGCTACAGCTACATTCAGCCACCGCTCAACCACAGTGCCGACGGCCAAGCGTTTCAAACCAACGTTAATGTGACGTACCGGGCCGAAATCGAACGACTTGAGGCTGCTGCCGAAGCCGACTACCAAGCTGCACTTGCGGCTTATCCGGCACAAGAGGCTGCCGCAAAGGCCGCATACGACGAGCGCGTGGCGGCTTACGAAAAGACCCTGGCCGAGTGGAACAACAAATCCCTAGCCGGCAAAATCATCGAGAAGCAGGTCCTCGAGAACAGCAAACCCTTACCCCCTCCCTCCTACCAGGCGCCGTACCCGCCCCAGCGCAAGCAACTGCAGCACCAAGCCTTGTTTGACGAGGCCGAACTCGCCCAGTCCTACGGCCGAATCGAGGGACGCACTGAGGCCGCGGGCGGAATCCAAGTTCAGATCACCCTTTACGGATTTCAAAACGAGGTTCCGACGGTCGAGACCAAGGAGTCTACTGTCTACAGTACCGCGACCAAGTCGTCAACCAAAGTGATTGAATCACAGTGGGTCATCAACTACAAACACCCCATTCACGTCAAGGCAACGGCAGCCGACGGCCGCGTCCTGATCGACGAAATGGTCGCAGGCAGCGACGCCTTTCAAACGTTTAAAAGTGGATTGGTAAAATCTAGCACCCCTGGAACCTATGCGCAGCGCCACATTGACGCCCTGCAGAAATCATCGGTAAGCGCCAACATGACTGCCGCCAAAATCCTACTCAACAGCCAACTCGGAACCACACTCCAGCCGCGCACCACAACGGTGTTTGTTCCGGAATCCAAGAAAGTCGACTACAGCGACCTCACCGAGGCAGCTATTTTGGTACGCGAAGGCTACGAAAAGATGAACAAAGACGCTGCAGCCGGCGAGGCCAAGCTCTCGCAAGCTATCGCGCTGTGGACCAAGGCCATTGGCGAATTTGATTCCGAAGACAAAAACGCGCGAATCAACAAGAAAATCATTGCCGAACTCTACCTCAACGCCATCGAAGCTGAAACCATTGCGCACCAATTCAGCGCCGCCCAAGAGCACGTGAGCCAAGCGCGCCGCATGGATTTTGGCAAAAAAGAGCGCGACGCCCTCGACGGACTGGCCATGCTTTTAAACGATTACGAGGCGCGGTACTAACCAAACTCCGCTCCCCAATATCCCTACAATGCGCCCCGAAACGGGCGCATTTTCCATTTATAAATCAAATACTTAATCGTCGATTCATAAATGAAACCCCCTGCCCTTGAGGCGGACTTTTGTAGCAAATTCTCAGAATATGGCACGCATTACAGTCGCTCACGGGGACGGAATTGGTCCCGAAATCATGGACGCCACCCTGCGCATCCTCAAGGCCGCAGGAGCCCAATTCGAAATCGATGAAATCGAAGTCGGCGAAAAACTCTACCTCTCGGGCAACAGCGCCGGAATTCACCCCGAATCGTGGGAAATTATTCGCCGCAACAAGGTATTCTTGAAGGCTCCGATCACGACGCCCCAAGGCGGTGGCTACAAGAGCTTGAATGTCAGCACGCGCAAGTTCCTTGGGCTGTTTGCCAACGTGCGCCCCTGTGTCAGCCTGCACCCCTACGTGACCACCAAGCATCCGATCATGGACGTGGTCATTGTGCGCGAAAATGAAGAGGATTTGTATGCCGGAATCGAGCACCAGCAAACCGACGAGGTGGTGCAGTGCCTCAAGCTGATTAGCCGTCCGGGATGCGAGCACATTGTGCGCTACGCGTTTGAATACGCCCGCACCCAGGGCCGCAAAAAGGTGACCTGCTTTACCAAAGACAACATTATGAAGCAGACTGACGGCCTGTTTCACCAAGTTTTTGACGAAATCGCGGCCGAATACCCCGAAATCGAGAACGAACACTGGATTGTTGACATTGGCGCCGCAAAGCTCGCCGACACTCCTGAGGCATTTGACGTGATTGTCATGCCCAATCTCTACGGAGACATACTTTCAGACGTGGCGGCGCAAATCACGGGCAGTGTGGGCCTTGCCGGATCCGCCAACATCGGTAGCGAATGCGCGATGTTTGAGGCGATCCACGGTTCCGCACCGCGCCGCGCCGGCCAAAACGTCGCCAACCCGTCAGGGCTGCTTCACGGAGCCATCCTGATGCTCAACCACCTCGGCCAGTTCGACGTCGCTGAACGCGTGCACAACGCGTGGCTCAAGACCCTCGAGGACGGAACCCACACGTACGACATCTTCACCGAAGGCCTGAGCCGCGAAAAGGTCGGAACCCGCGAGTTTGCCGACGCCGTCATCGCCAACCTCGGCCAGGAACCCAGCCAACTTAAGGCCGTGCGCTACCGCGGCGATGCGAAAATTCAGGTTCCGAAGTACGAGCGCAAAGCGCCCAAAACCAAAGAATTGGAGGGCGTCGACCTCTTTGTGCACTGGCACGGAACCGAAGCTGATGCCCTTGCTCCCCTGATCCAAGCCATCAACTGCGACGACGCCGCACTGAGCATGATTACGAACCGCGGAATCAAGGTGTGGCCCGACGGCTTCCCCGAAACGTTTTGCACCGACCACTGGCGCTGCCGCTTCAAGAATCCCAAAGGCGGAATGATGCCCAAAGAGCGCATCGTCAACCTCTTGAAGGCCGCCGAAGCCCACGGAATCGACGTAGTCAAGACCGAGAACTTGTACCGCTTTGACGGAACCCCGAGCTACTCGCTCGGCCAGGGCCAGTAAGCCGTGCAGCTGTCACTGACGAGCGCGCTCTGTTTGGCTGCAGCCCTCGCCGCAACCTTTGGAGCCTTTACCCTAAACGACAAGGCCGAGGCCACTCTGGCCTCGGCCCTTGCCGTGGGATTACTTCTGGTGACCCTGCGGTTGGCGGGATCCCGCGAATTCGCGCAGCACGACGAGGCCCGTGAGGAACCTCGCCGGGACCTCAAGGATTGAGGATGAAGTCCTTGCCTCCGCCCACAATCACCTTGGTGTTGGGCGACTTCGACAGCTCACGGTAGGCCTCAATGGTCTTGTACTGAATGATTTGCGGAGTCAACCCCTCTGAAATAATCTTGTTGGCGTCGCGAATGCCCTCGGCTTCGATGATGCGGCGGTCGGCCTCTTGGCGTTCGCGCTGCAGTACAAATTCCATGCGCTGGGCTTCTTGCTCGGCCTGAAGCTTCTCTTCGATCGCGCGGTACAGTCCGGCCGGAAGCTTGATGCTCTTCATCAGGACGGCCTCAATCACAAATCCGCGGTCTTCGAGGATGCCCATCATGCTCTTTTTGATGGCGGTCTCGATTCCGAGGCGGTTGCCCGTGTGCATGTCTTTGGCCATAAAGCCGGCAGTCACATCCGCGGCTGCGGCGCGAAAGACGGGCAAAATCATGGACATCTCGTAGTCGGGGCCAATGCTTCCCACCACGTCGGTCGCACGGCGCTGGTCGATGTGGTAGAGGATCGAAATTTCGGCTCCGACATTCAATCCCTCTTTGGACGGCAAGTCGAGCTTGACCTCGAGGTTGGTGGTTCGGGTCGGAACCTGAATTATCGTCGTCAAAAACGGATTGTACAACCGCGGCCCCGGTTGAACCTCGCGCTTGCTGATCTTACCGAGCGTGCGCTTGACGCCCACGTCTCCTTGGCGCACCACAGTGCAGGAACTCAAGGCGATTCCAGCGACCGTCATCCAAAATATGTTCTTTGTATTCATACCTTTAAGTGTTTGTGAACCGGGGGCAAATTCTTTGCCTAATTCCTTCACATTAATGCATTTAATGCTGCCCATTAACGCAGCGCACCGCTCATTCACCATCTGAAACTACTCACCCAATGAACCAATCTCTAATTGAACGCGGCCTCGCCCTGCTCGGCGCACTGCTCATCCTTCTTTTTGCATTGGGCTTTGTGGTTCCGTCCCTCGGCGCGTGGCAATCCGAAATCCGAATGCTCGTGGTCGTTGGTGTGGTGCTCTACGCCGCCTATAGTTTTTGGACCCAGAGCAAAGATGCCAAGGACATTGCCTCAAAGGCCAACGAAGCCGCCAAATGGCGCCACGAAGCCGAGCAGCTGCGCAGCAGTCTAAATCAAGTCCAGAACGAACTAAATGCGGCCGTTGAAGCCACCACTAAGGCCGAAACGGCCAAGAAAAAAGCTCAAACTGAGCTCAAAAAGGCGAGTCAAGCGCTCGAAGAGTGCCAGGCCAGTAAGCTGTCCTGAATCGCTGAGCCATAAAAAAACCCGCCGCTCGCGCGGCGGGTTCATCCCTGATGTGGCCCTGGCAGGAATCGAACCTGCATCTTAGGCTCCGGAAACCCACATACTATCCATTGTACTACAGAGCCATCCTAGAGCTCAGCGCGCTGCGCTTTTGCTCGGGGCGGCAAAGGTACAATACCGCTGGCGACTAAAATTCCGCCAAAGGCAAGTGAGAAGGCGACCCAAAACGGAATCAATTGGGTACCTGTTAAGAAAAATCCGGCGATAAATATCCCAAAGCCCACAAGCAATCGGACCGGTGTATATCGAACGGGGAGGCGGTACAGGTGCGGCATTTCGGCCGGCTGGTGTTCGGGGCCGGCGAAGAGGAGGCGCAGTGCGGTTCCGAAGGGGAAGTCGCGAAAGTTTTGAATCAGACGGGCCGCATAAAACGAGCTCACATAAAAGGGGTCGCGCTGCTCAATGGGCTTGGTGAGGCCGTAGGTGACGGGCTCGCGTCCGTCGTGGTAGCTGCCAAACATTCGGTCCCAAAGGGTGAGCATGCCGCCGTAGTTCTTGTCGAGGTGCGCGCGGGCGGATGAGTGGTGGATCTGGTGGTAGCGAGGTGTCACAATGAAGCGCTCGAGGCCCACCCACGCAGGCCATAGTTCACTGTGCAGCAAGGCCTGATAAAATCCGTTGATGATGTTTGCGAGGACAATGTACTCGGGCTCGATTCCGAAGAGCACCAACGGGCTGTACACGAGGACACGCACAAAGTAGCCCAACGGCGAGTTGGCGAAGTTGACACTCAGATTGTACTCCTCGGGCTGGTGGTGTACGAGGTGCGCCACCCACACGATGCTTACACGGTGCGAAATGCGGTGGTAGAGGTACCAAAAGAGGTCCACGCCCATAAACGCGGCGAGAAAGTTGAGCCAGCCCGGTTGGATTGAGTCCAGAACCCGCAATCCAAGCATTTCAGTGGTGAGCCAAAGGCCAAAACTCAACGACAACAAAGCAAAAAGTCGCTCGATCATTCCCAAACTTAGGTTGAGCGCGGTTTGGCTAAAATCTACGTTTCGCCCGTGGACGCGCAAGAGCATCCACTCGACACCAAAGGTCACGAGTCCAAAAACGATAACGAGGGAGTCGGTCCAGTGCATAGGTATACCTGTGAAAATTGCATGCCACATATTCGGAATGGGCCATAAAAAAACCCAGGCAATTTTTGCCTGGGTTCCGCGCCGTACCGGCGAAAACTGAAAAACCGGTACCTAGAGCTGCTTTGCGAAGCTAAACTCGAGGGTAAGCGTACCCTCAGCAGGAGTGGTAATATCGGTCGTGGTGCGCAGGCGAATGGCAGATTCAAGGATGCTGAGGACCTCGTAGCGGGTAATCGTGCCGTCAGTGGCCGTAATAATCACCGAATCGGGAGCCACGCCGTTGCCGGACTTGGCTAACCAGGTTCCGTTGCCCGACTGCTGCCAGGGGAAGGGGATGGTCAGAGCACCTGCCACCACTTCAAGTTCAGCGTCAATGGCGTAATTCACACTGTTCGGTTCCTGAACCATCGTAAAGAGCGAGGTCGCCGCGATGGTCTTATCACTCGCCACAATGGGCGTGACGCCGATGGTGGGGATGTTGACGGTTCCGGCCGCCGTAATGTCGTTGACCAGCCAAGTTCCCTCGAGTCGGTCAGCGAGGGTGGGATCTTTTTGGCACGAAGCCAGCGCGAGGGCGGATACCGCCACTAGAAGTAGGTTTTTCATAGGACTAATGTAGCAAAAAGTTAGCTTGAAAACTCAGCATGCGCGGCTCGGCAAGGAGCGCGGGGCGCGGACTTACCACCCTGTTGTTCAGGTTTGTAGCGGCGGCGATCAGCGTCCACCGGTCGCTGACCTTGAACTGCAGACGGGCGTCGGCGACGAAGTCTCCGCCCGAGGTAAAGGTGCGCGAATCGGCTACCCCCGGCACGTAAATGGCGACCAAGGGCGAGGTGAAAATTCCGTCAATGTTATCCATAAAGCTGTTGGCGCGAAGGCTGAAGGCGGCGGTCAGGCGGCGCCACGTGTAGGCGACGTCGGCCTTGCCCACGTGGCGGTAGCGGTACTTGAGCACACGGTTTGCGGGGTCGAGCGAGGTCGAGTTGTAGGTCAGCGCGGAGCCTGCGGCGTCCGTGGCATAGACCTTTTCGGGCTCAAGGGCGATCGGCTGGGCGAAGGTGTACGAGAGCATGGCCTGCAACTGTCCGGGGCCGAGCTTGGCCTCGCCCACGGCGGTTGCCTCGAGGCCCTGAATGCGGGTGGGGCCTACGTTGAGCGAGGTGAATCCGAAGTTGGCCAAGCCCGCGTTGGGCACATTGGCCCACTGGCCAAAGCTGAATTCGAGCATATCGCGAAACTCGGTGCGAAAAAGGGCGAGGTCGGCGTAGCCCTTGAGGCCACCGCGCCCCTTAAATGCTTGGCGAAGGGCGAGTTCGGCCGTCCAGCCCTGCTCAGGCTTGAGTCCGGGCCGCGGAAACACCTGGAGCACTCCCGCCGCCGAGGCACTGTAGAGCTCGGCGATCGACGGGTAGCGAAATCCCTGAGCCCACGAAGCGCGCAGGTGGGTGGCGCGTCCGAAGGCCCGGTGCGCTCCGGCACGCAGCACCGGACGCTTGAACACGTCGAGCTCGTCGATGGCGAAGGCCTCGTAGCGCAGTCCCACGTGGGCATCCCAGCGCGCTCGGGTGTAGTCCACTTGAAGGAGTCCGCCCAGATTGGCGCTGCCGTGGTCGCCCGAAAAGAGCGGCGAAGTCATTTGGCTGGCGGAACCTTGGACGCCCGCCGTCACCGCCCAACGGCCCCTGTAGGCTTGGGCTAGGTACTCGCCGAGCAGCTGCTGGGACGTGTTGGAGTAGTCGTTGCTGTCCAAAAAACTCTTGGTGTCAATACCCATGGCGCGCAGGCGCAGGGTGTGCTTAATTCCTTCGCCGCGAACAATTAGGTGGCCGGACAAGGCGCCAATGCGGCTGTCGGTCTGGGTCGCCGACGAGTCGAGCGGCGTGTATCCGAAGCGAAAATCCTCCCACAGCAGGGCGGACCGGCTGCTGCGGTCCATGTACTGCGCGCTGAGGCCCCATTCGGTGCGGGCATTGGGGCGGAACCGGTACTTGGCGTGCAGTCGCCCACTGGTTTCGCCGACCGTGTACTGGTAGCCCTGGTCGCCAAAGGCCTGGCCGTGCACGACCCAGCCGTGGCGGCCGGTGGAATCGCTTCCGCTGGCGGCAAAGCGCAGGGCTCCGCGGCCGCGCGGACCGTCGTACCACCTCAGGCCCAGGCGGGGCGGTTGGCCGTAGGATTCCGCCAAGGTGCTCACCATGATGCGGGGCTTGGCCGAGGGTTCCCAGGTGCGCAGGTGAATGACGCCGTTGAGCGCCGACGATCCGTAGAGGGACGAGGACGCGCCTTTGACCACTTCGACTTGGTCGAGGGCCTCCATCGGCATGGCGGACCACTGTACGCCGCCGGCATCCGGGCTCAAGGCAGGCAGGTCGTCGACCAGCACCAGCACGCGGGACCCGCTGCCCAGCGACCAGCCACTACCCGCGCGGATGTTGGCCTGGCCATCTTGCATGGTTACCCCCGGAGCCATTTGAAGCGTTTGCTCAATGCGGCCATTGGGCTTGTCGAGCGCCAAGCGGCTCGGAAGCACATCGACCGAAACGTACGTCGCCGCCAAGTTCGTCGCGTTGCGGCTTACCGTCACGACGGTCTCATCGAGGGTTATCAGGCTGTCCTTGGGAGCTGCGTTGGCGCGCTGCTGGGCGGAGAGTTCGCAAACGTTTAACGCGGCTACGGTGAATAAAATAATTCGGCGCATTGCAGGTGTTATGGCATAAGTTTACCAAAGTATGAAAACGGTTTGGATTACCGGCGCTTCGTCGGGGTTTGGTGCTGCCAGCGTGCGCTGGTTTGTGGAACACGGGTGGCGCGTGGGCGCGTGGGCCCGACGTGCCGACCGGCTGGCACAACTGCGCGACGAGGTCTTGGCGGCTTCGCCCAGCGCGGAACTATGGGTCGACAGCGTCGACGTGCGCGATGCGGCGGCCGTACAAGCTGCCTGGGACCGTCGTCCCTTTGCAGAAGTTGACGTACTCGTCAACAACGCAGGCCTCGCCCGCGGACGCGAATCCATCGAAGAAGGTTCGCTGCAGGACTGGGACGAGATGATCGACACCAACCTCAAGGGCTTACTCTACGTCACCCGGGCTGTTGCCCCCACTATGGTGGCCCGTGGCCACGGCCACATTATCAACATTGGTAGCTTGGCGGGCCGAGAGGCATATCCCGGCGGAAACGTTTACGGCGCCTCGAAATTCGCGGTAGACGGACTCACCGACGGAATGCGCCTCGACCTTACGCCCAAAGGCATCAAAGTCAGCCAAATCGCTCCGGGTTTGGCCGACACCGAGTTCTCTACCGTGCGCTTTCACGGCGACCGCAGTAAGGCAGCCTTAGTCTATTCAGGAATGCAACCGCTTAGTCCAGATGATGTCGCTGAAGTCATCGGATACGTTGCCGCCGCCCCCGCCCACATTAACCTTGCCGACGTCCTGCTCATGCCTGCCGCCCAAGCATCATCAACCCAAGTACGCCGCACATGAATCCAATTATTCGCCTCCCCCTTCAGCTCCTTTCGGTGGGCTTCGTCCTACTCGCAGTTAAAATCTACGCGTACAACAGCACCCACTCCATTGCCATTTTATCGGACACCCTCGAGTCCACCGTACACCTGTTGGCCGGAGCGCTCACCATCTTTAGCGTGTGGTACGCACGTCAGCCGCGCGACGCCTCGCACCCCTACGGCCACGGCAAAATCGAATTCATTTCAGCTGCCTTTGAGGGACTTTTGATGGCGATTACGGCCATCGGAATCTTGTACCAAGCCGTCATGCACCTCGCCGAAGGCAAAATGCCTGAGCAACTCAGTTTGGGCCTTGCCTTGACCCTTGGGGCCGGCATGATCAACGGGGCCATTGGCCTGGTATACAAGCGATTGGGCAAGCGCCAGCTGTCGGTAGCCTTCACCGCCGAGGGCGAGCACCTCCTGTCAGACTTCTACACCTCAGTGGGCGTTACACTTGGCCTTGGCCTGGTGCTTTGGACCAAAATTCCGTGGATTGATCCTGCGATTGGTTTGGTTATGGGCGGAATCGTCGGATACCAAAGCTTTTCGGTTCTTCGCAAGGCTCTGGCAGGCCTAATGGACGCCGCCGACGTCAGCGTTCTCGAAAAGGTCGTGTCTACGTTGGATGCCCAGCGGAAGTCGGAGTGGATTGACGTGCACCACTTTCGCCTCGTGCACTACGGAGGCCAGTACCACGTCGATGCGCACCTCACCCTACCCAACTACTGGGACCTGAAGCATGTGCACGACGAAGTCGATGCGATGGAAGAGCTGATTGCTTCCACCTTTGAGCACGAAGTCGAGTTTTCGGTGCACGCCGACCCCTGTGTACCCGATTCATGCTCGCTCTGCCAGGTCGCGGACTGCAGTGTGCGAAGCCACGCCTTTGTTCGAACCATTCCGTGGACCGTCGACAACGTGCTGGTCAACGGCAAGCATAGTTTAACTCGAAAAGATTTGACGTGACCACTGCCCTCGAACGCCTGCTGCGCTATGTGAAGATTGATACGCAGAGCGACCTACACTCGACTTCTTCACCGACGACCGAAAAGCAAAAGGACTTAGGGCGATTGCTGGTAGCTGAGCTTCATGACCTCGGTCTGAACGACGCTGAGCTCGACGCCCATGGTTACGTGTACGCGACGCTGGCGGCCACGACCGACCGTGACGTTCCGGTGATTTGCTGGTGCGCCCATATGGACACCTCACCCGAGGCGCCCGGTGCAGGCGTTCAGCCCATCGTGCACCGCGAATACGACGGAGGGGTAATTCGCCTGCCCCACGAAGGCATCGTGCTGGACCCGGCGGAGCATCCGGATTTGCGGGATCAGGTGGGTTCCGCCATCGTGACGGCCGACGGCCGCACCCTGCTCGGCGCCGACAACAAAGCGGGAATTGCCGAAATCATGGCCGCCGTGGAATGGCTCGTCGCGCACCCCGAGGTGGCGCACGGCGCGATCAAGATTCTGTTTACGCCCGACGAAGAAGTGGGCCGCGGAACCGCCCACGTCAACCTCACTCGTCTCGGCGCCGACTTCGCGTACACCGTGGACGGCGAACGCCGCGGAACCCTTGAGGACGAGACCTTTAGCGCCGACGGAGCCGTACTCACCTTCACCGGCGTCAACACCCACCCTGGCTTTGCCAAAGACAAAATGGCCAACGCCCTCAAAGGAGCGGGGGCATTGCTGGCACGCCTCGAGCACGACTGGAGCCCTGAGGGCACCGACGGAACCGACGGTTTTGTGCACCCCTATGAGATCAAGGGCAGCGTGGAATCGACTCAGATTCACTTCATCATGCGGAGCTTTCGCACCCCCGACCTGGACGTGTATGCTGATCGCCTGCGCAGCCTGGCCACCGAAGTCTGCGCGGCACGCCCTGGACTTAACTTCACTTTAGAGGTACGCGAGCAGTACCGGAGCATGAAAGAGATACTGGACCGCCACCCGGAGGTCGCCGAGCATGCCGAAACAGCCATGCTCCGCGCCGGCCTCACCCCCGAGCGCGGGCGAATTCGCGGCGGAACCGACGGCAGCCAACTCAGCTTCATGGGCCTGCCTACCGTCAACATTTTTGCGGGTGAGCACGCCTTTCACAGCCGCTACGAATGGGTCAGCGAGGCCGACATGGAGTACGCGGTCCAAACGCTGATTGAACTGGCCCAAGTCTGGGCGGAATCCAGCAACCCGTAGCTAGCAACTGGCTACTGGCTACTAGCTACTTGCGGCGGAGCAGCCACGCGTCCAGCGAGTAGCCGCCGGCTCCGAGCAGCATCGTAGCCAAAAACGGAATCGCGAAGAGCAGCGAGTGCTCCTTGTCACCCAAGGCATCCGCCCAGTGGGCACCAAAGGCTGCCACAAGCATCGTGAACGCCGCGGGGGCCGCAAACCAACGTGTCTTGAATCCGACAATCATCGCCAGAGGAGCGACGAATTCGCCGAACACCGCCAGCGCAAGGCTGATTTCGGGACCGAGGCCGGCAAAGTCGTAAAACTGAATTTCACCTCCAGCGAGCAGTTTGAGCAGCTTGGGGTATCCGTGGGTGAGCATGAGGGCAGCCGGACCGATGCGCAGCAGGGCAAGGCCGAGGTCGTTAAAGAATTCGCGGTTCATGGGTCAAAAGGTAGCACGAAATGCCCCCGATTCACAACAGGCGCCGTAGGTTTGACAACACAAACGCCGCGCACTGTGACCGTCGATTCCTACCTGTCTGCATTGCCCGCATCCCAGCGCGAGCGAGCTGAATCGTTGCGAGAACTCATTCGCCACACAGCCCCTGAGGCCGTCGAGCACTTTGGTTACGGAATGCCAGCCTATAAACTGCGCGGCAAGCCCTTGGTGTACTTCGCGGTCTACACAAACCACCTCGGAGTGTACGCGCTTCCGGCGGCCCATGCTGAATTCGCCTCGGAACTCGCGGGGTTCAAGCAGGGCAAGGGTTCGGTGCAGTTCCCGTGGGCGCAGCCC
>Ga0315907_10003066_pt1 | contig 20183 bp, 22 predicted proteins | sample LakEriMetagenome_3_FD_203525 | JGI IMG/M metagenome (GOLD analysis project Ga0315907, IMG submission 203525) | Freshwater fungal communities from buoy surface, Lake Erie, Ohio, United States - Buoy 12 MA123 | ecosystem: Environmental > Aquatic > Freshwater > Lake > Lake biofilm | place: USA...
AAGAAAAGTAAGAGTTATGATTAACCTTACAAAGGTGAAGGACGTTGAAATGGATTGATGAGTATGATTTAAATAACTTCTCTGAGACAGCAATGGGGATTTGAATAAGAATGAAAGCTTCTCTATTTTTAAATTAGCATTGACGTTCATCAAATTGAAAACCTTCATCAAAAAGAGACAAATAAGAAAATTAAGGATGAAGCAGACTTGATAGGTCAAGAATTATGGTCCAGGGCAAAAAGTTGGTAACTCAGTTATTTATATTAAACCTCTGGAATTATGTTGGGAAAGAAAAAAATTATTCCTTCTAATACTCAGCAGAATTTCACCGATAAGAGTCATGAGTTTCAGGGAGTCGAATCTCATGTACCATGCAAAAGGCTTAAAAGATTTATTAAAAACAGTTCCTCTTACAGAGGACTTTTATAGTGTTCTCGATCCATTTCAGCTGAATTATATTGAGATGTGCTTTAAGCGGTCTCTGGATGAGCAAATAGGCATGATGTCAGAGATTGAATTTTCAAATTACCAGCTTTTTTTAAAATATAAAAGTGAGTACGAAGAGGACTTTTATCCTGAGCTTAAAGGTCATAAGAAAGCATCTTAAGTTTTTATCGTCACTTTGCCCCTAAGTAAGTTATGCTTTAAAGAAAATTTAGGGCATAGTTTATGACGACATCTCATTGGATAAGAAATCATCAGTTTAAAAATCCTGACATCACAGCAGACATTGTTATTGTAGGTGGCGGCTATGTAGGATTATCTACTGCATATTGGCTGTCCGAATTAAAGCCAGATTTGAAAATTGTTGTTTTGGACCGCTCCGCCCTGGGATCAGGTGCTAGTGGACGCAATGCTGGATTTTTAACAAAAGGGAGCGCAACATTTTATAAATCCCTTTTTGAAAAATGGGGCCCTGAAAAGGCCCAGCGACTTTATCAATTTGGTGAAGAGTCAGTGCAGCTTGTTCATCAAAAAATTCTAAAATCATCTCCGGAAATAAAATTTGATAAAACGACTTCTCTAACTCTTTTTCAAACGGAAGATCTCAAAAAAAAATGGCAGCTCAATCCATTTTCTCCAGAAAAATTTGGGTTCCAATGGAAATCATTAGAAGAGTTACCCTCAAGCTTAAAAAATAGTTTCCATGGCGCTTTTGAAAACGAAAATGAATTTAGAGTCAATCCGATGCAAATTTTAAGTAGTCTACGGATGAGCCTAGAGGCCAGAAAAGTTCAAATCATTGAGCATTTGTCAGGATTTGAGTTAAGACCTGAGGGTGTCTTAACAGAATACAATACGATTAAGGCCAGGCAAGTCATTCTCGCCCTTAATGGATATCTTCCTGAATTCCATCATCAATTTAAAAATTGGGTTCGCCCGTGTCGGGCGCAAATGCTCGCAGTTGAACTTGAAGACGATATTGATTCAAACTCTCTTCATTATGATTCTCCGGAAAGAGTCTATTGGCGTAAATCGACGGAGAAAATTCTTTTGATCGGCGGGAAAAGAGTTTTAGATGAGAAAGGAGAGGAAGGGAATTTTGAAAAGATCTCTCCTATTATCCAGGCCGGGCTTGAATCCTACATTCGTGAGCAATTGAAAGTTCGATTTAAAGTTCTTCATCGATGGTCTGGTATCATGGGCTTTACCGAACATGAATTACCAATATTAACAAAATTCGAAGGGCCATTAGAAGCATTCGCGGTAGGTGGTTTTAGTGGGCATGGAATGGGATTTGGATTTAAGTCTGGACTTGAAATGGCTGAACTTGTCACAGGTCTGAAGTCACGTTCCTTCTTTGATGATTTCAAAGATGTGAAAATTTCCTTATGACAAAAAAAAATACTTTCGCTATTTTCATCGTTTTACTTTCTTTAGGCCTGCTTGTTTTTCTGGGCCGTAACCATTTTTTAACTAAAAGGTCATCAACGACTCTAAATCTTGCACTTGATAATACCTTTGATAGTTTAGATCCAGCAAAGGCCTACAGTGATGATTCTCTGGTCGTTTCAGCACAAGTGCTTGAGCCTTTATACCAATATCATTATCTAAAGCGCCCTTACGAAATTCAGCCGCTCCTAGCAGAGGACTTACCACGCTATGGTGACCAAGGGAGAACCCTTACAATCAAGCTCAAAAATAATATCCTTTATCACCCTCATCCTAGTTTTGAAGGAAGGCAGAGAATTTTAAAGGCAGATGATTTTGTTACCCAATTTAAGCGGCTAGCTTTAGATGATTTAAAAAGCCCAGGTAAAAGTCTATTTTCAGGCCTGATCAAAGGATTTGATAATTTTAGTTCGGCTATTAGTCATGACTGGAAAAAGATCCCTAAGATTGAAATGGAGGGGGTGCGTGCGCTTGATTCATCAACGCTTCAGCTCTCTCTGACAAGACCTGAGCCAAATATTATTTATTATCTTGCTTTAAATTTTATTGTCCCAATTCCATGGGAGATAGTGGAATTTGAAAAAAATAATTTGGATAAGATTCTCATTGGAACGGGGCCCTACATCGTTAAGAGTTTTCGAGAGAATTATTTTGAACTGACGAAATTTCATGACTATCGAAAAGATTACTATCCAAGCTCTGGGGATCGCTATGCCAATATGGAAAATCTTCTTGAATCATCTAAAGAAAGAATTCCTTTTGTTGATAGAGTTCTCTTTCATGTCACGGCCCAAGAAAGTGATCGGTGGAATCTCTTCTTAGACAAGAAAATAGATCTAATTACAGTTCCAAAAACCTTTATACCAAGACTTTTTAACTCTCAGGGACAACTCAGTGATGAGTTTAAAAATAAGGATATTAATTTAAGACATTTCCCTATCCTCGCCAATCGTTGGTTAGCCTTTAATATGAGGCATCCCTTGGTAGGGAATAATCTTAAGTTGAGACAAGCCATCGCTCATGCCATTAATTACTCCGAATATATCGAGTTACTTTCTCAGAATACGAATCTGAGAGCAAATTCGATACTTGTTCCCGGGATTTCTGGTTATCTACCGACTAAAGATTTTCGTTACAATTATGATCCTCAAATTGCAAAAGAGTATTTAAAAAATGCTGGTTTTAAGAATGTCCAAGACATTCCGATCTTGACCTACTCAACTCGAGGAAATCAAGCGATTCATCTGAAAGAGGCTGAATTTATAAAAAAGGAACTTGAAACGATTGGCCTAAAAATAAATATTCAGGTTTTAAATTTTACTGATTTTATTCAAAAGGGACGAGCAGGAGAGTTGATGTTTTTTACAGATAACTGGTTGTTTGATTATCCGGATGGTGAAAATATCATACAACTTCTTGTATCAAAAAACTTTCCAGGCATCAACAAGTCTGGCTACAGCAATAAAAAAGTTGATCTTCTCTATGATCAGTTAAAAGGAACAAGTAATTTGGACCGAAAATTTAAACTTTACCAAGAAATTGAAGACCAAGTCTGGGCGGATCTTTGTTGGATACCTTTGATGTATGAAAGTTCATTTGTTTTACAATATCCAGAAATTAAAAATTTTAGAAAGTCTTCCATCATACGGAATTATGTCAAATATTTAAAAATTGAGGAATGAGATGAGCTTACAAAATAGGGCTGCTGATTTAAGAATCTCCCTCCAGCAGGATGGGGTTTTAACTGTTGAGCAAAGAAAAAATAAACTGGAATTACTCAAAAAAAAGATCATCGCTATTCAACCAGAGATTAATCAGGCCTTAAAAGATGATTTAGGAAAGTCTGCATTCGAGACCTATACAACTGAAATTGGATTTATTCTTGAAGAAATTAGCTACACGCTTAAGAATTTGAAAGCATGGACAGAGACAAAGAAAGTCAAAACACCACTTGCTCTATTCCCAGGTAAAAGTTTTATTCATGCTGAGCCTTATGGAGTCGTCTTAATCATTTCTCCTTGGAACTATCCCTTCCAGTTATGTTTATCGCCTTTTATTGGAGCGATCGCAGCGGGAAATAGAGTGGTTCTCAAGCCCTCCGAGTATGCTTCACACACATCGTCATTGATAAAACGACTTATTACAGAAATTTTCTCAGATAAAGAGGTTTGTGTTGTTGAGGGCGGACTGGAAGAGACTCAAGCCCTCCTTCAGCAAAAATTTGATTATATCTTTTTTACTGGTAGCACGGCGGTTGGTAAAGTAATCATGAAATCAGCCGCAGAATATTTAACTCCAGTAACTCTTGAGCTGGGTGGAAAAAGTCCATGCTTAATTGATGAAACGGCAAATATTGATCTTGCCGCAAAAAGAATTGTTTGGGGGAAATTTTTGAATGCTGGTCAAACATGCGTTGCCCCTGACTATGTTCTTATTCCGGAGCATTTACAGAATCTCTTAATCGATAAAATGAAGCACTACCTTTCAGTCTTTTATAGTCCGAATGTGGAGTCCTCAAAGGACTATCCTAGAATTGTTAATCATCGGCATTTTGATCGGTTAAAAGACCTGATCATCGGTTGTCATGTGGCCCATGGAGGAGATTTTAATCGAGAAGATCATTTTATTTCTCCAACCATTCTTAAGGATGTTCAGTGGACAGACAAAGTGATGGAGGATGAAATCTTTGGGCCAGTGCTGCCTATTTTGACTTATACAAAAATAGATGAGGCCGTTGCTCATATTTTAAAATACCCGAAACCTCTGGCCTTCTATTTTTTCAGTGAGGACTCAAGTCAACAGAAGTCCATTGTCTCTCAAATACCTTTTGGAGGTGGCTGCATTAATGACACTGTCGTTCATTTGGCCAATCCACATCTGCCATTTGGGGGAGTCGGGACATCTGGAATTGGGAGCTATCATGGCCAGAAGAGCTTTGATACCTTTTCACACTATAAATCCGTCTATCATCAAAGTTCAGTTATCGACGTTCCACTCAGGTATCCACCTTACAATGAAAATAAACTCAGCTGGGTTAAACTCTTTCTACGCTAGAGTTTCCAACTGGCATCGTAAACAGGTTTAGGTTGCTCTTTAAAGCTGGCAATCGAGCGGTCAAGCGGTGGCGTTTTCATATAGGCATAATGGACGGCCATAAAAGTGAAAAAACAAAAGAAAAACATTCCTGTAAAAAAGCCACTACATTTTTCGGCCATAAACCCATCCTCTCTTAAAGTTTGAAGACTTATCGGTCATCTCGAGTATTGCCTGAATTTTCTTTTATAAAAAATAATAAAATTAGAGGCTTAGGATCTTAATCCCTGTTGCCGACCAAAGTCTCCATGAACTAAAATGAGGGCACTTTTTTCATTTATCAGAGGTCATGTGTGAAGCTCATTGTTCTCATTTATTCATTTCTTTTTTGTTTTTGCCCAGGCGTGCATGCTCAGCTCCTCAAAGAAAAAGTTCTCATTGGAAGGGTAGAGTGGATCGGGTTGCCTGATATCAAAGTTAAACTGAAGGCCAGAATCGATACTGGGGCGAAGACGACATCATTGCATGCTGTAAACATTGAGGAAGTCGAGCAAAGAGGAGAGCTTTTTGTTAAATTCCAATCTGTCGATGCTGAAGGTAAAGTCGTTGAACTCGTAAGAAAAGTAGGCACGACACAAAAAGTTTCAAATACTTCAGGTTTTGTTTCACGAAGATATGTCATCAAAGAAAAGCTGAAAATTGGTGGAATAGAGAAAGAAGTTCTCATTAATCTTAACGATAGAACTAAGATGGAATATAAATTTTTAATTGGTCGAAATGTGCTTCTAGGACGATTTATCGTTGATGTGGCCCGTTCTCACGTTCTGGGTGATTAATTCATGAGAAAAATTATAGCACTAATTACGGCATTTCTTATTATGGCCCCCTTGGGAATGCTGTTTTATAAGTCCCAGGTTCTTAAATTATCTCTCTTGCCAGAAATGGTGGATGATGTTTGGAATTTTCACCTTAGTGCCAAACCCAAGGGCGATAAAAATTCATTCTCTTTTCCAATTCCGAAGCCTGGCCCAGGATTAAAAATAACTGACGAACGAATAAAATCAAAAAATTTTGAAATATTTATTGATTCAAACTCTGATAGTGCTCTGGCCACATGGTCTTCAAAAGATTTTATTAAACAAAAGGTTAGCTATTCCGCTCGGATTGACCTGAAACCAATTTCTTATAAAAACATTCCAAAAGATAATACTGAAAATTATCCAAAAGGTTTGCAACAGTACTTAAAGATCCCCAAATTAATTCCAGAGGATGTCGCCGCTATCAGTAATCTAGAAAGCGCCATTCTTGAAGGTAGTGAGGATAAGACAAGTGTTATTCGAAAAATTTACTACTATGTAGAAGAGGAAATTCAGCGTAATACGGATATTAAGACCATTCATGAAACCCTCAATACTGGTAAAGGCTCACCACTGATTAAGGCCAAGCTTTTTAATATCATGGCCAGACGTCAAAAGGTGCCATCACGTATTGTTGTGCTGGTGAAAATGCCAGAATTTAAGAAACAAAAAAATGCTAAATTACGTTTTACGTTTGCCAACGAAGTCTTTCTGAATAATAAGTGGATTCCGATTGATACGAATCGTGGATTCTTTGGGGAGCGCCCAGATCAATTCATGGTCGTTCATCGTAATTATGATGAAGTGGAAAAGATTATCTCAAAGAAAAAAGTAAGCTACTCCATTCAAGCTGAACGTGCCAGGATCAATCGTTTTAACAAAGCAGAGTTTAAGAAGGAAGTTATACGAACTGACTCCATCTTCTCACGTTTAAGCCTGTACCGTTTGCCTTTACCACTTCAAACGATGTTTACAACTATTTTGCTTATTCCTCTTGGAACTTTAGTTTTATCTATTGCTCGAAATATTATTGGTATTCCTACTTTTGGTATCTTTACTCCCATCATTCTCACTCTTTTCTTTAAAGAGACATCACTTGGGTTTGGTGCTCTTTTCTTTTTTATAGTCGTTTTGATTGGTATTGCAGAAAGGTATGTTTTGGATAAGTTTTATCTCCTTGCAGTTCCAAGGCTCTCAATCATTCTCACCTTTGTGATCATGCTGATGATTGGTTATTCACTTTTTAGTACTGATATTTCATTTATTTCACAAAAACACCTGGCATTCTTTCCTATTGTGATTGTCACTACAAATATTGAGCGATTATCGATTATGATTACTGAGGAAGGGCTCCTTAGTACACTCAAAACACTTCTTGGAACACTGGCGATTGCTATTATGGGGTATCTGCTTTACTCAATCCAATCATTAGAAATGTTTATGTTCACAAATCCTGAGCTCTTACTGACAGTGATTGGTTGTTTAATACTTATAGGCAAGTATAAGGGTTATCGTATTTCTGAATTTATTCGATTCAGAGATCTTGTGAGACAAAAAAAGAAATTGGAGTCTAAAGTCCATGATCTTCCATGAATTAAATAAAATGGGCATATTAGGGATCAATAATCGCGTCGGAAGATACATCTTACGTCATAATAAACGATCCCAATACCCACTTGTCGATAACAAGGTGCTGACGGCCAGAAGGGCCGAAGCTTGGGGGATAGCGATGCCCGAGAATTATCTTGTTATTGAAAATTATGGAACTCTTAAGAATTTAAAAAATAAACTACAGCAATATGAATCCTTTGTGATTAAACCAGCTAACGGGTCTCAAGGAAATGGGATCATCGTTTTCAAAGAAGTCATTAGAGAGTTTGTTGATGGTGAGGAGAAATTACTTTTTAGAAGATCTAATGATAAATTAATGGAACTCGATGAAGTTAAGCACCATATTTCTGGAATTCTCTCCGGTTTGTATTCTTTGTCTGGTCAGAGTGATGTGGCCATTATTCAAGCAAAAATTGATAAGCATCCTATCTTTAATGATTACTCTTACGGGGGAATTCCCGACATTCGTGTGATTGTCTTTGAAGGCTTCCCTGTCATGAGTATGGTTAGGTTACCTACGAAGTCTTCCGATGGGAAGGCCAATCTCCACCAAGGAGCCATTGGAGCTGGGATTAATTTAAAAGATGGTTCGACTAATAATGCTGTTATTCGAAATCAAGTGGTGACTCATCATCCAGATACAGAACATCGATTAGAGGGGTTAGTTCTACCTTTCTGGCGTGAGATTTTGGAACTGGCCTCTCATTGTTATGATATGGTTGGGCTTGGCTACTTAGGTGTTGATATCGTTTTAACTCCGGATAAAGGGCCAATCCTACTTGAGCTGAATGCACGTCCAGGTTTAGGAATTCAGATTGCTAATCTTGCAGGTCTTGTTCCCAGATTAGAAAAAATTCAAAAAGAAGCACCTCTTAATCTCATGGCAAAAGATCGTGTCGAATATTCGATGAAAAATTTTTAAAGACTTTCAATGACTGCGTAAATTTCTGGAATAGTCTGCGCGAGAAGTAGTTTTCTACGATGAACGTCACCTGAATCAAGCCCTTCAAACATAAAGCGAGACACAGATTTCGTTTGTTTCAAAAGTCCACGATCAGAAATGTTTTCCAGTTCCAGTTGGTGACGATATTCTTTAAAAAACGTTTGAATCCTTTGAGCCCTTTCGATTGAAGTCTCTGTAAAGTGACCGTTTCTATAATCTTGCGCCATCCATGGAGATTTGAGAGCACCTCGGGCGACCATAACCCCATGGCACCCAGTCTCGCCCATCATGCGGTCAACATCACTTGTACACCAAACATCTCCATTGCCAATAATAGGGACTTGAGAGAGTTTGACTGCTTTTTCAATAAAACTCCAAACAGCTGGAACTTTATACATCATATCTCTGGTCCTTCCATGAACAGTGATAAGCTCCACTCCCTCATCATTTAGAATTTTTATAATAGTTTCAAAATCATTTGTATGATGAAAACCAGTTCTCACCTTGGCCGTAAGTCGACCATTAAAATTTGATCTGATGTTTCTTATAAGTGTGCGAAGTAAGTCGAGATCGAGGAGAAGAGAAGATCCTCCGCCATTTTTTGTGACTGTGTTTGAGGGACATCCCAAATTGATATCAAGCCATGGATACCCCAGATCCAGAATCTCCTTCACCATATCGATCGTGAAGGCCCGATGGGAAGTTAGAATCTGAAACATGGTCTTATTTTTTATCTCTTCGTCATTTGAAAGATCTACCCCGAAGTGCTTGATAATGTATTTACGAGGGTAATGTCCGGCCGAGGGAACTCGAAGAAAATCTGTCGCAAGGTAATCCCATTCTGGGTAAAGCTTCAGGACTGTCTTCCTGAAGGCTTCATCAGTGATGCTTTCCATCGGTGCAAAGAAAAGTGATCCCTTAGGGACAGGACTAAGTGTTGGCATGCTCTACGGCTTTTTCTCTCAAGCGAAGTATGAGCAGAGTAGAGAGAATCAAAATCTTGATTGAATCCAAAGTCACATAAGTACGATGGTAGAACTGATGCTCTTGTTGAATATCTTTAATTCCCGCAATTGCGATAAGGCCCTGGGAGTCAGCTTTTTTCCAAAGGAGAGTTAGTTCTGCTATCTTTGGGGTGAGATAAGAAAAATAAATCACAACGATAATTGAGGCTGAAATCGCCAAAAAAAAATGAATAATTGATTTATTATTTTTTTTGAATTCAAGTGAAACAAGGCAAACCATAATTGATGACAGAATTAATTCTAAAAGATTCATCTTGGTAAAAAGGGCAACGCCCAGCTCACCTGCATTAAAAAAATTTTCAATGACCTGGAAGACTGTAGGGACAATGGCAAAATCAACCAGACAGGTTGTCCCTAACCAAATACTTAAAAAAATTAAAACTAATTTTTTAATCATTATAAATTCTAGAGAAACAGCCGTAGTCGAATTCAACGCTACCGAAAACGAGATGAATATCAAAAGAGTCTGCAGCTTTGCCTATAACTTGAGAGGGAACTGCAACACTGCCATTTACGTTACCATCAACGATCTTAAAGATATCAACTCCATTTTTTTTCTCAGAGTATTCAATATTAAAAAGTATTCTTTCGTCCTCTGGATTTTGCATGCCTGATGAAAGAAAGAGAGTTCCTGTTTTGTTAGTCGTGAGGTTTACAACGGCTACATCTGTACTATCAGCTAAAATTGAGCACTGGATGTATTGACGGGCCCAGACAGTAGATGTGGTAAGAAGTGCGATTGTAAGAGCTAAAAATTTCATCAGAATTCCCCTTGTTATAGCTTGTTTGATTTATCAAACGGTAGGGAAATTGAGAAGAGGGATTCTGAGATTTTAGCGAGATAGATAAGGGCTTGATAATACAATCAGGCGAGCAAGTAAAATTTCCTCATCTCAAGACTCCTTTTTACATCTTTAAATCAATTCGATAGATAAGCTCCCACAACATCAAGTGGAGTCTCAATGAAAAAGTTTTCAGTCCTTCTTCTGTGCCTTTTATCTCTCAAGAGCTGGGCCATTAAACTCTCTGATTATAGTCCTTACAAATTTGAAGCCTTATTTACAAATCCTGTTTGTGAAACTTACGCCTATACAACTCCTATTGTTTCTGAAAATGGTAAGATGTTGGAGTCCAAACCAAAAAACGTATACTGCAAACCTGCCGATGAAGCGGCTTCTGTTGCAAGATCTGATTCACCTCAGTACCGCATTATTGAATGGATTTCTGACAAAGACACAAAAGAGCTTTATCTGGCCTACCTCAGTTTTAGTTCAAAAAATGTAGTGAAGGCCCTTTGTTCCGCTGTTTCTAAAGGGGTTAAGCTTTCGATGGTTTTAGATGGAGGAGAGGATGGAAAAAATCCTTCACCTAACAAAGATGCTGAAGCCTTAAAAAAATGTGGGGATGCTTCTCTCGTTCAAGTGACTTATCGAGGAAGTACTACTGGGCTTGGCTATGCTCATAATAAAATCCTCATTGTGAATCCTGGTTCAAAAACCACAAAAGTTTTATTCTCCTCAGGTAATATGACGGGCGGGACAAGTATCAACCATGAGAACTGGAATTTTGTCACAACCTCAGGAAAATCTTATTTTGCCCAGGCCCATGTTTGTGTTATTGAATCCATGATTAAGGCGGGGGATACAAAATCAAATTTCACTAAATCGCTTAATGATTGTAGAAGTCAAATCTCTGCACAACCTGAAAGTGATATTCAGGTTTTTTTCTCCCCCGTTGATGGTGCGCAGGCCTTGGCCAAGATCACGGAAGCCGGAAATAACTCCAAACTTATCGAGGCTATGTCTCATCGTTTTTCAGGACAGCTAGCGGATTTATTTAAATCACTGCTTGAGAACAAAAAAGAGATTAAGTTCATTCTTGATGATGATATTTACTGGTCGTATAAGCGCCATCAAAATGTGGGACGCAATACAAGTTTTGAAGCCTTTAAGATTTATAAAGATTTGATTGAAGTCGGAATGAAGACTCGTTTTCTTCAAACTAACCAAAATGTTTTTCAGCTTCAGCACAATAAGTTTATGATCTTTACTTTTGAGAAGGGTGGAGCTGTATTTAATGGGGCGGGAAATTTTACGACTGCTGCCTTCACTAAAAACTTTGAAAATTTCTATTACATCACCATCCCAGAAGTGGTTCAGACGTATAATAAGCAATATGATTTATATTTTAATGAAATGGCGACACTTGATAAGGATATGCCTAGGGATTATGTAAATCCCTAGGATATTTAAAATTCATTCTGTTGCCATATTAGAATGATGAAATGGAGCATCCAAATTACTTGGCTGATACTCTAAAGGTAGAGTTCCTGCAGTTCCAGAGGATGCCTGCTGAATGCCTTTACCATAAAGCTTTTGACATGGACTTCCCACTGATCCTCCTGTCATAATCACAGTACCATTTTTCTTAACTTCACACCCCCCACTGGCCGTGACTTTGACATCCATGATGTTGAATTGAGGAACTGTGCTGATGAGTGGGGTATTCGTAGCTGAGCTAGAAGTAGCGCCTGTAAAGACATCAACCCCAGTCGCTTTAATTTCTACCCCGGTAGCGTTAGCCCAATTGTTATTGATGCCTGTAGTAGAAGAAGAAGTAGAAGTTGAAGGAGAGGCATCACTAATTCCTGTATTTGTTGATGCCCCAGTCGGTGCATCGTAGGTTGGAAAAGTTTGCGGCGAGGTGGGTGCCGTCGTCGTCGTAGTCGTAGTCGTTGTAAAGCTATTTTGAGTTGTCGTCGTCTGGGCAGCCATGGCACTCATAAAGCTAGCTAAAGCAACTAAGGCTAAAAATGATTTTAAATGTTGCATATTTGACCTCTCAAAAAATTAGATCTCCATTTAATTTATTATCTCTTCGGTTTAAACTTAAATAAAGTTCAGTGTTACTCCAGAACTTGACAGTCTTTCAACTTGTTGTTTTTATTGGGTTTTAAGGTTTTTGTGACTGGTCTTACTCTAGCGCAAAAAGTTGGCAGTTTCTTGGATAACCCTAGGAGTTTAAATCATTGAATTGAACCCCTTTTCTAAGAAATTTGTTCCTATTTTTCAAGACATGGTTAAGATGTTCTTATGAATACAAAAAATCTTCTTAAGTCAGTTTCAGGTTTTTCAATGGTCGAAATCATGGTGGCAGCTGCTCTTCTTGGAGGTCTATCTCTAGGTGTGGTCAAACTCATGGAAAACGCCAACAAGGCTTCAAAGACAATTGAAGTCAAAGACGACATTATTCAAATGGAGCGTTTGATTACAGATGTCCTGAACAGCCCAAACAACTGCGAAGCCACTCTTGGTGAAAAAACCATCGGAAGTAATATTCCTGTGATCTATCAAATCATCAATGGCGAGCCAGTCCCTAAATTCAGTGTATCAACTGCAGCATCCAATTCAATTCAGATCACATCCATGAAAATCAAAAATGTAGACCCGAATGGAAGTGATGGTTCTACAGCCCTGGCAAGTCTAGAGGTTACTTTTAAAAAACCCAATGGAGCCCTTGGTGGTTCCGAAATCAAAAAAGAAATCGTACTCAATGCAAATCTCTGTCAGAAAAAATGGATCAAAAATAACGATCCTAAGCTCCTGGTAAATCAGTGTACGGGTAAGATCGTGGACGGACCAAATAAATGGGGGACTACCTACTGGGCCGCTTGTCAGGATTGTTCGATGCTTTCATCAAAGACGATCTACTCTTGTCAGTCCCGTGGTGGCACAGGTGTTGATATTGGAAATATCAGTAAAATCGCCTGCTATAATTTGGGTGGAACATTCGATGATATAACTTCTAATTGTGACATTAAGGAAAGTGTGACTAAGGATAGTTGTTACGCGCTTGGTGGACAAATCAATACGAATGGTGAGTGTAAATTTAATAATAATCAATTTACCCTCGCTGAATTTATACAAGATCTAGCGAAAAAAGAAGCACCTGATTGTGTTGTCCTACCTGCATGTGGAGGCAAGTATCCGATTGAGGGGTCTAAATTTAATGTCCAGGTTAATGCTCAAGCAAATTACACTGAGTATACAATTAAGTGTACAGCGAACTATAAAAGGTACTGGTGGACGGGTGGTTGGTTTAATGCACCAGATGCTAAGTCACTTTTATGCTCCGCTAATTATAGCCAGTATGGGACAGACTCTAGAAGTTGCACAACCGTAAGCCGAAATGCTTCCGCAACTTGTTATAACCCTGACTGGATTCACCCTTGTTCGGGTTGTGGAAGTGGCTGCTTCCAAAAAACTGGCCAATCTTGCAGTGTTATCTCAAGCGTAGTTAAGTCAGAGACTGTACAACAAAATGCTACGCTCTCAAACTGTTGCAGATAATCAGTAGCTAGACTCGACTTGGATGACAGGTCGGATGACATTTTTAAAGAGCTCAAGATCATTTTTTAAGACCATCGCTTTAATGGTTTCAATGTCTGTGGTTGAAATTTTAAATAAATCTGAATGATTGACTCTTAGAACGTGGTTAATTTTATTGGGAGCTGATGAGGTATCAACCATAATAAGTTCATTCGGTTTTAAGTGCTGAACAAAATTTCGGTTGAGATCACCAAAAATAAAAAAGACCATGAGGTAAGTGATCTGATCTTTTTTATCCGCAAATGAGAATGAGGGATCAAAAAGGACATTCTTTAATCGATATTCAAAATTGAGAAAAATATAAAGGATATTTTCCTGCAGAAGGGTTCCTTCAAATTGTTCGGCATTTAATTTTATAAAATCACAAAACTTGATCTCATTTTCAGTCTGACATTTTTTCAAAGAAGCAAGCTCGGTAATCTTTTTAATGACTTCCGATGGAGCCTTTGATGTCTGCTCTTGTGGGATTTCATATTTCTTCTCATCTTTATTAACATCGGATTGAGAAAGAAAATATCCCAATCCTAGAGTTAAAAGGATGAGAAAAAGATAAGGACTTTTTCCAGACTTCTGATTGGTCTTTGGGGGAGGAGTGAATTTTTTTACTCGAGTGGCATCATCTGTCTTAACTTGGGGTCTCTTGAGTGATTGATAAGTCCTTTCACCTTGGACATTCTTGGGAGTCTCCTCCGGAGGGGTGACCGTGGTCTCAGTTACCAGATGAATTAAAATTTTATGCCCAAGACTGATCGGAAAAAAACTGTGCCACTGGATCTCTTCATGAGCAGTAATCTGCTCATTATTAAGAAATGTGCCGTTGGAGCTTCCCATGTCAGTAATAAATAAGACTCCATTTTCACTTTTTCTAATTTTAAGATGAGATCGACTGATACACTCATGTACAATTTGCACAGAAGCCTGAGTAGAGCGACCAATGATCACACTTTCTTGCTCGATAGCAACTGTATATGGTTTATCGCCATCTATGGAGATACTTAAAATCATGTTTCCTTAAAGCATTTATGGAAAATTACTCTGCCCCTTTATCAGGCTCCATTTGCGATTGCATGTAATTTTGTTGGCCCACTGACTTGAGGAGGTCTCTTTGCGTTTCTAGCCAGTCAATATGATGTTCTTCAGATTTTAAAATCTCTAAGAAAAGATCACGCGAAGCATAGTCAAGTTCGGCTTCTGCCATTTGTATGCATTTTTTGAGGTGAGGAACAGCATCGTATTCAACTTCTAAATCTGCTTCAATCACCTCTTGGACATTTTGACCAATCTTAAGTTTGTTGAGTTTTTGAAGGTTAGGTAGACCTTCAAGAAATAAGATTCTTTTGATGACCATATCAGCATGCTTCATCTCATCAATAGAAGCCTCATATTCAAGTTTGCCAAGTTTCTCAAGTCCCCAATTTTGGAGCATGCGAGCATGAAGGAAATATTGATTAATAGCTGTGAGTTCTTTTGTGAGCACTGAATTTAGAGCTTCAATAACTTTATCTGAACCTTTCATGTTAAACCTCTTATGAATTTAAAATAGTGATAGAGACATTGTAGGGGAGTTCGAGGCTTGAGGCAAAAGAGTTTAATGAGCCTAAGAATTGTTTGAAGAGTCTTTCATTTCAAAGGGAGAGCGGGCCTGGGACTCGAGAAGGGATTTTACCGCATCTTCAACACATGTTCCACAATCTGATCCCACACCGAGGGACTTTAAAATCTCTTTGGGATTATTTGAGTTTCTAGAAGTCACTGCTTCCTGAATTTGTTTTTCTGTGATGCCTTTGCAGATACAAACGTACATAAACCGTCCTATTTCTACACTTAGTATACACTTGTTCGGCATAACAAACAATTGTTTTAGTAAATATTATATTGTTTGCCGAGTAGAACGTGATTTAAGGCACTTAGGGAAGTTGAGTGCTTTTTAGCATGTGATAGAGCTTAAAGAAGCCTAGAGTTGAGTGCGACCAAGATATTTTATCGCTAAGATAGAGTTGATAAAGTTCTTCAAGATCATAGGCCCTAACTGAGATAATTGTGTCTTCTCCATCGGGGTTGGGTAATTTTGAATGGCTTAGTCCCTGCGCTAGAAAAAAGTATTGCTGATTATTAACTGTGCCTGAGGCCTTCATGTTCCAAAAGTTGATAAGCTCAGAGGCCTTGAAACCAATTTCTTCCTGCATTTCAATTTGAGCATTTTCTTCTGGAGTGCCTCGTTCAATTTCTAAAATTCCAGAAATGGGTTTAATTCTCGATGGAGGATTTTCATGGGGTCTCTTTTCCTCAATCATGAGTATTTTTCCCTCATCATTTAAGGGGAAAATAATCACTCCATTTGGAAGATAGGCCCTTTCCCAGGTAATATTCTCGATGATTTCCTCTGTGACTTTGATGATTTGTCCCTTATAAACTATTTTTTCCATGTGGACTCCAGAATATTTTTAATCGTCAGTGCGACTGAAGCATTAATTTCATGTTTTGTATCGGGCAAGACATAAGAATCAACAAAAATGCCTCTTTTTTTGAGTAATTCAATCTGCTCTTGCCCCATCGATGGAGTCACCGTCATATCATCTGCTCCATGAATTGAAGTGAGACCAAAATTTGGTGACTCTTGGATAAGTCGATCCCGGAATTCACAACCTATACCAATAATTTGTTCGACTTGATTTTCCATTGCACAAGCAAGGATTGGTGCCAGATACCCTCCTTGGGAGAAACCAATAATAATAACTGGAAGCTTATCTGGATTTTTCATTTTAACGAGTTCACTCAAGATAGAGATCGACCATGATTGATTAATGGGATAACTGCTATTCACGCGATCATAAAAATACCAAGTATATCCAAAATCAATTCGATCAGGTTTCGAGCGGGCAATAGGGTAGGGAGCATTAGGGGCAAGAACGTGAGAGTCTTCTGGAAGAAATTTAATGAGTTTTCGGTAGATGCGAAGACCTCTTTCATTAAGGCCGTGTAGCAAAAGAATTAACTTTTTAGGATGTTTTGGCCTTCGTTCAAAAAATTTAATCGGGTATGGGCAGCTTAAAAGACAAATTTCTTCCTTTGAATCCTGTAAAATTTTCATCTTTTTAGCCTTAGGCTTCCATTCATTTTAATTCTCTATAAAATAACCTTAATTTTGAGAGGAGTCTTGTATGAAGTTTAGAAAGTTCAGCATTCTTGACATGAAAACCACAAGTTCGAGTAGTGCTGAGGAAGTGGAAGTCCTTTTTAATCTTGATCATATCATTTCGATCAAACCTATTCGCATCTCAAGACCTGATAAGTTATTAAATGGCTTTTGGATCAGAACAACAAATGGCAAGAAGTATCGGGCCTCAAAAATACCTGACGATTTGTTAGAAATTATCGGAGAGAAATACCAAGGATCAGTGAATATAACGATTGATCCTGATGAACAGCCTTTTCAATAAGAAATTTCTCAAGGACAATGAAACTTTCCCGAAAAGGATTTGGGAGACATTGTTATGCTAAACATCATTCAAAAATATTTTAAAAAAGATCGTAGCGATAAAAAGCTTATTCGATCTAATTTCGAGACTTATTTCTTTTCTCTCTCCGAGCATCAGTGGATGACTGATGAAAATGTAAAAAATCATTTTAAAGTTTTTTTTCAACACCTGCCTGCAGGTCTGATTGAAACACTGATGACCACTCATCCACTTACTTTTGTCCCAAGTGAGTTCATGAAAGGTCAGAGACAACTTGGTCAAGTTTTAACCAATACAGTTGTTATTTTTCCTGAATTTCAAAAATTATTAAAATCATCAAATCCAGCTGCTGTTGCCTATCTGGCCCACGAGCTAGGCTTCATCCTTTATGAGCTTGAGGATGCCAAATCTGATCCTCTTATGGCCGAGGTAGGAGCAGATAAGTTTGTTTGTGATCTTGGCCTGGCCGATGAGTTAGAAAAACTACTGCTGATGCTAGATGAAACCATTGAGAAGCGTCTAAGACTAACTTACCTCACCATTAATCATTTCGCTGGGCAAGACCTCTAGTCTCCCGAGCGTTCTCGTCGGCTATTATCTTGCTTTAAAATTTTAATTTATATTTGAAGATACTTTTCTAATTCGCCATAATGAATTCAGTTGCTGAATTTAAAATGGAGTTTAAATGAAAAAGCTATTGATTGTTGTCCTCATTCTTTTGAGTTCCACAAGTTTTGCGGCCAAGTACGGATCAGCTGGATGCGGGCTAGGCTCCATGATTTTTGAGGGTGACCAAACATGGTGGAAACAAGTCTTAGCAGCAACAACCAACACAACTGGCATGCAAACAATCGCTATTTCACTGGGAACTTCTCACTGTGATTCACCAGCACCACTTAAAGTCGGACAGATTGAAGCTTTCGTTGAAGCCAATCGTGCGGCCCTTGCCAGTGACATTGCCCGAGGACAAGGGGAGACGGTTGTTGGACTTTCAAATGTTTATGGTTGTAGTAACAAAACGGAATTTGGCCGTGCCCTAAAATCAAACTACAGCACAATTTTTAACTCATCGGATGTTTCGACAAAAGAGATTTCTCACAACATTAATCTTGTTGCTGCAACTTCTTGCCACACCACTGCTTCATTATAATTTGATGAATGGCCTGGCCAATTCATGAAATTAATTTTCATTTTTTTTCTTTGTCTTGCAAGTTCAAGATCTGAAGCCTTTAATTTAACAGGATCAGAATTAGCTTATTGGAAAAAATTACTTCATTATCGTCAGGGCCTTGATGGAGTTTGGAAAAGCGAAATTGTTTCTGATTCATTTTTTTTATCTCCAGAAGGTAGAATCAATCCGAATAAAGAATTAGAGAGCTTCATCAGTGAAGTTTCATCGAATAGAGGAGAAGAGATTGCTTGCCGCTTCCCTTTACGTTATCGCTGGGTGAAAACAACATTGAAGCTGAACTGGTCTTATGATTTAGATCAATGTCGTGATTATCTTTCTTATATCTCAAAAATGGATGCTAGAAATATAAGTCTCGTTTTTACCTCTTTTTACATTAATAATCCTGGTTCTACTTTTGGTCATACTTTTTTACGGGTCAGTCGGTATAAAGATTTTCAAAGTAACGAGCTTTTGGATTATGCCATTAATTTTTCAGCAATAGAGTCCCGGGATGTCATGCCCCTTTATATTTTAAAAGGTTTAACAGGATATTATCCTGGGCGTTTTGGCCTTATTCCTTATTACTATAAAATTAGAGAATACAATGATCATGAGTTTCGGGATATCTGGGACTATGATCTCGGTTTTTCTGAAGAACAAATTCGAGCAGTGCTTGATCATACATGGGAATTAGCGCAGATTGATTTTGCTTACTATTATCTGACTCAGAACTGCTCCTATCAAGTGATGGCCCTGCTTAATGTTGCCTTTGAAAAAGAGGATTTACTCTCACATCTAAATTCTTTTTATGTGCTCCCACTTGATACTGTAAAAGTCATGAGTGAACTTAATCAGGTCAAGGCAAGTCGACTGCGCCCTTCATCCTATCAAAAACTAGTTGAAGCAACTTTAGATTTTGATAAAACGGATTTGGATAAAATGAAAAAGATTTCAAGAGATGGATTAAGCATTCATGATGAAATCATTAAAGACCAATCCTCCCATGCCGCAAAAATTTTAGAAAATTCTATTTTGGCCCTCGATTATTTTGAAGCCGAAAAAGTTTTGGTTAATGACAAAAAAACAATGGAAAAAAGACATAAGATTTTATTGGCAAGGGCCAACAATCCTACCGTTGATGAAAACTTTAACTTAAAAAAATTAACTCAAAAAAATCCCATTGAATCCCATCATTCTTCGCGCCTAGGACTCAATTGGGGCGATCGAAGTCATCATGGTCAGTTTCAGGGACTTGATTGGCGTTCCGCAAGTCATGACTTATTGGACCCACCGGATGGACACCCAGCATATACAGAAGTTGTGTTACTAGATCTGAGAGCGCGGAGGCAATCAGCTTATTTTAAATCTCAGCAGCTCGTTCTCGAGAGGGGGATACTTTTAAGTCTGAAGAATTATCGTCCATCAAGTTTTTGGAATAACTCTATTTCCTATGATTTTTCAGCAGGATTTGAAAAGCGACAAGAGTGCCAATCTCAGGATTGTCTTCATCCTGTCACATCATTTGGGCTAGGGAGTTCAGTTGAACCATGGACGGACCATGTCGCGAGCTTTTTGATGGGGGGGAATTATGCCCTAGATCCGGTTTATAAAAATCAATCGCTCTTTAGCTTTGGTCCTAAGATGAATTGGGTTAGTCGTTTTAAATCCTCTACCCTTAGTGTTTTTGGTGCCTATTATTTTCCTTACGAATTAGGTGGTGATTGGAGGGAGGGGAGTCTTTTGATAAATATAGACTGGCGATACTATCTATCCAATCAAGTTAATTTTTTTATTAAAGCTTCAA
>Ga0315907_10003067_pt1 | contig 20182 bp, 16 predicted proteins | sample LakEriMetagenome_3_FD_203525 | JGI IMG/M metagenome (GOLD analysis project Ga0315907, IMG submission 203525) | Freshwater fungal communities from buoy surface, Lake Erie, Ohio, United States - Buoy 12 MA123 | ecosystem: Environmental > Aquatic > Freshwater > Lake > Lake biofilm | place: USA...
GACATCAATGCCAAATCACTCATTGGAAAATCTGCCCTGCAGACAGCGGCAGACTACGGCAAAGACGAAGTTGTGAAAACGCTCATCAACAGGGGTGCCAACATCAACATCACCGATAACGACGGCCTCACACCGCTGATGTCAGCCACCTTGCTAGGCCATCTGACGACTGTGCAGGCTTTGCTGAGCGCACCCGGGATCGACATCAATGCCAAATCACTCATTGGAAAAACTGCCCTGCAGACAGCGGCAGACTACGGCAAAGACGAGTTTGTGAAAGCGCTCATCAATAAGGGTGCCAACATCAACATCACCGATAATGCCGGCGTGACACCGTTGATATCCGCCGCCGGATGGGGCCATCTGACGACCGTGCAGGCTTTGCTGAGCGTACCCGGGATCGACATGAATGCCAAATCACTCATGGGAGCAACTGCCCTGCACATGGCGGCACGCTTCGGGAAAGACGAAGTTGTGAAAGCGCTCATCAACAAGGGCGCCAACGTCAACATCACCGATAACGTCGGCATGACGCCGCTGATGACCGCCACCTTGCAGGGCCATCTGACGACCATCCAGGCACTCTCTTCCATATAAGCACACCAACATAAAACACTTCAATGAGGTGAATATCACGCTACTTGAATTACTAAAACAATAGGTGACTTAGCGAGAAATAAACGATGGCAATCTGAGCGGAGACAGGCTTTGGGATGGGAGACATTAGTCTGCGACGTTTCCCTGGACTTAGAAAAGTAGTAGCTCGCAGCGTCGCAATTCCAAATAACTGCATGGACATCGCTGTGCAGGCATTTGGAGTTAAGCCAAGATGTCAGGGTTGATGCTTATAAGCAATACCAAGTTAAAAAACCAAATGCCCCCCATTATTCGCCTTGAACGCGCAAAAAAACGATGCCGAAGCGTCGTTTTTTATCGTCTTTTAACAACAAGCCATACAATTTTTCTACGAATTATTGACGACTAATCTTGGTTCAGTTTTTCCGAGACGCTGTGTGACTGATGCGGCAATACCTGCACCATCGAGTCCGCACTGCGCGAGTAGTTGCTGCGCATCGCCATGATCAATGAACTGATCCGGCAGACCGAGTTGCAACAAGGGTTTGACAATGCCTGCGGCGGCTAGCGCCTCAGCCACCGCTGAACCAGCGCCACCCATCACGCAACCTTCTTCAATGGTCACCAGCAAATCATGGCTCGCAGCCAGCTCGGCAACGAGTGCGGCATCGAGCGGCTTGATGAAACGCATATTCGCGACTGTCGCATTTAATTTTTCAGCTGCCTGAAGCGCAGGTGCCACCATGGTGCCAAACGCGAGCAGCGCGACCTGCTTACCCTTGCGACGAATCTCGCCTTTACCCATCGGGATGACAGAGAGTTCCGAAGCGATTTCAGCACCGATGCCGGCACCTCGCGGGTAGCGCACTGCAGCAGGTCCGGAGTGGCGATAGGCGGTGGTGAGCATTTGACGGCATTCGTTTTCATCGCTCGCTGCCATCACCACCATATTGGGAATGCAGCGCAAGTAAGCCAGATCGTAATTGCCCGCATGCGTTGCACCATCGGCACCCACGAGTCCGGCGCGATCAAGCGCAAACGTGACATCCAGATTTTGCAGAGCGACGTCATGAATCAGCTGATCGTAACCGCGCTGCAGAAAAGTGGAATAAATCGCCAATACCGGCTTGAGTCCCTCGCAAGCGAGACCTGCAGCAAAAGTGACCGCGTGCTGCTCGGCGATGCCGACATCGTAGTAACGCTCAGGGAATTTCTGCTCGAACTTCACCATGCCGGAACCTTCGCGCATGGCGGGCGTGATACCAACCAGCTTTTCATCGGCAGCGGCCATATCCGAAAGCCAATCGCCAAATACTTGCGTATACGTGATCTTGCTGGCAGTGGCGGGCTTGATGCCCTCGCTGGGATTGAATTTGCCGGGACCATGGTAGAGCACTGGATCGGCTTCGGCCAGCTTGTAGCCTTGACCTTTTTTCGTGACTACGTGCAGAAACTGTGGGCCCTCAAGATTTTTCAGATTTTGCAGCGTTGGTATGAGCGAATCAAGATCATGTCCGTCGATAGGACCGATGTAGTTAAGTCCGAACTCTTCGAATAGCGTGGCCGGCACCAGCATGCCTTTCGCATGTTCTTCAAAACGTTTTGCGAGCTCAATCATGGAAGGCGGCAGAACAGATTTGCCGACGTTTTTGGCGGCCGCATAAAACTTGCCGGACATCAGCCGCGCCAGATAACGATTGAGCGCACCCACAGGCGGCGAGATGGACATGTCATTGTCATTAAGAACAACGAGCATCTTGATGTCATCGTAAATTCCCACGTTGTTCAGTGCTTCGAACGCCATACCCGCAGTCATTGCACCATCACCAATAACTGCAACGGAATGACGATCTTCATGCTTGGTGCGTGCAGCGAGCGCCATGCCCAGCGCCGCAGATATGGAAGTGGAAGAATGCGCGGTGCCGAAAGTATCGTAGGGACTTTCGTCACGCCGCGGAAAACCGGACAGGCCGTGCTGCTGACGCAGCGATGGCATGCGATCGCGCCGTCCGGTCAGTATCTTGTGCGGATAAGTTTGATGCCCGACGTCCCAAACGATCCGGTCTTCAGGGGTATTGAAAACATAGTGCAACGCAATCGTGAGCTCGACAGTGCCGAGATTGGACGACAAATGCCCGCCGGTCTTGGATACTGACTCCAGAAGATAGGTGCGCAACTGATCGGCGACTGTTTTGAGTTCAGCGCGCGACAAGCTGCGCAGCGCGGCAGGATCATTGATTTGTTTTAATAAGTCCATAGTGGGTGTCTCAGGTTTTTCTGTGCACGATCAGATCGGCCAAGCTCTTTAGCCGCTGCGCGCCATCCCCAAAGGGCGCGAGTGCACTATGGGCATCCTGCCGCAACTTCTCTGCCAGAGCAAGCGACTCATCATGGCCCAGAATGGACACATAGGTGGGTTTGTTATCAGCCGCGTCCTTGCCCGCTGTCTTACCCAGTGTGGCCGAGTCGGCGGTGGCATCCAGAATATCGTCGACCACCTGGAACGCCAAACCAATCGCGGCAGCATAGGCGCGCAGAGCGTCGACTTCTGAAGAGCTTAGGGTTTTACCTGCCATCGCGCCAAGCATCACAGAGGCCTCAAGCAGAGCACCTGTTTTGAGTCTGTGCATCTGCTCCAGTTCCGCCAACGACAGCACCAGCCCGACCGAGGCCAGATCAATCGCCTGTCCACCGCACATGCCCAAAGATCCGGCAGCCCGAGCGAGCGTTGCCAACATCACAACCTTGCGTTCTGCATCAAGCGAAGCGCCCGCCAGCACTGCAAAGGCTTGCGCCTGCAATGCATCCCCCACCAGCAAAGCCGTGGCTTCATCGTATTTCTTATGCACGGTGGGTTTACCGCGGCGCAGATCGTCGTCGTCCATGCACGGCATATCGTCGTGCACGAGCGAGTACGCATGAATCATTTCGACCGCAGCCGCCGAACGCGCCACCGCATCACGCGGGGCATCAAATAACTCGCCGGCCGCAAATGACAACAAGGGTCGCACGCGTTTGCCACCGTCGAGCACCGCATACTGCATCGCCTCGTGCAGACGCTGGGGCGGCTGAGTCACCGGCGGCAGAAAAGACAGCAACACGCCTTCCATCTCGGCCTGCACGGTAGCACGCCAGGTGGCGAAATCCGAACTCATTCGTCGTCCTCTTCTTCCTCATCGTCGTCGTCCTCGGTGGCGAATGGTTTGAGCATGTCGCCCTCGAGCACTTTGACCTGCTTCTCAACGCGTTCAAGCTGCGCAGCGCAGTACTGAACCAACTCGGAGCCGCGCTTGTAAGCGGCAACGGAGGCTTCCAGCGGCAGCTCACCGGATTCCATTTTTGCAACCAATTGTTCAAGTTCGGCCATCGCGGCCTCAAACGAGACGGAGGCGGGTTCGGCAGCAGGTTTTTTAGGCATGACACAGGTCCTGGAAACGGGCGTCTATTTTAGTGCAAGCGATTTCCCATCCAAGAGAATACGCGCCTTGCATGCACTGAAACGACTAAAATAATTGTCAAATAAATACGTTGGATAACAAAAAACTATCGTGAAACTTGGCCGATCCAGCGCCAAGCGTGATTAAAAATACGCAAGCAAGCCTTGTTTTTTCGTCTACCCCACCCGGGACTGAGCCCCCGGGTATAATCCCGGTCTCGTCCAAAAAAGTACTGTTCTCTTTCGACTGAACAGGTTTTTGCGGACTCTTTCTCTCTTAGGTTGGTGAAAATTAATTTGGGGGTGGGGATGTCCGATCTGGCCAGTCTCGCAAAACTCGCGCGATCCACTGCGCAACTTCCGGTAGGCGTTTATTTCGATGACGCTCTGCTGCAAAAAGAACAAAAGCAGCTATTCCAGCAAGGTCCGCAGTATGCCGGCCATCAGCTGATGGTACCCAACGTGGGCGACTATGCAGCGCTGCCCTGGGAAAACGAGGGCCGCATTCTCGTTCGTAACCCGCAAGGCATCGAATTGATGTCCAACGTGTGCCGCCATCGTCAGGCGAAAATGCTCAGTGGCCGCGGCCACGCCGACAACATCGTTTGTCCTTTGCATCGTTGGACCTACGACCTCAAAGGCGAACTGATCGGCGCGCCGCATTTCGGCGAGACCCCTTGTCTGAATTTGTCGACCACGCCACTACAGCAATGGAACAGCCTCCTGTTTGAAAACAATGGTGTGGATGTCGCCGCACTGATGAAAACCATGTCGGTGACCAAAGACCTCGATTTCGAAGGTTATATGCTCGATCACGTCGAGGTCCACGAATGCAACTACAACTGGAAAACTTTCATCGAGGTTTATCTCGAGGATTATCACGTCGAGCCATTCCATCCAGGCCTGGGCAATTTCGTCAGCTGCAATGATCTGCGCTGGGAACTGGGCGAGGGTTACAGCGTGCAAACCGTCGGCGTCAACGCAGCACTGGCAAAGTCGGGCTCACCGGTTTATCGGCGTTGGCAAGAAGAAGTGCTGCGCTACCGTAATGGCGAAGCGCCACCCTATGGCGCGATCTGGCTAACGCTCTATCCGAACATCATGATCGAGTGGTATCCGCATGTGCTGGTGGTATCCACGCTTTGGCCCAAAGGCCCGCAACAAACGACCAACGTCGTGGAGTTTTACTATCCCGAAGAGATCGTGCTGTTCGAACGAGATTTCGTTGCTGCCGAACGAGCCGCCTATATGGAAACCTGCGCCGAAGACGATGAAATCGCCTTGCGCATGGATGCAGGTCGTCGCATCCTGGTCGACCGCGGCGTTAATGAAGTCGGGCCTTATCAGTCACCGATGGAAGACGGCATGCAGCATTTCCACGAGTGGTATCGCAGCAAAATCGCACTGTGACCTGCGCAGTGATCGATGCATTGATCCATCACGCGATCCCTGCCAGCGATGTCCTGACATCCGTCTGCTGACACGGGAGCATCCGCATGCAATCGCTGTGGATGCTCTTTGCCAGCTTTGTGTTTGCCATCATGGGCGTCTGCGTCAAGCTGGCTTCGGCAACCTCATCCACCTCCGAAATCGTCATGTGCCGCGGCCTGGTTGGCATGCTGCTGATCGCAGGTTTCGCTCGTATGCAGCGAGTGTCTTTGCGCACCAAGCTGCCGTGGCATCATGCTTGGCGCGGTCTGGTTGGCGTGACCGCGCTCTGGTTATGGTTCTTTGCGATCGGTCAGCTACCTCTGGCGACTGCGATGACACTCAATTACATGGCGCCGATCTGGATCGCCGCGATTGTCTTTACACTGGGCTGGTGGCACAAACAGCGCCGCTTCGAGTGGGGATTGGCGGCTGCGATCATCACCAGCTTTGCCGGTGTCGCACTGCTGCTCAAACCCACGATCCACGCTGATCAGTGGCTGGGCGGTCTGCTTGCGCTGATTTCGGGTTTTCTGTCGGCGCTGGCGTACATGCAAGTGAAAAAACTTGGCCAACTGGGTGAGCCGGAATATCGGGTGGTGTTTTATTTTTCGGTGAGTGGCGTCATCGCCGGACTGCTGAGTGGACTGACAGATAGCTACCTGCGCACTGGCGAATTTTATATTTTGCATACGCTAAGCAGCACTGATTTTCTGCTGCTGGGATCCATAGGCCTGACAGCGACCATTGCACAGATGGCGATGACCCGCGCCTACCGACTGGGTGCGATGCTAGTGACGGCCAATCTGCAATACACAGGTATTGTGTTCTCCAGCATCTGGGGCATTCTGATCTGGGGCGATCGTCTGTCGCTCTCCGGATGGCTAGGTATCGTGATCATTCTGATCAGCGGTGTCGCGGCCACCTTTTATAATGTACGCGGCAGTATCAAGACTGCAGGCAAATGATCTGATTCATCATCGAGGAGAACCGGATGTCGTACACCACACTGATCTCAGTGGCCGAACTTCAACAGCATCTGGATGATCCTGCATTCGTGATACTCGATTGTCGGGCTGAATTGACTGATCCACACGCTGGCGCGACAGCGTTCGCAGCAGGACATCTGCCAGGTGCTCAGCATGCTGATGCAGATGTACATCTGTCCGACAAATCACCAGCCAACGATGGCGCTTTTCGTGGCCGGCATCCGCTGCCATCTCCCGAAGATTTCATTGAAACCTTACGGCACTGGGGTGTACATCCACACTCGCAAGTGATTGTCTACGACGGGCATGGCGGCATGTTTGCGTCGCGCGTCTGGTGGATGCTGCGCTGGGTGGGACACGCTGCGGTTGCATTGCTGGATGGCGGTCTGCCGGCCTGGCAGGCAGCGGGAGGTGCAGTAACGACAGTAGTCACTACCAAACCTGCAGGCAGCATTACGCTGCAGACGTCGCTGGTACGCACCGTGTCGGCTGACGATATTCTGGCCAATCTCGAAACAAAAAAAGCCATCGTATTGGATGCACGCGCGAATGATCGTTTTCGCGGAGAGAACGAAACGATAGACCCGGTCGCCGGTCACATACCCGGCGCGCGAAACCGAGTGTTCAAAGATAACTTGCAAGCCAATGGCTGCTTCAAATCGGCGCAAGTCTTGCGTGCAGACTTCAGTACACTGATTCACAACCCCGAGTCCACGATTGCACAATGTGGTTCAGGCATATCGGCCTGCCACAATTTGCTGGCGATGGAGATTGCGGGCTTGCCAGGCGCGGCCTTGTATCCGGGTTCCTGGAGCGAGTGGTCATCAGATCCGTCGCGACCCATCGCGACGGGGATCGAGTGATGTCGGCCAGATGAGTGGCCGCCCGAGATCAATGCAAATGAAAACGATGCGTCAGCACTAGCACGATCCCAACGCCGAGCGCTATCAATACAAACTGCGGAATTGATTCGCGCAAGGTTGCTCGCCGCTGCATCTGCGGCATCAGATCGCTGACAGCGATGTAGATGAAACCTGATGACGCGAGCACCAGCACGTAGGGAATCAAGTGCATGCCATCGCCCAGCATGTAGTAACCGACCAGCCCACCAACGACCGCCATCAGACTGCAGATCAGGTTGTATACATACGCTCGTACTTTGCTGATGCCGGCGTTGAGCAATACGATGAAATCACCGATCTCCTGGGGAATTTCGTGTGCGATGATGGCCAGCGCCGTGATGATGCCCAGCTTGGCATCGGCCAGAAAAGCAGCCGCAATCAGAATACCATCGGTGAAATTGTGCAACCCGTCACCGATCAGAATCATCCAGCCGGATTTACCAGCTTCATGCGCATCATGCCCATGCTCGTGATCATGACCATCGCCCTCGTAGTGATGCGAATGACGCAGGATGGCGAACTTCTCCAACAGGAAAAATCCGAGCAAGCCGGCCAGCAGCGTCGCAAACAGCGCGTGAATATTGGCTTCGGACTCGAAGGCCTCAGGCAGCGCATGTAATAGTGAGGTCGACAGCATGATACCGACCGACAGGCTGACCATACGCTCCACCATCTTTGAGAGCAGGCTGTATGACAGGAAAGCGGCAGCGGAAATGCTGATTACCCCCGCGAGTACGGTGGCCAGCAAAATGGAGGTTAGCGTTGGGTTAATTTTGAAATCCCGATTAGTCTGAAAAGCCTCGCGATTAGACCATAGCCGGCGGGGCCGGAGCAATTCGTCAGAGAACGGAGCAAGCCACTCAGTGGGCCACTTCCCAATTGGCACCGCAGCCCACATCCGCCACCAGCGGTACTTTCAGCTGTGCCACACCGGCCATCAACTGGGGCAGTCTCTCCCTCACGATGGCGATTTCGTGATCAGGTACTTCCAGTACCAGCTCGTCATGCACTTGCATCACCATGCGCGCACCTAACTGGTCGGCATCCAGCCATTTCTGAACGGCGATCATCGCCAGCTTGATCAGATCTGCAGCTGTGCCCTGCATGGGCGCGTTGATCGCAGCGCGCTCGGCGCCCTGACGGCGCGGGCCGTTGGGTGAATTGATTTCAGGCAGCCAGAGTCTGCGGCCAAATACGGTTTCGATGTAGCCCTGCGATTTGGCCTGCTGACGAATATCGTCCATGAACTGCTTCACGCCTGCAAATCGCGTGAAATATTTGTCCATATACATCTGTGCCGCCGAACGCTCTACACCCAGATTGCTGGCCAATCCGAAGGCGCTCATACCATACATGAGACCGAAGTTGATGACCTTGGCCGCACGCCGCTGCTCACTGTCCACTTGATCCACCGTTACACCAAATATCTCGGCAGCGGTCGCGCGGTGAATATCCTCGCCCGAAGCAAAGGCGCGCAACATACCGGGATCGCCGGACAGATGCGCCATGATGCGCAACTCGATTTGAGAATAATCCGCGGAGATGATCTGATGTCCGGGTGCGGCGATAAAGGCCTCGCGAATGCGCCGTCCCTCGACAGTACGTACCGGAATGTTTTGCAGGTTCGGCTCATTGGATGACAAACGCCCAGTGACAGCGATCGCCTGACCATAATTCGTATGCACACGCCCTGTCTGCGGATTAACCATGCGCGGCAGCTTGTCGGTGTAAGTAGACTTCAGTTTGGACAAGCTGCGGTAATCCAGCAGCAGCTTGGGCAGCGGATAGTCTTCGGCCAGCTTTTGCAATACCTCTTCATCGGTGGAGGGAGTACCACCCGGCGTTTTCTTCACCACCGGCAAACTCAGCTTATCGAACAAAATCTCGCCCAGTTGTTTGGGCGAATTCAGATTGAATGGCTGGCCAGCCAGCGCATGCGCCTGCTGCTCGAGTGAAAGCAGACGCGTACCCAGTTCCGCCGACTGGGCTTCGAGCAGAGCGACATCAATCAATACACCGTTGCGCTCGACCCGCTGCAACACGCGCGAGGTCGGTAATTCAATTCGCTCATAGATGAAGCGGAGTTTCTCGTTGGTCTCGATGCGTGGCCACATCGCCTGATGCAGGCGCAGCGTGATATCGGCGTCCTCGGCTGCATATTCGGTAGCACGTTCAATGCTGACTTCATCAAAACCGATTTGCGATGCGCCCTTGCCGCAGACGTCCTGATAACTGATGGTTTTTTTATCCAGCCAGCGCAGCGCAAGACTGTCCATATCATGATTGCGATGCGACTCGAGCACGTAAGACTGCAGCAAAGTGTCATGCACGATGCCCTGCAGAGCGACGCCGTGATTGGCAAATACATGGCTGTCGTATTTCAGGTGCTGACCCAGCTTGGGCTTTGCCGGATTTTCCAGCCAGGATCGCAGCGTGGCGAGAACCTGATCGCATGAGAGCTGGTCTGGTACGCCCGGATAGCGATGGGCGATTGGAATATACGCAGCTTTGCCAGCTTCGACACAGAGAGAAATACCCACCAGACTGGCGCGCATGGCGTCCAGCGAGGTGGTCTCGGTGTCGACAGCAGTGAGTGTGGCAGCATTCACTTTTGCCAGCCATTGCTGCAGCTGCGCCTCGGTGAAAATAGTCTCGTAGTGGATTTTGGGAGGCGGATCAGGCAAGGTATCAGCGGCGAACAAGCCAACTTGCGCATCACTCTCCGTACTCTGCGAAGATGTGGCGGCTGCCTGACGTTCTGCATTGATCTCACGTAGCCAGGTACGAAACCCCATGCGCGTGAAAAATTCGCGTAAGGCTTCCTTGTCCTCGGGACGATTGATCAGCTGCTGATCGATGGCACTCAGGTGCTCAGACAGGTCACAGTCACACTTCACCGTCACCAGATGCCGCGCTTGCGGCAGCCAGTCGAGTGCGCGACGCAGATTTTCACCCACCACACCGCCGATGTCATTTGCATGCGCCATTACGTCATCCAGCGTGCCATACTGGGTGAGCCATTTCACCGCGGTCTTTGGGCCGACTTTTTCAACGCCCGGTACGTTGTCTACCGTATCACCCACCAGGGTAAGGTAATCAACGATGCGCTCCGGGGGCACGCCAAATTTGGCGATCACACCATCACGGTCGAGCTTTTCATTGCTCATGGTGTTGACCAGCGTAACTCGTTCATTGACCAATTGCGCGAGATCCTTGTCACCCGTGGACACCACGGTATCAAGGCCTTGCGATGCCGCCTGGACCGCCAGCGTGCCAATCACGTCATCAGCCTCAATGCCCTCGACCATCAGGATGGGCCAGCCCATCGCCCGCACGACCTCGTGGATGGGCTCGATCTGACGCACCAGATCCTCGGGCATCGAGGCCCGATTGGCTTTGTATTCGGGGTAAAGGTCGTCGCGAAAGGTTTTCCCTTTTGCATCGAATACGCAGGCAATGTATGCTGCCGCGTAGTCCTGCCGCAGCCGTCGCAGCATGTTAATCATGCCGTAGATGGCGCCTGTGGGCGCACCCTCTGCATTGCGTAGATCGGGCATCGCATGAAAGGCTCGATACAAATAACTCGAACCATCCACCAGCAACAGGGTTTTATTCATATGGAACGCGACCGGAAATATGTACCGCGACTGCGGCAGCTGACAAATCTTGAGCGCGCCACGTCACGCAAGGCCAGCGACTCGTGGCAAATGTTCACAATTATGGCAGAGTTTATTGACGTGGCTGACCGCCTGTCGGGGATCCGACCCGCGGTCTCGATCTTCGGCTCTGCACGCATCAGCGCCGACAATCCCTACTACGCGACGGCGACGGATATCGCGCGCCGGCTCTCGGATGAGGGTTTCTCGATCATCACCGGCGGCGGTCCCGGCATCATGGAAGCCGCCAACAAAGGTGCATTCGAGGGCGGCTCTCCGTCCATCGGCCTCAACATCGACCTGCCGCACGAACAGACCAGAAATAGCTGGCAAAATATCTCGCTGTCATTCCGCCATTTCTTCGCACGCAAAGTCGCTTTCGTAAAATATGCCGATGCCTACGTCATTCTGCCTGGAGGATTTGGCACTCTGGATGAGCTCAGCGAAGTCATCACCCTGATACAGACCGGCAAATCCCGCCGCATTCCCGTCATTTTGGTTGGGACGACCTTCTGGCAGGGCTTGCTGCAGTGGATGCGCGAGCAAATGGCGGAGCTGGGTCTGATCCACCCTGAAGATCTGGACCTGGTGCAGTTGATCGACGAACCCGCACGGATCGTGGACGCTATTTTTGCCTTCTATGAAGAACGGGAAATCGTACAGGCGGAGATCGAGAGGCCGCACCAATCCTTCCTCTGACCAGCCAGCGGGTGGTTTGCTAGAATGTCGCTTGGCGCGCAAGGCGTGGCGCTCACTATCCTTACGGGGCCCTTTCATGAAACAGCACTCATCCGGCTTGCGTCAGTGGTACCGTGTCTGTATTGGCACTGCCCTGACCGCCTGTCTTGGTATCGCACATAGCATCACCCTGGAGCCCTTGCCTGATGACAGCTTGCCGGCGGTGGCAGCGGATGGCGCGACCCAAATTATCCAGACTCGCGAACAAAATGCTGTGACTTCGGTGCGTGTAAAACGCGGTAACAATGTCTACCATGTCACCCCGGCAGAGCAGATTCCGGCATATGAAGGCGGTGGACGCGCAGCCCAATGGGAAATCTTTGAGTTTCGCAGCAAGTCCCCAAAGGACCGCCCGTCGGCGCCTCCGCCACCCAGCCGCTGAAGCACAAGACGCACGATACCCAACCTCGGCTGAATCTTTATCCTGTTTTCTCTTATGGCAGTTTTCACACCGGTCAGCCTTGCAGATGTCGTTCCCTGGGCTGAGCAATTCCCGATTGGTAAGGTCAAATCGCTCGAAGGTATCGCCTCAGGGATAGAAAACAGTAATTTTTTTCTCACCACGGATCACGGCGAGTTCGTACTTACCTTGTTCGAAAAACTCAGTTTCGAACAGCTGCCTTTCTATTTGAACCTGATGCGGCATCTTGCAGAACGCAAGGTACTGGTGCCAGCACCGATTGCCAGCCATCAGGGCGAGATCATGAATTCCCTCAATGGCAAGCCCGCCTCGGTGGTGACTCGACTCAAGGGAAGCTGGCAGCCTTCACCGCAAGCAGTTCACTGCAGGGCTGTGGGAAATATGCTGGCCCGCATGCATCTGGCGGCGCAGGACTATGCACTCTACCAACCGAATTTACGCAGTCTGGATTGGTGGCGCGAGACCACGCCGCTGGTACTGCCTCACCTGAATGAGGCCACCGGACATCTGCTGAAAGCCGAGATGCATTTTCAGGAGGCTTTTGCGTTATCCAACATCTATCATGTACTCCCGCGTGGCCCCATTCACGCCGATCTGTTTCGCAATAATGTGATGTTCGATGGCGACGAACTGACCGGATTTTTTGATTTCTATTTCGCTGGTTGTGACACCTGGCTATTCGATGTGGCCGTGACCGTCAACGACTGGTGCATTGATCTGGATACGGGTGCCACTGACCCAATTCGGGTGCGCGCCATGGTCGATGCTTATCATGCGGTACGCCCGTTCACTAACGCTGAAAAAGAAGCATGGCCTGCGATGCTGCGCGCAGCGGCGCTGCGGTTCTGGATATCCCGGCTTTATGATTTTTATATGCCACGCGAAGCCGAAATGCTGACTCCTCATGACCCGACTCATTTCGAGCGTATCTTGCGCCACCGCATAGGCACTATGGTCGAAGGCTTGGCATGAACACCGACGATATCAGTACCAGTAAAGGTATCGACTGGATAAGGCAGGGATTTGCCCTGTTCCGCAAACAACCTGCGGAATTGTCGATGCTTTTTCTGCTGTACATGCTGCTGATGTTTGTGCTGTCGCTGATACCGCTGGTGGGGCAGCTGTTGCCGCTGCTACTGGTACCGACATTTTCTATGGCCTTCATGCAAGCCTGTGTAGAAATCGAAGCGGGTCGCAAGGTAAGGTCGGATGTGCTGCTGACCGCCTTCCGCTCACCCGCGCTGGGTACGCTACTGCGCCTCGGCGTGCTGTATTTGCTGGCAGCCATGTTGGCTGTTGCGGCATCCGTGATTGTGGATGATGGTGTCTTCTGGAAGCTCATGTCAGGCCAGCTGCGTGCAGACGAGCAAAATATCCCAGTCGCCGATCTTCCGCTGGCGATGATGTTTTCTGCGCTGATCTATGTGCCCTTCGCAATGGCCTTCTGGCATGCCGCACCGCTCGCAACTTGGCAGAAAATGGGTTTATTCAAGGCCATTTTTTATAGTTTCTTCGCCGTACGCCGCTGTGGTAAAGCCTTCCTCGCGTATGCACTCGGCTGGATCGTCGTTGGCATCGCCGTACCTGCGATCATCAGCGCTCTTCTGGGCTTGATTCTCGGCAAAACTATTGTCGCGATCATGTTGCTCATGCCCCTGTCCGTGATACTCACGATCGTGATGTATTGCTCTTTTTACCCCACCTACCTACAGGTTTTTGAACGGCCGGAACAAAGCAAAACTTAGCATTACTGATTTAGTGAAACTTTTAAAACAGTGATATTCGCCACAATATGTCTCTTATGTACGACGTATTGTTCGTATCGCCCTCACTCAATTCATAAAAGGAGCGCGACAGGTCGAGTCGAATTCCTTATAACGCTACCAGCAAACTAGAAAAAAATTTCATAAACAACGGAAATAGGAAAATCGCAGACATCTCAACCAAAGGGGGCCGTACACAAAAACTGACAGATATTCTCGTATTTGATCGTATCGGGACGAAAAGCGTCGCAAATCAAAATGGTCCCTTGTAGGGGGCGTTGTTCAGAGGTGCCATCCATAAACCCCTAGCTAGCGCAATCGGACGACGTAGAGCGGATGATCAGGATGTCTTCAACCTCTTCCGAAGTGCTGGAATGGCACCAGACCAAGCGGCGGACGCATTACAAAATGTGAAAGAGGAAAGTGCGAAACTGGGACTCGCTGGGTTGTCGGCAACAGCGATCAATGATCAAATCACAAGTTTCATAGCTGATTACTATTAGAAACTTAACGACACGCTGGTGATATCGAAATTTCAAGCTAAGGAGCTTTGATAAAACGAGTGATCCCAAGCACCATCATCACTAGGCAGTCGGACCGCTGCAGACCGTGTCACCAGCACGTCGAGGTTAAAGCAGGGAACTCGGCGTCCATTTAGCCGACCTGCAGGACAGCACTGTTTTGCAAAACAGTGCTGTCCTGCAAGAGACCGACCCAGTCTGGCGCCATTTCGTAAGCCGCCACACGTAGAAACAAAAAGTCTCTACCCTAGAACGGGGAAGCTTGGCTACGTGACGCCCGCAGAGAGACCAAAAATCCAGCGCTTGACATCATTTTTAGCGAGGAACACGCTGAATAAAAGCGCGTTTCATGGCGAGCCAGCATTGCTGTGCGACGCGGAGCCTCGCAAAATCAAATACTTGGAGCAATTGACCTTACAACAAAATTTTCTGGGCTTATTTAATTAGCGCTTCCATAGAAAAATTTATGGTTCTGAATATGTGTATCGATAAAAATCAGCGTATGCTCACTGAAAGCCAATAACGCCAGTGTCTGGCTGAGGATTGCTGCAAACACGGTACCGACCAATCATCAGCCAAGAGGTTCCAGCTTTGCGATACCAAGATCGAGTAACTTCATACCATTCTTTCCAAAGTTAATACTGGCACGCGCCTGCGCGCCGCTGCCCTCGATGTTCACAATCACACCCTCGCCGAATTTTTGATGAAACACGGTCTGGCCCGCGCGCCAGCTGGACTCTTTTTTACTAGGTAGCGATTGGGCGATCTCATTATTACCGTTCTCGGGCACATCCAGCCAGGCGGCTTTTTGCGTCTGCCCGACCCATTTGGTTTGCACTTTCGGCGACAACCACTTCAGCGCCTCGTCCGGTAACTCTTCAAAAAATCGTGAGCGCAGGTTATAGCGTGTCTGACCATGCAACATGCGCGTTTGCGCAAAACTCATGTAGAGACGTTTGCGGGCGCGAGTGATGGCGACATACATCAACCGGCGCTCTTCCTCGACACCATCGTCGGCTTCCTCGCTGTTTTCATGCGGGAACAAACCCTCTTCCAGACCTGTAATGAATACCGCATCAAACTCCAAACCTTTGGCAGCATGTACCGTCATCAATTGGATCGCGTCCTGCCCTGCCTGCGCCTGATTATCGCCTGCCTCCAATGATGCGTGAGACAAAAACGCTGACAAGGGTGACATGACGCTCGGCAGTGGCGCGTCGGCATCAATAATTTCCACACCCTCACCGATCGCGGTGGGCGTAGCGGTATCAACGCGAGGACCGAGTAATGCGGGCGCATCCATACCGAAACCTTCTTCAGATACAAACAGCGTCGCGGCGCTGACCAGCTGCTCAAGATTTTCAATACGATCAGCACCATCTTTGTCAGCCTGATAGTGCTGCAGTAGCGTGCTTTTTTTAAGCATGATTTGCACCATCTCAGGCAGCGGCAAGCGCTCTGTTTCAAAGCGCATGTTTTCGATCAGCTTGACGAAGCTGCCGATCACAGTACCTGCTTTGCCAGCCACATAAGGCACTGCCGCATAAAGCGAAATACCATACTGGCGGGCAGCATCCTGCAACTGCTCGATACTGCGCGCACCAATGCCACGCGTCGGGAAATTCACCACGCGTAAAAATGCTGAATCATTATGCGCATTATCGATCAGCTGCAAATAAGCAATCGCGTGCTTTACTTCGGCGCGCTCAAAAAACCGCTGGCCACCATAGACTCGGTAGGGCATACCCGCAGTAAAAAGTGCATGCTCAATCACGCGCGATTGGGCGTTCGAGCGGTAAAGTATGGCGATCTCGCTGCGCAGCCAACCTTCGGCGATCAAAGATTTCGCTTCTTCGATCAGCCATTGCGCTTCCTGTAAATCACTCGTAGCCTCGAATATGCGAACTTGCTCGCCGTGACCCGCATCCGTGCGAAGGTTCTTGCCAAGGCGACGAAGATTATGGGAGATCAGCTGGTTGGCTGTGTCCAGAATATGGCCGTGCGAGCGATAGTTTTGCTCGAGCTTGATGAGATTTTGTACGTTGAATTCCCGCTCGAAGGCCGACATATTGCCAACGTTGGCGCCGCGGAATGCGTAGATACTTTGATCATCATCGCCCACTGCGAATACAGCGGCTTGTTCACCTGCTAATATCTTCAGCCATTTGTATTGCAGATCATTCGTATCCTGAAACTCGTCTACCAGAATATGTTTGAAGCGCGCCTGATAATGCTCGCGCAAAGGTTGGTTGCGCGAGAGCAGCTCATAGCTACGCAACAATAATTCAGCGAAATCTACCACGCCTTCACGCTGGCATTGGTCATCATAGGCTTCGTATAATTCGATAAATTTTCGCTGGTAGTCGTCGCTTGCCTCGACGTCTTTGGCACGCAAACCCTGATCCTTGGCGCCGTTGATGAAGTACATTAGGTGCTTGGCAGGATATTTTTCATCATCGACATTGAGTCGCTTCAGCAGGCGCTTGATGGCAGACATCTGGTCCTGCGAATCCAGGATCTGAAATGTCTGAGGCAAAGCGGCATCGCGGTGATGCGCGCGCAGCAGACGATTACATAAGCCGTGAAAGGTCCCTATCCACATCCCACGGGTGTTGACCGGCAACATAGCTGACAGACGTGCCAGCATTTCCTTCGCAGCCTTGTTGGTAAAGGTAACCGCCAGCAGGCCACTGGGGGAGACCTGACCGGTTTGCACCAGCCAGGCGATACGGGTGGTGAGTACCCGGGTCTTGCCAGAGCCAGCGCCAGCGAGAATCAGCGCCGGTTGGGCGGGTAGCGTGACTGCAGCGAGTTGCTCTTCATTGAGATGTTGCAGGAGATTTTGCATCTCCGGATTATACGGTGCGATACGGCGCGAGCGAGTCGCGCCGCTGCGTCCTGGGGCACTTACTGATTGAGCACAGAGTCGCCATTGGGTGGCTTGGGCATATCACCATAAACGGAGTACGGGCCTTCAGTGACCTTCATGAGTCCACTCTCTTCAGACCACGACACCCCTTCGGAGGTCTCTTGAGATAAGGACACGACCTCCAGCTCAGAGCCTAGGCTAGGCTCCATCAGGATGGGCGCAGCAGTTTGTTTACGCCCAGAAGACAGGGAAATGAGACTGGCGTCCGTTGCAGTAAACACGGCGTCCCCCTTTTGCCCGAGCTTGAAGGGCGAAAACAGATCGACCTCTGTATCGTCAGCGTGTGAATTCGAATGTTTGAACATTCTGGCAATCGCAGCAGACCTTTCAGGGCTGACAGGTGAGCTTCCCTTGGGGCAGTTATCGCTGGACTTGGCATGCTTTTCAATCATCCTGGCGAGATGGGTCATCGACTTCTCCCAGCTGAAGGCAAGCAACAGGTTGTGAGACTTGAAAACTGCCTTTCTCTGTAAATGATCTAGCCAGGCCGTCGCAAACCGCAATAACAAATCTTGATGAGGGCTCTTGCGAATCAGGCTGATCAGCGTCTGTTTGTTATCTTTCTGCGTAAGGTAAGTGCACAGTAAAGTATCAACACTTTTGATAATAGCGCGCTCCTCAGCCAGAGACATATGGGAATTTTTACTGAACAACGCCTGACGCAGGATACTTTGATCTGCCGGACTCTTGTTCAGAAATTGTGCATAGTAATCGGCGGCTTTCTTGGGTATCGGGCTGAAGTTTTTATCTAACTCTTTTTTCTTCATCAGGCGATCGCGACCACGAACCCTGTCATTCAACGGTTTCAGGTGCGATTTCAGCTCACCTGCCGTGAAGTCTTCGCGATTCACATCTTTCATACTCAGCCGAGTCAGTTGTAAGATGTTCGTCTTGTCTATATTGAAAAGCCACTGTTCCTTCAGGAGTGTCCTACCCGACTTACTCAGAAGATCCGCTAGTGACTGACGATGATTGCGGATACTGGCTGCCTTGTAGGTTGAAGCAGCCAACCAGCTCTCGCGCTTGGGGATGTAGACATAGTAATTATCATGTCCGTCCGACCCTGCGCGGACTATGGCCCGGTCATTTTTTGCACGGACCGCATCATAGATTTCGCAGACGGTATTCTTGTTGATGCCCGGCTGAAGAGCAACCACGTCTCTTTTATTTCTGGTGGCATGGTTAACGACTGCTTGCATGGTGATACTCCTTTACTTTGCAGATATTGATTTTTCCAAAAAAATTTTCAAAAAACACTCTACGTAGAGCGATGACAAGATGGCCGTACTGCATGCACCACAAACGCATGACAAGGCTACAGGTGGTAATTTGGGCTGAACTCTGGCCACCTACCTAACGAAACTTACATACCAAACAGGACCCGCATTACAAGGGCTACCAGCATCGAAATGGCATAGAACGACCGCTTCTATGCCATGAGAAAATTGATTTCACTTGTTTTGGGTGCCGATTCAACCTCCGTCATTGCGTGAATTTCTTCCATGAGTCGACTGGTGCGCTGATAAAAATGTGATAGGTAGTTCTGCAGACTGGCAACACTCCAATCCGTCAATACGGCATCACTGATCAACATCAATTCACCACTGGGCCCCCTCAGAGCGACACGAAGCGCATGATCCTCTGCATACAGCAGATTCACGCAGAGCATCGTCATATAGACAGCATGCTGATCTGCTTCCTCTGGCTGACCCAACAAGGCTGACAAAAGAATACGCGGTGGCTCATCACTAAATGTGACAGTGATATAAAGACCCCCGCTGACTTGCAAAGTCCAGCTCTCATTCGACTCTTGTATCAGTGACTCAATCCAAGGCGAAGCTGGGCCCAGTGATTGCATTAAATCTTGTACCTGCGGCAGCGTGGCGGACAAATTGAACCTCATTCAAGTTTCGAATATCGCACCGGTTGTTTGCCTGATGGTCATGAGTAGCTCAAACAAACCGATGACTGGTGATTTACCAGATGGCGCTGCTTGAGTCGCAAGAACTGAATGTTGGTTCCAACAAACTTTGGGGAATTTTTAACGGAAGGGTATTGCGCGACGAACGAAAAATAAAATGAAGAACCGCTGTTTACGGCGGTGTGGCCAAACATTTATCTCGTTGTCAGGCGAAAAGTCGGACAAAAGCGGCGACTGCAGATGCCGGATGCTCATGCTGGTAGACACTGCTGATAGCCGCCACTAGGTCGGCACCCTCGGCAACCAGCGGTACTGCATTCTCGGGAGTCATGCCACCAATCACGCAGACAGGCACGGAAATCGTGACCTTGGCACGCGAAACAATATCTACAGAGGTCGAGACCTCGTATTTTTTAACGCGCGAAGGATAAAAGCCACCAAAGGCGACGTAGCTGGCACCGGCTGCGGCTGCATCAAGGGCTCTCTGCAAATCACCGTAGCAAGATGCGCCAATGATTTTATCAGGGCCAATCACGGATCTGACAGCAGCTACCGTGGCATCGGTACCGCCTACATGCAAGCCATCGGCATCGATTTCTTCGCACAGCGCAAGATGATCATTGATGATCAAAGGCACCTCGTAGTGTCTGCACAAATCGCGCAATGCTTTCGCTTGTGTACGCTGCAAGGCCTCCGTTGCTGTCTTGTGGCGATACTGCAGCAAGGCCACGCCGGCTTGCAGCGCTGCTTCAGTCACAGTCACCAAGCGATCAGTATCATCCCAATCGGGCGTGACGAGGTACAAACCTTTCATAAAACCTCCTGCAAAGGGTGGGTCACTCGTGCCGGTATCTGCTGCCCGTCAGCGATGGCATAAGCGTTGGCAAGGGATGCGTTTACAT
>Ga0315907_10003069_pt1 | contig 20165 bp, 32 predicted proteins | sample LakEriMetagenome_3_FD_203525 | JGI IMG/M metagenome (GOLD analysis project Ga0315907, IMG submission 203525) | Freshwater fungal communities from buoy surface, Lake Erie, Ohio, United States - Buoy 12 MA123 | ecosystem: Environmental > Aquatic > Freshwater > Lake > Lake biofilm | place: USA...
TTACAATATGTGCTGTTTTATTGTCAAAGTCTTCACATAATGCAGCTAGCTTTGAACCATTGTCTTTTTGTATGAGATAATCAGCTTGTGTCATATAGACATAGCCTTTCTGTCGCATCTGGTCTATGTAAAGTTTTGTAGCATTTAGTATTGTAGTTTTGGAGAATTCAGGATAAGTTCTTAAGAACCATTCCATCTTCTTTATTACACCTTGCTTGTCACCCCTGATAGGAGTTCCATTACCTGACTTTATCCCTTTAGGGAATAAGTTACGGTATTCTTCTGCAAAGGATGTAAAGCTATCTGTTCTTTCAAACAGTGCTAGGCCATCTCCAGTAAGGGAATAAGGATAACTAGATTCAGAATGTGGGTTTTCTCTCAGATAACCTGAATGTGACAATACGAAGTATGTCTCATCAGGTATACAGCACAATACATCTTTAGGATTCTTGTTTTGATATATGCAATACAGGATTACATACTCACTAGGACTTAGGTCCTTATCCTCAAGAAGTTCAAGGTCAATATTAATATTCATCCTCTAAGAATCTAGTGTACATTTTAAGTTTTTTGTTCGCCTTTTTCAATTCTTTCTGAGTCAGTTTACCACCCTGACAAAGGGGGCAAGGCACAGGGAGCTTACCATCTCTAGTAAGCTCCTTTGCGCCAAAACAATATAAACAGATCTCAGAAGATTGGTGGTTCTTCATCACTAGACTTTGTATTCCAGAGTCTTATTCTTTTCACTTTAACTGTAAATTCCCTATACCTTTGGCTAAATTGCTTAACCTCATAATACAGGTAATAACCGTCATGCATGTGCTTGATTATATTCACACTATGTGCTTTACATAGCATGTATATGAGCATAAAGATAGTGAATAATTCAAACATATCCAAGATTTTTGTACATAAGAAATCTGTCAGTAGCTTCCATTTTACTAATAATTTCAAACTGCTTGAGCTTCAGTTTCTTTGTTCTTTTCAGTTTCTTGGATAATTGCTCTGTATTTTTGAATACAGTCGTCCGTGGAATGGCAGTGGATCTCTTCATAGTTATTGATATTCTCCATAGCTTTTTTATACCATTTGACTTCCTGAGTTCCAGCAGTAACATAGATAAATATATTACCTACACTATCTGTAACTCTCTGTCTGCCAATGGCTTGAATCATATCAAGCTCTTTTGAATAGTAAGACATCAAGATGGTATTATCCAAGTCCTTCAAGTTAGCGCCCTGCTTAAGCATTTTAAATGATGCGATTGTTTTAATCTTACCTGCATCAAAATCATGTCTAAGCTTAGCATTCTCTTTGTCTGAGTTCTTGTTACTTATCACATTAGTAGTGACACATAACAGAGTGTCAATGCTATTACCAAAGACTAGGCTTTTACCTTTGATTGCTGCTAGTAGTTTATTTACAGATTCTATCTTAGAAGCCATAGTATAAAGTACTTTAGCACGAGCTGCAGATGTATTTCTAATCTTAAAGGTTTTAGCTGGACCATCAGGTAAGAACAATGCCCTTTTGAACTCAGCATCCCAATAATCATAAGCTGCTTTCTCAGTAGTCAAGAAAGGTTTGGCCTTACTACCAGCAACTACAGTCTTATTATTATAATCCAAATGATGGTTTATAATAAAGATCCTGAGCTTTTTAGTAGTGCCGTCCTGTACAGCTTGGTTGAGATTATACTTGAAGCATACTGGAGCTATAGTATCTACCCAATACCCTTTACTTACCTCATTACCATCTGCATCCAGGTATTTAGTGCTTCTATCTACCGTAGCAGATAATCCGAGTATGTGCTTATACGTATTGTTCGTATAGAATTGTACGTATTGCGGTGTAAGAGATGAGTGTATTTCATCTGCACATACTAAATCCCATTCTGTATCTTTCAGCTTGTATGCTGACTGATAGCACATGAATGTCAACTCATGTTCTTTTCTCAAGTCATACTTGAATAGCTTCTTGAAAAACTTAATGTCTTTCTCCAAGTCTATCTCACGCTGGCTTGTCTCTGCTAAGAATAGGATTTTAGAACCTTTAGGTAACAAGCGAGTTGCCTTGATAAAACAGAATGTCTTACCAATACCAGTACTCAAGTTAAGAGTACCTTTTTTACCCGCTTGTTCCCAGGTTTCTACCGCAGCATTTTGGATACTATCCCTCTTGCTGTCTAACATATTATTTTTTATAGATTGTTGTACCAGTTTGAATGAACTTTTCTACATGTACTTCAGGCTCTGCTAAGAACATATCTACTAATTGTTTTAGCTCTTTAGCATCAATAAGTAAATTTTGCATAACTCTTTTACGACCTAATTCAAGTAAATCAACAAATTCATACGCACAATCACCCCATCTTGCTATAAGAGTATGATGCATTCTCCAGCTATAACCTTTATTACGGTCTTCTTCGCTTTGATAACCTTTGCCTATAATCATAGGATCTGGAGCTTTATCATCATACCATACTTCCATCCAATCAAACATTTCCATGTCTTGTGCAAACTTAATAGTTTGAAGTACTTCAACAGGAATAGTAGATTTAGTATAAGCAGTAATTTTTACAGATGCTGGGCATAAAGCAGTAAGAATTCTTACTTGTGCATTATTAAGCGGCTGATATACATTAGGTACTTTCTCAGGTTTTACTGCAGGGATACCTAGTTCTTCAGTTAATCTGTGATACTCAGCTAATGCATTTTCATCTAAGATTAAATGCTCATTTTCTGGTTCTCTATAGACTTTTACTTGCATGGTTATAAGTAGCTTGTTCTGTTGTTAATTGTTTCTTGTGCTGATTCTAGATTGCCTAAGATTGTATCAAGCATGAATTGATTAGGTGCGTTAAGAATGTGGTTTACATTCAGCTCATAAGCTGAGTTATTCTCAAGCATGCTACGCAGGTTATCTACTTGCTCTTCGTAATGCGTAAATAAGATGTCAGAGAAGTCAAGATTCTCATCTTGCAGGATATTATTCTCTTCATCTACTTCCAGCACTGCGACAGGAGTAAATGCACAGGTACGCAGTTTACCATCCTCACCACGAGGTACAGCCAATACATCCATAGGATTTACTGCTACAAGGATTGCTGTATCACCAAAGCCTGAATAATCATAAGCTTTACTTGCTACGTGCAAACCTTTAGAACAGCTTACCTGATTGGATTGGTTACCTTGGTGACGTTGAATCCTAGCCTCTACACCAATACGATAGTCCATAGTTTTAGTATGGGCATCTGTAAATTGTTCTTGCATAAGATTAGGTAAGTCAAGATAGAGCTGCTCAAGAGTACCTTTGTACGTATAGGTATAATCATCACCTACTACATCTGATACACTATCCATATGTACAAGTTGAAGCATACCGTCTTTCTCATACACATAATAAGACTTTGGACTCTTCTTCCAGTTAGCTTTTACCTTGACATAATTGCTTGATACAAATCCTACAAGACCTTTGTTCTCAGCATTCCTAGAAACTACTCTACGATAAGCCAGGAACATACCTTGATTGGTAATCTGCATTTCATGATGCTGTAAGAACCTGAACAGATCCTCACGACTCTCTGCATTAGGATTAAGACTGCACCACATCCAGAATCTGTCAATAGCTTGAAAGTCTTCTCTGTCTTCAAAGTCAGCCAAAGGAATACCATCTTCAATACTTTCCAGATATTCCTGATAAGCTTCTACATAAGCCAGAGCCAACTCTTCTGGCACGCTCAAAACAATTCCTTGTCTGTACAAAGCATTGTCTGTAACACTGAATAAGTGAGGCATATCTTTAGTCATAGTAAAGATATTCTCAACAATGTGTTTCTTCTGTACAAACTTTTTCTCCTCTGCACATAGTTCAGGTACCAGCATGTTTTTCACAGCTTCCACATCATTGGCCCTGACAAAAGCATAAACTTCTTTAAACTGTTCATCAGTACATTGAGCACTGATAACTTGACCATCATCTGTAATCACAGTTACAGTTGAGTCGATTTTAAGAATTTTCATATAGGTTGAGTTTAGTGAGATTTAAGATAAATGGAATTTTGTTCTTTTGTCTATATACAAATATACGCTTTGTTGAAGTTTGATTTTTTAGTTCTGCATCAAGATACTCTTTACCAGCTCTTTCCCTGAAATTAGTAATAAGCGTTACTTGTTTATGTGTTCCTCTGCTACAGGTTACACAGATTGATTTTTCAGATATGCTTATTACATATCCAGGAATAAAAATAGTATTACAATTTACTAATACTACATCACCTGGTACAATCTCATTACCAAAGAAATCTTCAGAATAAACTATATTCTTTGCCTTATAATTCTCCAGTATTTTCTTCAGCTGTTCTGTCATTTTGATAATATTTTAGATCTAGTTTACACTTTTTTGCTTTAGCTACAAACCTTGCAAATTCAGCAGGCTTTTTCTCATAACTGTTAGTACCATATTTACTTGAGGGCTCAATTAAAGTGATAAAATCATATTTATTTATCTTTTCTAATTGACTAATCAAAGTTTCTATGTTAGAGTCATAAGCATTATTTTCACTAGCTGTAGTAAGCAGCTTTTCTGCAAATTGGTCACGCTCATCAGCATTCCATGACTTTCTAAAGAATGGTATACGTTCATCAATAGTAGCGTTCAATTCACCAGCTTGCTTTACTATTTCATGGCTAGGAGTATGTAGCTGTTTTAGCAATTCTCTACATTCATACAATCGTTTGTATTTACTACCATAGAATTGAGTGAACTTCAGCAGACTTGCATAATACCTGAATAGCTTAGTTTTACCTTTCAGAAACTCATCTATATGGATATAAGAAGGAAGAAGAGATAAGTATTTATGATTTGCTTTAGCAGTTATCATTACCTTGACTTTAGGATGTGCTAACCGTGTAAAGAAATATAAATAGCCTAGAGCAGTCTTGTCATCCTTAGTACCATAAATTGTAAAATACTTTTGTGAAGAAAGCTTAGCTATCAACATATCAGCACTCCTGAATATAGGAGCAGCATAAGTCCAAGTACCTCTATTCTCAGGAAACTCTACAAGTATTTTACCTGCGTTCTTACGAAGGCTCTTTGCATCATTAGTTTGTACCTTGTTTTGTTTCTGTGCAAGTAACCATTCCTTTGTAGGAGGATGATCCTCGTATATTACAGAATTTTCTGTGACATACTTATCTTGCCATGCTTGGAATGTCTTGATAGTCTCACGCCATTGCTTTTTAGGTACTTTACTAAGTGAAAGTAATTCATAATAGTTAAGTACTCCACGAGCATCCTTGCTAGGATATAACCTGATATACCTTGTTTTACGTATTACATACCATGAGTCTTGCTTAAACTTGTTTGCTATGAACTTATTGTGCTTAGGATCAAGAAGTGTTTTAGCAAATAAATACTTAACACTATTGTTTAAGGCTTTCTTAAGATCAGGAATAGCTCTTGAATAGTTTGAGTCTGACTTTCTACCATTTCTAATATGCTGCGTAACAGCATAACCAAAGAATAGATCACCGACTGAATCAAGTTTAAACTCAATAGGCAAGTCTTTGATTTTAGGATATACTTTATTAGTATGGGGATTTATAAGACTGTTGATGTTTATACGTCTAGTATCTACAGTAACTATAGGAAACTTAAGAGCATATACAAAGTCTTCTAAATCTTCATACTCATGACTTTGGTTTTCATAGAGCATGAGAAGTTCATTACGAAATTCTACAAGCTTAGCCTCTACGTTTTCTAAAGTCTGTTTGTTATAAAGTATAGATTCCCTGTTAGGAGTAATAGCTATGTCACCTATATTAAAGTTAATAGCTATACCTGTACAATCACTTGCTACATTCTGTAGTTTAAAATCATTCTTAATACTAGTCCAATCAATAGGATAAGATACAGGACCAATCTTAAGACGTAAGCCTCTTGATTCTATGCTTGAGTAAGTAAATGTATTTGCTTTTACAATCTTGAATTTCTCATTTACATTTTCTGAATCAATATTAAAGTATACATTTTCAAAGAATGCAAGCTGTTGTTTGGTCTTAGTTATAAAGTCTAGTTTATCAGACCATGACTTGATGTTAATTCTTATTGTAGTACCATTAGGTAAGTCAGTGAGTTTAGTCACAAGCAAGTCAATCTGAGGAACACCTTCAGATTTATGCATAAGATACTCATACTGCATACCATCAACACGAGTAGAAATGAATACCTCATTGGTATAACTCAGGCCAGAGAATTTACCTAAGCCCATCATACCTATGGCTTCATTACTTGTCCTTTTAGTGGATTTACCGAACTTACGGTATACCTCATTGATTCTTTGTGGTGACAAACCAGGACCTAAGTCTGTCACATACCAATAACTGCCTGTATCAGCAGATGTCTGAATACCTACCTCAATAGGTTTACTTCTATTACCAGCCTCTACATTAGCATCCCATGCATTAGAGCTATACTCACGAATGAGTGAGCCAATAGGATCAGAATATAGATTAGTAGATAAGATTTGTAAAATCCAACTAAGATCTTCCGCATCAATCTCTGCTTTATGGGATTCAAAATTACCATACAGCTGGACTTCTTTTAATGCGGAATGTAATATATCCTCTTTCATAGTTTAGAATATATACCTGATTTTATTCCAAGGTATGATTTCATTGTGCAATTGTTTGAATTGATAGATAAAGCCTGCTTTTAGATTATGCTCATATCTTATGTTCTCCCCTCCATACTGAGAGATCTTACCTTCTTGTATCTTGGGATTCCATAGTAACTCTTCGCCTGGTAGATTGTGTGCTACATTATATGCATGCTTGTGCTTGTTATGAGTTAAGAATATCACCTCAGCTTTTACTATGTGCTTATTAGTGACATGTTCCTCTACTAGCTCAAACAATTGTCTATATTGTGCAATCCAATCAGGCTGTACTATTACAGGACTGAAGTTTATGTGTACATCATATCCTGCTTCAATGAATTTGTCAATAGCCTTAATCCTATCTATGATTTTACTGGTATTTGGCTCCAGTTTATCTGAATAGTCTTGAGGCATCAAGCTAAATCTAATCCTGATTTTACTCTCAGCATTATAGCTAAGTAGCAAAGGGTTTACATACTTTGTAGCAAATGAACCCATAGCAATAGGATGATACTTGAAGAAATCAAATATCTGTTCCCATTTGTGGAACTTTGCATGGAGCGCAAAGTCCTCATTGCATGATATGTCATAAGTTACATATTTCTCATGAGTTTGATTAGGCTTATCTACCACAGCAAACCATGCATGAGAGTCAATCTCTGTAAGAATATTCTCAGGATTTGTAGCTATATCCAAGCCTTCGGGCTTATGTCTCTTCATGTAACAATACGTACAATTATAGAGACAACCATGCCCGAAGCTTGGAGAAATAAAGTCAGTACTACGTCCACTTTCACGTATTGTGAATGTCTTGCGTCTTACTTCTTTCAACATGCATTAAGATCTAAAATATAATTCACCTACTGCAAAGTATCTATCTCTATCAGTATTCTCTACAATAGTAACCATAGAACCTTCTGTCAATCCTTTGATATAATACTGTGCGTAAGGATCTGTAGATTCTTTTAATACATTAAGAACATTATCATTATCAATCTTTGTAACTCCTATCATAGGAGTATGAGTAAGTGCAATTCTTATCATAGGATAAGAACTACTTAATAATTGTCTGTAATAACCTGTTGGAGGTTTTGTCATTTGGTCCATGCGTCTGAAATAGTAATATCAGATAATACTGGGATTGTTTTAATGATTTCTGCACCTGCTTCTTGCATAATGCTTTGTTGGATTTTAGACCATTCTTCTGCAAAGTCTTCTTGTACCTCACAGTCAATCTGGTCATGTACAGTCATTACAAGGTAGACTTTATTATGCAGTAAGTTTGTTTTAATGTACTTACGTATAAGATATAATGCACGTTTAGTCATTTGAGCACCTGAGCCTTGAATAGGAGTATTCATGCTTGCACGCTCAATTTCACCTACTGCTTTAAAGTCATCCTTGTCACGTATATCTTGCCATTTAGGAAAGTGTCGTATGATAGAATAAGGTCTAAATGATCTTATAAACCCATGCTTCATACCGTATTTCCTACACTTCTCAAGATATGTGTTCAGCTTACCTGTAGCTCTGAAATAATCTTTGATAATCTTGTCTGCATCACTTACTTCAATACTTAGAGTATCAGCAAGTTTAAACTTAGACATGCCATAGATTAAACCAAAGTTGACTGTTTTAGCAGCATCACGATAAGATTTACCTCTAAGAAAGTCTGGTTTATCTTTGACTTGTTGAAGAGGTACATTGAATACCATAGATGCTACCTCAGAATGTAAGTCTTTACCATTGTTAAATGCATCAAGCCACAATGGTTCCTGACTACCTTCTGCACATAGTCTAAGCTCCTGCCCACTAAAGTCACAGCTTACCATCTTAAAGCCTGGTCTTGCAATGAAACAATTCCTATATTCTGCTTTAGCTGGGATATTCTGCATGTTAGGAGCTCTTTCTTCTTTAGATCCTGATGTAACACGACTGGTATCTGCTATTTGCCAGAATGATGTATGTATCCTTTGTGTATAAGGATTTACATACTTTAGAAAGTCTTCACCATAAGTTGTAACAAGCTTTTGTTGCTTCTTGTAATCTATGAACTGCTTTACCAGAGGATACTTATTCTGATACTTAGTAAGGAATCTTTCTGATGTACTTTCAAGATCCAATCCTAAGCTTCTAAATACCCTATCTACCTGACTAGGACTAGACCACATTATGTCTATATCCCTCTCATGCTCATAACCTTCTTCTATACCTGCAAACATGTTGACTTGTATCTTGCGTTTCACATACTTATTAAGTAGTGGTTCTTGCCTTACAAGTTCATCAAGTTTATCTGTATAGTCCTTCTCATTGAATTTAGCTTTACTTGCTAGTTCAAGCCATAGTTCTTTGCTGAATCCCATGCCATTGTACTCTATGTCAGCTAGAGCCAAGCATGCATTACATTCATTTTCTACCCAACCTAGAATACCTTTCTGATTGATAAGGTGTAGTTGCTTGTCTTTGATACAAGTAAGACAAGTAACATCCCCTACACCATAAGTAATCTGTTGCTCTGTGAATGGTTCTCCTGACATTTTAGAGAACTGTCCACGTATAGCCTTATTGAGTTTAATGTTGCAATACTTCTCAGCTAAATAGCCTAAGCCCAATGTTCTTACCTCATAACCATTGGTAAGACAAGCTTCTGCCAGCATAGTATCATAAGTATGATTTAGCTCTATGCCGTGAAACCTAAGATACTTGTAGTCAAACTTTAGGTTCTGACCTACTACAAGTATAGATTCAAGATAAGGTTTAAGAAAGGATATGTCTATAGTCCTGACGTCTATCACATAAGATATATCAGCCCAATTGAGCTGAAGCATTAGTATCTTATTAGAATGATTAAACTGACCTTCAGTCTCAGTATCTAGGTTTATTTCTGTGAGCCCTTTTATCCATTCCTCACATTGCTCTGGTGTAGCAAGTTCATAGAGACTTGTCTGGATTAATCCAGCATTCCCTATGAAATAAATCATTCTTCTTTGATTGTTTTTAATCTTCTAAGATAACCAAGCAAAGTGCTAAAGTTCTTAGCTCTTAACACTTCGCTTTTTGTTTGCTCTCCATTAAAGTATTTCTCTTTATCTTCCCGTTTAAAGGCATTCCATTCCTTGCTATAAGGATTGAAATGAAAGAGGTAATCATACAGGATGTTCATGCGTCTTTCTTTTTAGTAGTGTCCCAAAAATAGTCACATTTTAGGACAGAGGTATCATCATCTTGCTTTACTTCTCTTATAGGACTTTCTATAAAGTAAGACTGATATTGTTTATCTGGTTTTGCAGTATGCCTGTAGCATTTCTGTTTGTTTGCACAGCCTTGTCCTCTGCACATTGTAATATCTGGCATTAGTCTTTAGCTTTATTCAAGAATTCAAGGATTGATTTGTCTGATGTAGTAAGCTTATCTAATGCATCTTGATGTCTTTGCATTACTTTCTTAAGCTCTTCTACATTGTTAGAAGTCATTGCTGTAGCAAGTTCATTTATACCATTCTTACGTATCTCATTAGCTGTTTCTTGATTAACAGCTAACAATAAATCTGCAGTTTGATTAAGCTTATCGTAGCTTACTACCTTGAAGAATCTTAATAGCGCACTCATTTTGTTTATGGCTTTATGACTTTAATAATACCTCTGTAATTCTAGAGGGGTATATACCAATGATTTGATCTATGCGATTGTACATAATAATGTTATTCTCTGTTATAGTAAGTCTATTTGCTTCAATAGTAGACTCATATATATCATCATTAGCGAATATACGAATTGCATAGGTCTTTTGTTTACCAGTAGCTGAGTCTTTTACAGCTCTTTCAAAGTCTTTTCTTTGTTCAGATTTAATACCCATTACCTCGTTTTTTGTCTACATCTACCTCTACAGGTGTCTTTACAGGAAAGTAACTACCTAATAATCCTTTACGATTAGTAAAGTATACACATGTATCAGCTTCTTGTCTTTTTTCTGTGTAACATATTACCCAACCTGGATCAGCTGAATGTGCACTATCTACAAAGTACCAATGAAACTTCTCAGGTAATGTCCAATCAAATGTTCTAGACACTACAAGATGTGCTTCACAGAAGTATTTAACTCTGTATACAACAAGATCTGCTTTATTCTTTTTATCAGTTACATAGACTCGTTGAGCTATGCATAAGTTTGTACTAAGTAATAAGATAATAGTTAATAATCTCATTATACTAATCCTTTATTGTTTTATATGTTTCGTTGTAGTATTGTTCTGCTTGGTCATTAGTCCACTGAGTATGTGGATGTTTATCAAATACCCGTTGCCCTTCAATGTGAGCATCCATTATCTGCTCCTTTTCCATTTCTTTGGCTTGATGTTTAATGAATTGAACATCTTCCACATTGTACATATCACCATCTTCAAATCGTTGAAGTAACCATTCAACTGCGGTTTGTTTCTTTTCCATCTATTTGTAATTTTAGAATGTTTATAATGTATTTAGCACCTTCAATCCACCAAGACCTTTTAGAATCGTTGTATAATATTTCATGTTTGCTGATTTCTTTTAGGTCATTTTCATCAGGTATATATATTGAAGCAAACGGACTCATTATGTCATAGTACCCATCATATCCACCGTGAGCTCTATCAATCATTTGCTTTACTTGTTCTTCTGTGTATAGTTTCATGGCTTTTCTATTTCTTCTTTTACGTTTATCCAATAGTTATAACCAATGCTAAAGAATCGACATCCTAAATTCATCTTCCGTTCCTTCGACATAGATTATTATTTCAGTTCCACTACAAAGCAATTTGAAAGCATAAGTTTGATGCTTCTTTTTCATAGCCTTTAACCATTTGACCATTTTCCAATATTTCCAATTAATCATGTGTATAGTTATTTTTGTTTAATAAAGTAATTCAATTTATTGTGCAATTTAATGTTTGTAGTCAGGACAGGACTCGAACCTGTTACAGCTATTTAGGCCATGCGAGCTCATCTGCATACTTAGGCTTTTTGTCTTCTCGGCTCCGGAACCTTACGACTGTAGCGTCACCTTGTTGGCTACCAATTACGCCACCTGACTAACCTGTTTTACTGTGTATGATTTAATGTTTGTACCTAAGACAGGAGTTGAACCTGCACTCTATTTTGTAGAAAGGGATTTTAAGTCCCTCGTGTCTACCAATTCCACCACTTAGGCAATAGTGGGCCCTGTAGGGATTGAACCTACGACATACAGATTATGAGTCTGTCGCTCTAACCTACTGAGCTAAAGGCCCTACTATTAGTAAGAAAAATGTTGCAGATTAATCTGCTGAGTCTTGTATGCTTTACGAGCTACATCAGGTCTTGTAGGATCTGTCACTTGTTGTGCACAGCCTGTACACAAAACAATAAGTATTACCAAGGCACAGATTCTTTCCATGAGTAGTGTGTGATAAATATACTAGCTGTTGCAGCAATAGCTACTGTAAACCAGAATCTTTTAGCTCTAGTTTTCTTAACTACTTGCTTTTCTAAACCAATATTCTTTGCTTCAAACTCAGATACCAAGTCATTGCAATCATTAATCTGCTTTCTAAACCCTGCTTCTTTCTGTTTATGCAGTTGAATTACAGTATCTTGTTTAGTAATTACCTCTTGCTTGATGTCTAAGCCTTTCTTAAGTAATACAATCTCTTCAGCATAAGAGTCTGCTTTAATTGCATCTTGTATAAGATACAATGTAAGAGTCTTAGGAATGCCTATGATAGTATCGTTCTTAAGAGTATTAATTGATAGTGTCTTTTGGGGTGGTGGTGGAGTCTTTACTTCCGTAGTATCTGTTTGACAAAAACTTGATGATGTCATCAGAAGCATACTTGTTAATAGAATTAAGTTTTGCATTTCTCTTTCTTTTAAGTTGTTGGATTTGAAGTTCATTAGAGGCAAGCAGTGCATTAAGTACACTGATAGAATCATTAAGTGTATTAATCTTAATGTTGAGTGCTTTACGATCAAAGTCATATGCATTCAGTACGACTTGTAGGCTGTCTATGCGTAAGTCATTCTGATACAGCTGTGTTTCAATCTGTTCGTTTGCTTTGTGGTCTTTCTTGTACCACATAAATAGTAGTATACCTAATACACATACTATTACAAGTTTGTAGTCAATTTGCATGGTTATTTATCTGAGTTAAATTCATATTCATTGTCATTGTCACTACTACTATGATTTGATAGATCTATAGAGTCTAATGCATCATGTAGCATGTTTAATGTAATCCATTCAGGGTGTGTATCATCAAGACATTTACCCCAACTTGTAATCTCTACAGATCTTGAACCTGGATGTCCTGGGTTACCATTGTAGTATGTGTGCACCTCAGGCTCATCTACAATATCTGCATCAATCCATACGTGTTCTTCTTCCTGTGTTTCAGGATGGTAGAATACATGCATTATTGTTACTGAATAATCCATTGTTTGTGGTTATTGTGTGGTTTTGGTTGATAAAGATAATAACAAAAAAGTAATAGGGGGAAGACTATCCCTAACTTCCCCCTAATTACTTCTATAGATTGATTATCAATCTATTACTTTACTGCAATATCATTAGCTGCAATTACTCTTGCTGCTGTAGACAGTGCATTTTCATGCTGTACAAGCATGTCAACTTTGTTCATATCCATAGTGAACTCAGTTTGACGGTAGATAGGAAGTTTTTCACCATTGCGGGTTACAAAGAGAACTTCACCATCTACACCAGCACGCTTAGGCTGTTGTCCTTCATAGAAAGGCGTTCCAGCCTGTTCCATTACTACAATCTGACCAGGAATTTCATAGCCTACAGATACATTATTCTTACGAATGAATGTCTGCAAGTCTGCTACTTTACCTTTAATCAGAGCTGATTTGCTCTTAGAGTTAAGCCAGCCTCCATTGCCAAATGATAATCCTTCATTTGCTTCTACACGAATGTAGCCAAACTCTGGATTGTTGTTAGATACTCCGATGATTTCTGATGTGCTGTTAGAAGCAGTTGTTACTTTTACTGTTGACATGATTTTTGTTTTTTGAATTGTTGAACTGTTTGAGTTAATTTAAATTTTGTATTAGATATAGTAATAGTATTACCTTCACTGTGACCAGTCATTAGTCTCTGTTTCATGCCTTGGCTGTGTAGACTAGCTGGATTTAGTTATTCTTATACTATGGTACTACAGATTTGCAGCACGACAAATACCCGTAAGTAATCTGAATGTTATACGGTTATTTTCATACTCTTTTCTACGCCTCATTTGTGCCAATTGTATTGCAGCTTCAATATTATCCAAATAGCATTTTTGCTCTGCACTGTCCTTGGCGGCAAAAGCCTCAATCCAATCTTGAGCAGAATGCCCGTACCATTTAGTACTTGCATTCTGCCGAATCTTTCTTAAAATCTTTAGTTTGTAATTCTCATTGATTCGTGCAATAGGAATATTGTTCCATCGCATCAGGATTTGGGCTTCTGTCATAACTATATCTGTATAATTACTGTGTTACCACTAATTTCTACAGATTTGCAGTTCTTAAATATATAAGTAGTCTGCTTATTACCTAGCTTTTTTGATTTACTAGGTACAGAAGCAGTGCTACTTTCTAATATATTCTTCTTTGTAAATCTTCTGTATGCTGCTGTTACAGAAGAATAGGTACGGCCCGTTTGACGAGCAAATGCAGTGATGTCTTTACCAGATGTAAAGACTGTCTTGGTTAGCGCTTTGCGCTCAGCCTTAGTCCAGGCTTTGTAAATCCTTTTTGGCATGATGTGTAGGATGGTTTGATTGTTAATGGAACTATGTGTGTATTATACTGGTTTCTTCGGTTCGTAGTAAGTCTTAGCCAAGTTGAATTTGAATGGTCTATCATGATCTATTGTAGGTATGTCTTGTACCTCTTCATAATAGTTTACTGTGCGTGTACCTATTACTTTAATAGGTTCTTGCTTTAATTTAATCTGTTCAGTTTCTTCTTTTTCTTCTATTACAGCCTTATTCCATAGTGTATCATGTGTATAGAATAATACCATGTTTAACACTATTGCAAGGAATGGGTAAAATGCATTCTCTGTAAACAGATAAACTGAAATACCTGAGCCTACTGTGCTTATGACAAACAAGTATGCTCCAATAAATCCTTTGATGTAGTTAGATGCTTTGTCCATTGTGAGTGTGTGTAGTGTGTGTTAGTTAAGATGGATGTGTAGAAATCCTAGTTCTTTAGTTTCTATTACTTCTGCTACAGGATAGTTATTCCTGTCTCTTGGTGTACTTCTGACAAACCACAGTAATGTGATTAGTCTAAGATTAGGTTTAGGTTTAACTGGTTGCATGTGTGTGTTGGTTGGTTGATTGGTGGTCCTGCTACGAATCGAACGTAGAATAGATGCTTAGAAGGCAACTGGTATATCCGTTTACCTACAGGACCTTACTATTACTTACGATCGTAATGTAAGCCTACCATAGCAAAGCCTCCCATCATAAGACAGAATACTAATGCTACTATGTATATCTCTAATTCTAATGCACTAAAGAAGAAGAAACTACAAATTAATGCCATTAACATTGATAGAACTGCTTTGCTTGAGTTTGACATGATGTATGTGGGATTTTAGTGAGAATGCTATATTAATGGTATTGAGTAAAATTTAATAGAACGGTTTAAGCCTCACCGTAAAGCTTCTATTGTGTGAAGTCCAATAGATAAAGTCCTGTATCATTCCTGTGCACTCAGTTGTAGTACCAACCTGATATTTTTGCACTCCACATGGTATGGACTAACTCTCATTACTGAGACTGCATATTTCCTGGTCTACAACTGCTCACAAGTGAGTGTGCAAAGAGATTAAATAAACCTAGTATTGTTTCAGCCCGTTTAACTAGGATAAGGCTTTGCACGTTTAGTCTTGCGACTTACAATGAATTGTGCGATACATTGATTTGATGCATGATGAACAGTTTGGTTGGTATGACATGTTCAGGTCATATTATTAAGCATTTGTATCACCTAACAGGTTGGTGTTACATTGGTCTCCGGGTCCACTAGATTGCTCTAGCCCTAATTAAATAGGATGATTAGCCCAACATACAAATGCTATATGAAATAAGCAAAAAGGGTGCACGCTATGTTCGTAACATGCACCCTTCGGACCATAAGCAACCTTACGGTTGCCATACTTTAAACGTCCCATTCTCGTTAGTCTTGTCAACTAACTGATTGAGAACTCTTAAAGCATCCTCCAACTCTATATCAGCCTCTTTAAAACTGACATCAACACATGCCCAAAAGGTCACGTAGTTAAAGATTGGAAGTTTAGGGTCAGGTGTCATCAAACATAGTTTGCTGTTCACACCTTTGCCTGTTTCACCTTTACCAAGGTTTTTAAGTTTTGCCTTCGTCATGGCGGGATAGTTTTGGTACAAGATTAGGTGGGGGTGGCTTTTATAGGGTGGATCTCCCTCTAATTCACTTAAAAAAATTAAAAAATTTTTATATTTGTATATGCTACAATTAAATCCTATGATACCTATCTATTCTATTGAGCATAAAATGGAGGGGTATGCTTTTCTTGTAATAGATTATAGTCAGGAGCATGATTTGCTGTTTACCTGTGCTTTGGATAATGGGGAGATATGGACTATATCTAATAAAAAGTTGAGGTTTTGCCACAATCCTAGTTTGGATAGGGTTAAAAATGCTATAGCCCCATAACTTTTTTTTACATTTTTTTGGTGTTTGTAAAAATGAGTATTATATTTGCCCCGCATGTCATGCAAAAGTAGCCCGTAAGCTACTTTTTAATACAAGACTCGTCTGTTAGACCTACTCCTGCACACTTGGAGTACAAAGGCAGACTCTCTTGGGGGTAATAAACCTTGGAATACAAGTGAAAAACCCTTACTGTTCATACGCTTCTTGACTGGGTTAAAGGCTAAGGGTTGATAGAGATGCCTCCAGTATAACGGTAAAAGCTGAAAGGCTCAGACGACTTGAAGGAAAGACAGTAAAATGATGCACGCAAGTGCTTAAAGGATGAAAATCCCAAGGGCATAAGTGTGCAAAAATAATAAAGTTAGAAAAGGTAGATTTTTCTAATTTAGGACAAAGGTGTTGCTTATAGATTAGGTTCTAAAGATACTCATCAACCCAAGAATTAGCCTGACTCTCAATGAGTTGGGCTTTTTCTTTTGTTTTAATGTAGGAAGTCCTTTATATTTGGTGCATGATAACTATCAAAACGCCTAGAAATAAGTTCTTTGTGACTTATTTAAATTGGCTAAATCCTGTACTACATCTTAGTAAGGGGGAGATTGATATACTAGCTGCTTTATTGACTTTGCACTTTGCACATAAGGATTATCCTACTCATGTGCTAGAGGAATACCTGCTTTCAAAGAGTACTTTGGAGGCTATACGTAAGAAGATGAAGATTAATGCTAGGTTATTTGAGAAGTTGCTGCAAGGATTAAAAGATAAGGGACTTATAGAGCCTAATGGGTTAAACCCTAAGCTGACTAATTATCCTAAGGATGGTAAGTTTAGGTTGTTTGTAGCATTTGAGTTTGAGAAATGAAGTTAGAGCTGAAGGAAGTATATGAGGATGTGGCTAGGAAATCAGGAATTTCTAAAAAGGATGTAGAACTGGCGTTTAGGTCTGTCTTTGAAATGATTGTAAGTACTATGCGTGAAGAAAAGGGGCATAATATTATGGTTCCTAAAATGGGAAAATTCGTCGTACCGTTAAGAAAGTTAAAGTATGTCAACACTGAAAGATATGTTCAACAGCTTTCCAGATATAGTGGAAGGTTGGAGCAACCTGATAGTAAGGGATCAGGAGATAGAGGAGAAGGCTTTGAAGAGGCTGATGGTATGTAAGGATTGTGTATCTAATACTACTAAACCTAATGTTAATTTAGGTAGTAGGTGTAGAGATTGTGGATGTGTATTGGAAGCTAAGGCTAGGACTCAAAACGGTAAATGCCCTAAAGACAAATGGCCATTGTAAAACTAGGTGGTGGGACTATTCAGGTAAGGTACATTACGCATCTTACTGGAGAGAAGGATAAGATCATTCGCAGGAATGTGAAAGGTGTTACTGTAATGCACTTGTCTGACGTCAAGCTAGTAGATAATTTTTTTACAGATAAGGGTATTATTGATCTTTCAAGATGTAGGATATTTCATGAGGATATAGGCTGGATGGTATTACAGGAGCCTTATGATGAAATGGTTCATTTAAAGATGGATGGTACTATAAGAGTGACAGGATTTAAACAGAGGTTCTATGGTAGGGTCTCTAAGCCAAAAGTTAAAAAGTGTAAAACAAAACCTAAAAATAATGTCAAACCAAGATCAAGTAACCGTGGAAATCCACGAAAAAATGCGTAAGCACTTTACTCCTATGAGTGACCATATGCTTATTGAATTTGTAGAGAACCTTAAGACTTCAGGTGGGATTTTTCTGCCTGTTAGTTCTGAAGAAACTAAATCTATTGCTCACCCTGTTATTAGTACGGGAGATAAAGTACAGGGCATAGAAATTGGTGATTGGGTTTCTTTGCGTCCAATGAACGTAGATATTTTTAAAATGTATAATAGGAAGTTTGCTCTTATTCGTGACTTTGATGTACTCATGAAAGTAGATATGAATTACATTAAGGATGAGTTGGAGTACAAGCAAGCTATTAAAGACAGTGCTAAATCTATTTTAAACTAAAATGGCTAACGCTTATAATATTATGAACCTACCAAAACCTCCCAAATCTATGGGGTCTAAATCTTCTAAAGAAGGTGAATTTATTTCTTATTTATTGGGCTGCAGTATGCAAGTCCATGTTTATCATTTGTGCACAAAAGGTGCAGGTGCTTTTGCTATGCATATGGCACTTGGTGGTCTTTATGATGCTTTGCCTGACATGGTGGATGCTCTCGCAGAATCTATTCAGGGTAAGTATGGAATCCTGAAGTATGATTATTCTCATTCTGTAGATAGTAATGTAGGTAACGCACTTACTTATGTAAAGAAGTGTCTTAGTTATGTAGAGACTGAGCGTAAAGCTATTTGTTCTGAGACTTATGTACAGAATCAAGTAGATGAGATTGTAGCTCTGTTCTATACTACTATTTACAAGCTGGAAAACTTACAATAAAATGGTTAAGAAAGGTTATACTTTGTATTACTTTCAAAGTATGAGTAGTAAACTCTGGTTCTGGAGACTATTAGGTAGGAAGAACAATGTCATAGCATATTCTGATAAAGGATATGCTAGTGATGTAAATCTTAGGAGAGCTGTTAAGAAGATTAAGGCTTTAAACTTTGATTATATTCTTGTACGTACTAATGGTTTACCTGAACCTAAAGAAGATCTTACTCTAAGATGAAAGTAATAGATTCATGGGATTTACTAGCAAACTTTTGGGAAGTAAATCCACAGCTTAAAGCCCCTGCCCTGTATAATAAGCTTTATATAGAGGACAAATCTAAGAATAAATCCCACTCTAGCAAACTTATGTGGGCAGTGGCTTTTTATGCTGACTTTGAGTCTAAGTATAGGCCTTTATCTGAACCTGAAAGAAAGAAGCTTATAGCTGAAGATGTGTTGAAGGAGGAATCTTTTGACTGGTCTCAGCTTGATAAGTATATTAAGGACTGGGAAAGGTACAAGTCTGTACCTATGAAGCAGATGTCTGAATGGGAAAGGCTTATGAATGAAAAGACTGAGTACATGAAGACTTTAAAGTACTCTGCAGAGACTGCTGATGAAATTGAGAAGAGACTTTTGTCTAACTCTAAGCTATATGCAGAGTATGAAGAGATTATGTCAAGACTTGTACAAGATGGTGAAGCAGGTACTATGCTTGGTGGAGCTATGGAAAGTCTTACTGAAAAAGGAGAGATATAATGTGGGACAATAGGAAGGCATTTGCATTACCATCTGTACCTAAACTGCACCCTCTTAGTCAGGGCTATCTGGATTTCTGGAGGTCTGAGAAAAAGAAGGTTATTGAAGGTGTTTGGATAAATGGAGTATGGTGCCCTCCCCAGTTATATCATTATATTAATTATGCTACTATAGTTCTTGGAGACAAGAAAAGTAGAAAGAAGGATAGGCCTTGGGATCTGGATTATGTTTGGGACTTGGCTTACTATTGGATTGAAGCTAGAGGATTGTCTGGCTTTGAGAAGGTAGGAGATGTAGATGATATTAGGTCTTTCCTTAGGCAGAAGCAGAAAGAGGATTTAGGTAAACCTTTGTATAATAATGAGGCTCAGAATTTGCTTGTCTTGGGTCCTCGTGGTTGGGGTAAGTCTTATTGGGGAGCTAATGTAGCAGCTCATGAGTATTTGACAGACGGGCAGAAAGAGTACACTCCTGGAGAGGTACCAAAAGAAACTGCAGAGATTTTATTGTCTGCTTATAACTCGCCTTATGTTAATGACCTTATTACAAAGATTCAAGACGTACTTAATAATTACCCTGGTGGTATGGAAGTCA
>Ga0315907_10003076_pt1 | contig 20128 bp, 20 predicted proteins | sample LakEriMetagenome_3_FD_203525 | JGI IMG/M metagenome (GOLD analysis project Ga0315907, IMG submission 203525) | Freshwater fungal communities from buoy surface, Lake Erie, Ohio, United States - Buoy 12 MA123 | ecosystem: Environmental > Aquatic > Freshwater > Lake > Lake biofilm | place: USA...
GCTACTCGTCTACAAAATGGATCATTAACCGCAAGCTCTAGATCTCTGATGAGATATGCGAAAGCAAAGGCTGGAGCTAAAGTCCGTGATGATTTCGACGATGAGTGATCGTCCTAAATTAACTATCGCCTACTCGACTCTTCCCAATCGAGTGCAATCAATTGTATTTCCGATACGGAGAGATGATCGAGAGATTTTGGTTTTAGTTCAAAATCCAAAAGAAGTCTCTTACGTCCTAGAGGAGCGCAGCGCCAAGTTAGTTGAACTGAGAAATATCGGAGTAGCCAAAAGTAGAAATGCGGCTTTGGAGCGCGCTAGCGGTGAATACCTCTTATTCGGTGATGATGACATTCTTTTCAACGAGACTGGGATCAGCGAAGCAATTCAATATCTTGAACTCAATCCAGATTGTTCAATCATTCTCGCCCAAGCAAGAGACGATAGCGGCGCGCTGCGAAAAGATTACTTTAAAGAGGTAAAGCCACTTCGATTAACAAATTCAGCCAGAGCTGCAACCTATGAATTAATTGTTCGGGTCGATGCCATTAGAGAAAAAGGCATAAAGTTCGATGAAGACTTTGGCGCAGGCGCCTCAAATTATCTTGGCGATGAATACATTTTTATTGCGGATGCGTTACGGGCTGGTCTAAAAGGCGTGCATCTCCCAACCGTTATAGCAACCCATCCAACGGAGAGTTCCGCTTCAAAGTGGGGAACTCCAGAAGATCTGGGAGCGCGGAGAAAGATTTTTACCCGAGTATTTGGGTGGCGCGCGCCGATTTTTCGAGCTGGATTTCTTCTCAAAACTAAGAATCCAAACCCAGGATTTCTAAACTCGCTTCGTTTTATTTTTAAGCCATGAAAGTTTTTGCGCACCGAGGATTTAGTTATAAATTTCCGGAAGCAAGTAGTAGCGCTTACGAAGGCGCGATAGCGGTAAATGCTGATGGCCTCGAGTGCGATATTCGTCTTACGCGTGATCTAATCCCCGTCTGTTTTCACGATAGAAATCTCAAACGGATAGCTGGAATTTCAAAGTCAGTTTCCAAGTTGAGTTTAAAAGAGTTAAGAGAGTTAACAGATGTTATGACGCTAGGCGAACTAATCACACTGGCAAGCGAACATGGAAAAGATCTACTAATAGAGACTAAGCACCCATCAATATTTGGAAGAACCGTTGAAAAGAAAGTTCTCTCTGAAATTAATGGCAGAAACAATTGCACAGTAATGTCATTCTCGCTTTTTGCCGTTCTCTGGCTTGGTAAGCGGATTCGCTCTGCAGGATATGTAATAGGGCATCGCTGGAAACTGCTAATTATCCCAACGGAGATAGTCGCAATTGACTACCAGCTATTTAATCAATCAAAGTGGGCGAGAAGAAGACTTGAAAATAAAGTGGTCTACCTCTGGACAGTAAATGAGGTAAAAGAGGTCAAATTTCCCAAGAGAATCAAGGGCGTTATCTCAGACAAGCCAGATTTACCGTTCTTCCTCTTGGGCTCTCGCTAGTCTTTGAGATACATAAACTGGAATTAAAGAAAGCAGAATTACCACGGTTGCAACCACATTGACCACGCTGGCCTGATTGGGCCGTCCGACCTCTTTAAGAATCCATAATGGAATTGTGTCGATTCCCGGTGGCGCGGTGAATATTGTGACCACCACTTCATCAAAACTTAGGGCAAATGCCAACAACGCTCCGGCTGCGAACGAAGTACGAAACTGAGGGAAAGTGACTAATCTAAAGGTTTGCCATAGACCAGCTCCAAGATCAGCAGAAGCTTCTTGCAGACTAGGATTCATACGTCGCAATCTCGCAAAAACATTATTGAAAACCATCACGATACAAAATGTCGCGTGGGCAACAATCATGCCAAAGTATCCGATATTGATTCCTGCGGGGGTTAAGAAATTAGAAAAAGTATTACTGAATGCAACACCAGTAACGATGCCTGGCAAGGCAATTGGAAGAACTATCAAGATGTTCACAGTGCTTTTACCAAAGAAATCGAATCCTTTCATGGCAAAAGCAAAGAGCGTGCCGAGTATGGAAGCGATGATCATCGCACCGGTTGCAACCAACACGGAATTTAAAAGTGCCTGTCTGATGGGCGCATAGTCTTTTGCGAATATCCACCATTTCGTAGAAAACTCTTCAATTGGCCAACCAGAAATCTGAGAAGAATTAAATGAGTTTAAAATCAGAACGAATAGTGGGGTATACATAAAAGTCAGAATAAAAATCACAATTCCAATTAAGGCGGCTCTCGCGCTTCGGGTTAATCTCAACATAATTACATACGCTCCAATGAACCGGTACGCCTTGCAACCATCAAATAAATCACAATGAAGAAAATCGGCACCATCGAATAAGCCGCGGCAACGGGAGGATTTAGATTTATATTGGCTGCGATTATGCTGCCAATCATCTGGGTGGCACCTCCGGTAAATCTAGCGGCAAGATAATCTCCAAGACTTAATGAAAATGTGAATACAGACCCTGCGATTATTGCTGGAAAAATCAACGGGATGATAACTCGATAAACAGTCATAAGCCCTTTGGCTCCGAGGTCACTTGATGCGTCAAACAAATTAATTGGAATTTGGCGGATTGCCGTGTACACCGGTAAAGCCATGTATGGAAACCAGAGGTAAGTCAGAGTCAAAATTACAATAGGAATTGAGAAGCCTGGGCCTCGAATCCCAAAAGGAGCCATAGCCCAATTAAAAAATCCTTCTTCAGTAAATACCAAACGCATAGCAATTATTTTTACGAGGTATCCTGCCCATAGCGGAAGGGTTATCGCAACTGCAAGAAAATTACGCACCCAAGGTCTCGCAATTTTTGCCATATAAATTCCGAGCGGTATCGCAAACAGAATACATATAACTGTTACGGATAATGCAATTAGTAAAGTTCTAATCGAAGTTGCGATATATGCAGGAACAGTTAATACCATCTTAAAATTCTCTAGATTAAAACCTGGAGAAACTAAAGATGTAAATGGATCTACATTCCAGAATGCTGTAATTAATAAGAGAAATAGCGAGACTATATAAACGCCAACAATCCAAGTCATTGGCAGAGCTATTAGAGATAAAAGTCTTACTTTGGCGCGGCGAAGCAAAAATGAGGAGACCGGACGGCTCTTTTTGATTGCGGTACTCGTCTCCATATTCGTTGGAGAAACCCTGGGGGCGAACCCCCAGGGTTTCAATTAATCAACCTTTAACAGTTGCCCATGCATTGGTCCAGTCTTGGAAGCTTGTGCACTTCACATCCGTTCGACCGTCAACGCAAGTTTCAATTGGTGTTGTCCATGGCCAGATTCTCTTGAAGAACTCTTCATCCTCTGCGAAGAAGGTATCGCAGTGAGCTTGAGCTTCTGGGCTTGAACTGCAGAATGCAATGTTGGCAGGAGCCATACCAAAGTTAACAGCAATTGCACCGTTAACTTCTGGTCTGCTCGTGTAATCCATCCATGCATATGCGCAATTGATATTTGGAGTCTTCGAGCTAACTAGCCAAGAATCGAACCAACCGGTTGATCCTTCGACTGGAAGCGTTGTCTTGAGATTATCTTTTGCAGCAAACTTTCGTAGAACTTCCCATGAAGTTCCGACTACGGTGTTGCCACCAACGAAAGAGGTTATCTGTGCTACTGGATCTGACCAGTACTCACCGATAATTTGATTCTGTTGCTTTAGCAAATCAATTGCTGCGGCTAGTTGGGCCTCATCAAGAGCATATGGATTTTGAATTCCAAGCTCTGGCTTGTGATACATCAAATACACAGCTGCATCAGCTATGTAAATTGGAGCGTCATAAGCGGTGATCTTTCCTTTGTATGGAGAATCAAGCTCCCACACAACGTCCCAACTTTCTGGGGCACCCTTAGTGATGTCGTCGTTGTACTGAAGGAGATTCGCACCACGTCCAATGGGTACTCCATATGGCTTGCCATTTACTGTGTCGTAAACATTTCCTTTCATTCCAGCTGCGATATCGTCGCTGAAGTTAGGAATTAGATCAATATTTAGTGGTTGTACATCGCCACCAACGATTAGTCGAAGCGCTGCATCGCCGGAAGCGGAGACAATGTCATATTGACCGGTTCGCATTAGCGTGACCATTTCATCGGAAGTACCAGCTACACGAGGATTAACTTTGCAACCTGTGTCTGCTGTGAACTTATCTGTCCAAGCTGGCTCGACGAAGCCTGACCAGTTGACGATATTTAATTCGCCTTCAAAATCTCCCATTGCTTGGTGCATTGGAATATCAGGCACTTCGATTGCTACACCGCTATTGCCACCAGATGAGCATCCGCTGATGATCAATACTGAAGCAGATAGCAAGCTGAGCAATGCTATTTTTTTACCTCTCATTACCATCCTTTCGACTGACGCGCGTCAGTGCTAAGCAGGTATCTCTACTGCGTGACCGATTGGCCACGCAACAAGCACCTGATCGCCGGCAGCAAAACTAGTATCCTGCCCCAGCAATTCTGTATTAGTTCTACTTACATTTAACATAAAGCCCGCATCGGTCTTAACCATAAAAATTGTATTAGCTCCAACAAATGCGACTTCTTTAACTACTCCCAAAATCGACATCTCACCATCATTTGCTTTTGCGTTTGATGGAAGAATTCTCATTCGCTCAGGCCGGATACTGATATTGGTATTTTTTCCAAAAGCTTTTTTGGCATCTGAACTATCCACGATATTCGCAGCGCCAAGGAAGCCCGCGACAAATCTAGTTTTTGGATTGTTGTAAACGGTTTGAGGTGTTCCTACTTGCTCGACCCGCCCTTGGTCAAAGACAACAATTCGATCACTCATGCGCATTGCCTCTTCTTGGTCGTGAGTAACAAAAATGAATGTTATGCCAGCGCTTCTTTGAATGTTTTTAAGCTCAATCTGCATCTCTTCGCGAAGTTGGCGATCGAGGGCGCCAAGTGGTTCGTCTAAAAGCAAAACTCTTGGCCGCAGCACCAGCGCTCTCGCTAACGCAATTCTTTGTCGTTGCCCGCCGGAAAGTTGGTGAGGTAATCGATCAACGGCGTGTTCTAGTTTCACAGAACTAATTGCTTCTAAAGCCTGCTTTGCCCGCAATTCTTTAGAAACTTTCCTCGCTCGTAGTCCATATTCAACGTTTTCTTGGATTGTCATATGTGGAAAGAGCGCATAATCTTGAAAAACTGTATTCACATCGCGATCAAAGGGAGGCAAGTGTGTGATGTCTTCACCATTTAATTTAATGGTCCCGGTATCAGGATCTTCAAAGCCCGCGATCATTCGGAGCACCGTTGTTTTTCCGGATCCGGATGGGCCGAGGAGCGTTATAAATTCGCCAGCATTGATATCGAGATCTACCCCGGCTACGGCGTTAACTTCACCAAAGGACTTACTCAGACCACGGATCTCAACGAGCGCCACGAGAAAACCCTACTCAGGCGTAGATGTAATAAAAGGTATTCCGGATAACGAATTTGGTATTTAAGCGCGTAGCGCCTGGGCAAACTCAAGGAAATCCCCGACGATGATGTCGATTTCGCGCTGACCATGGGCGAGCGAGATTAACCACTGCTCATCAAGGCCGGGCGGCGTCATTACATTTCGATTGAGCGACCAGAAGAACGAAAGCTGGGCGAGATCGAAATCAGTCGCCTTGTAATCGCGATAGTTACGCACCGGATTTCCGGACCAGGTAATGCAACCTTTAACACCGAAACCAACTGTGTGAGCTGGTAATTCGTATTCGTTAATAATTTCAGACATACGAGTTAGCGCTTGACGATTTAAATCTTCACAACGTTGTAGCGCTTCTGGAGTACAGATTCGATCGACGGCGCGAACGCCTGCCATCGCCAAGAAGTGTCCGTTAAATGTTCCAAGATGTGCATGCTTTCCATTAACGACGGTTTCCATGTACTCACGCTTACCACCAAAGGCAGCAACTGGAATTCCGCCACCAATTGATTTAGCGAGCGCGATTAAATCTGGTTTTATTCCTAGTCTCTGGGCGGCACCTTGTGGTCCAGCAGTTAATCCAGTTTTAACTTCATCAAATACCAATAAGACTCCGTATTCATCACAGAGTTGGCGAACTCTTTCGAGATATCCCATATCAGGAACCACAATTCCAATATTTTCTAAAACAGGTTCCATAATTAAACAAGCAATTGAGTCTGCGTGCGCTTTGAAAATACGCTCGATGGCATCGGCGTTGTTGTAAGGCACAACATGAACTTCTCCGGCTACAACAGCGGGAAGTGGAATCGGAGTTGGATTCTCAGCAGAGCCAGCAAGTGCAACATCTGGTTTGTTTGAAACCATCAATGGGTCATAAGAACCGTGGTAACCGCCTTCAATCTTTACAATTCCAAGTTTTCCGGTGGCGGCGCGGGCGGTGCGAATCGCATACATCGTCGCTTCAGTTCCTGAGTTTGCAAAGCGAACCATGTCGAGACCGAAGCGGCGGGCGATAATTTCGGCGCCATCGCGAGTAATCGGAGATGGAGTAGCAAATAGCGTTCCGACCTCAAGGGTCTCTTTCGCTTCTTTTACAACCTCTTCATTTAAGTGGCCAACCAAGAGCGCGCCAAAGCCCATAGAGAGATCGAGCATGTCGCGGCCATCGACATCCTTCATCCAGGCGCCTTTGGCCGAGACGATAGAAATTGGATATGGCTCCCAATGCTGGAAACTTGAGGCGACGCCGAGCGGAGTTACTTTTCCAGCTCGACTATTTTCAGTTCCGGATGCAGGTGCAAGTTTTGAAAACTTAGCGCTCTCAATTTCAAGTAACTCTTGAATACGAGTCGCCGGAATTGGGCGAAATGAAAGTGGGACCTGTCTAAAGGTCTGAGAATGATGGGTTTGATTAAACATGGGAGTTTGGGACTTCCCAAATACGGTTCAGAAGAACCGATTTGTTGGTACCACGCTCCTTAGCAGTTTGTGTTGCGTTAGTGGAGTTTACTCCTGCCCCTCATGGGCGGTCAACAGGTGTGTCCTATGCGTAAATCCTGCGAATTTCCGCAGTATTCAGGTTAAACAAACCTTAAAAACTTATAACAGTCTAGACTTCCGTCACGTGCGATTAATACATCAGCCGGATCACGATTTAACTTACGACGATGTATTTATGATTCCATCTCGATCAAATATCACAAGTCGAATGGATGTAGATTTACAAACTGTTGATGGTAGCGGTGCAACAATCCCATTAGTTGTTTCAAATATGACTGCAATTTCTGGAAGACGTATGGCAGAAACGGTTGCCCGTCGTGGTGGTCTAACTGTAATTCCTCAAGATATTCCTATTCCTGTTGTTTCAGATGTAATCGCATGGATGAAAAGTCGCCACGTTCTCTTTGATACACCCATTACTCTGCAACCAACAAATACTGTTGCAGATGCGGCGTCACTAATTCATAAGCGTGCACATGGCGCAATCATCATTGTGGAAGATGCAAAACCGGTCGGCATTCTCACTGAAGCTGATTGGGAGGGCGCCGATCGATTCACTCAAATCCAGAGAGTCATGTCGAAAGATTTATTGGTAATTCCAGACTCGCTGGATGCCAAGTCCGCCTTCCAGTTGCTCCATGAAAAGAATCGAAAATTGGCCCCCGTCGTAGACTCCACTGGAAAGCTCAGCGGAATCTTGACTCGTACTAGTGCGCTACGTGCCACGCTCTACCAGCCAACCCTTGATGCCAAAGGAAAATTACGAATAGCGGCTGCTGTCGGAGTTAATGGCGATGTGAAAGAGAAGGTAGCTGGATTGGTCGCTGCTGGCGTTGACTTACTAGTCGTTGACACGGCCCACGGACATCAAGAGAAGATGATCGAAGTTCTAAAACTAATTCGCCCAATTGCCGGTGGGCTACCAATTGTGGCTGGCAATGTTGTAACGGCGGAAGGTGTGCGCGATTTAGTGGGCGCCGGTGCCGACATTGTGAAAGTTGGCGTCGGACCAGGAGCGATGTGCACTACGCGAATGCAAACTGGAGTTGGCCGCCCACAGTTTTCTGCGGTTATGGAGTGCGCGGCCGAAGCTAAAAAATTAGGAAAATTTATCTGGGCCGATGGTGGCGTGCGCCATCCAAGAGATGTGGCGCTAGCGCTCGCTGCGGGCGCATCAGCGGTAATGATTGGTTCTTGGTTTGCCGGAACTTATGAATCGCCAAGTGATCTTCGCGTCGATGTTGAAGGTCGCCTTTATAAAGAATCTTTCGGTATGGCATCAGCACGCGCTGTTGCTGCTCGCACTTCAAGCGAAGATGCTTTCGATCGTGCACGGAAAGCTCTCTTTGAAGAGGGAATTTCTTCTTCCAGAATGTATTTAGATCCGGCTCGACCAGGAGTTGAAGATTTAATTGATGACATTATTGCTGGAGTTAGATCCTCATGTACTTACGCCGGAGCTAAAAATTTAACTGAGTTCGCCGAGAAAGCAGTAGTAGGAATCCAATCTGCCGCCGGTTACGCCGAAGGTCGTCCGCTACATTCTTCTTGGTAGCAATTGAGTTGGTAGTTCTTAAGCGGCTTTGGCATAACGCGAAGCAAAGATGAGGCTGAAGCAGAGCGCAACTAAAAAGAAGAGCGCCCACCGCAGCTCAAATAATTCAGCGAGAAATCCAATTACCGGTGGGCCAATAACAAACCCAAAGTAAGAAACACCAGATACGCGCGCGATAGCTTGTGGTGGTGAGATGACTCCTTGATATTTGGTGCTTGCTAAAGTTCCAGCAGCGCTAAACATCAAAGGAATCACAACTGAGAGTCCGATACCAAGCAAGAACCAGGAAATCATTAGCGCAGGAATGCCGCCAACAATTAAACCTAAAGTAAGACTTACGCTAGAGAGTATTCCGCCGGCTGCAATAACTTTAGATGCGCCAAATTTATGCGCTAAGTAATCTCCAGAGAGACGACCGATTACCATTGCCAACGTATAGACGATATACGGAAGCGTTGAAATAAAAGGTGTAGCAGCAAATGCATCGCGAGCAAGAACGCCACCCCAATCACCGGCAGCGCCCTCGCTAAGAGCTGCAAAGAGACCGAAGATGCCAAAGATCCAAAAGATAACTGGAGAGCGCTCACCTTTACTCTTTGTAATTGGGTGTTGATCAACTGATGCCGGAAGAATCAAACTTCTAATAAAGAATAAAACCAATAAATAGAGTAGTGCCAAGAAATAACCTTGATTAAGAGGCGTAACCGATAATTGAGAGAATATTCCACCGAGAATTCCGCCAAATAGCGTGCCAACAGAGAACATCGCGTGGAATGTGCTCATTAATCGTCGGCCAGCTCTCTGTTCGATAACAACTGCATGAGCGTTCATGGCGACATCTTGCGTTGCTAAGGCAAAACCAAAAATAAATAATCCAAACCAAGCAAAACTTAAACTGGGAAGCCATCCAACAATTGGCAGGGAGATAACGATTGCAAGGGTGCCCCAGAGGATTACCGGTCTACTGCCGTAACGGGCGCTATTTCTTCCAGCTGGTCCGAGCCCAACAAATACGCCAATTGATACAAATAAAAGAGAGAGGCCAAGAACGCCATCTGAAATTGCGAGAATCTCTTTGATATCCGGAATTCGCGCTACGAAGGTGCCGGCTGTGAAGCCGTTCACAACGAAAGCTAGGGTCACGCCCAAGCGGGCTCGCTTTAACTCGGGCGCCATAATTTGCGGAGTCTACTCAGAGTAGGTTGGATTTACATTAATCAATCTCTCAGGAACTCGTGAAAAGGTGTCATCTATGAAACCTCTCTCTTCTTTCTCGAAAGTTTTGATTGGATTTTTCGCAGGAGCAATCGTCGCTGGAAGCGTTGCAGTCGCAGTTACTCCAGATACTCCGCCAACAAAAGTTTGCGTTGATAAAAAGACTAAAGCGATTTATGCATCAACTGATGGCAGTTGTGCAAGAACTAGAACTTTGATGGAGATCGCCGGTTCCGGTACCAATATTCAAACAATCGCAGCAGCTGTCTCACCATCTGTTGTCTCTATTTCAGTTAGCTCACCATCTGGTAGCGGTACCGGCTCTGGCGCGATATATAGAAGTGGCGGCACAAGTTCATTTATAGTTACTAATAATCACGTGATTGAGGATGCGGTACAGAGCGGAACAGTTCGCGTCGAGCTAAATAGCGGCGAGATGGAGACGGCTTCTATCGTTGGCAGAGATGTTGCTTATGACATCGCGGTATTAAAAATCAATCGTGGCAATCTCCGTCCGATAAAAGAGGGGAATTCCAGCAAGCTAATTATTGGAGAACCGGTAATTGCTTTCGGTTCACCACTTGGTTTATCGGGAACTGTTACTAGTGGAATTGTCTCAGCCTTAAATAGACCAGTGACAACGAGCAGCAGTGGTGTTGGTTCATTTATCGATGCAATTCAAACTGATGCTGCAATCAACCCCGGAAATTCTGGCGGTCCGTTAGTTGACTCAACTGGCGCGTTAGTAGGAATCAATTCCGCAATTGCCTCCACCGGGTCAACCGCAGGATCAATTGGTCTGGGTTTTGCTATTCCGTTTAATCAAGCCAAGCGAGTCATTGACGAAATTATCGCGACCGGAAAATCCACACGACCGTTCTTGGGCGTAAATTTTGATAACACCTATACCGGAATCGGGGCGCGCATTCTCACAGTTGTAGATGGCGAACCTGCCGCAAAAGCGCGAATTCCAAACGGCTCCATAATTCGAGAAATCGATGGCAAGAAGATCAACGATCTAATTTCGGCAATTGTTCGCGTCCGTTCGTATGCTCCAGGTGACACAATCAAAATTAAGGTTGATTTGCCTGGTGGCGGTAGCCAGACCTTTGAAGTAACCCTCGGCAAGCAAGATTCGATTTAAGCGCGAGCCAATTGCCAAATTCAAAGCGGTTAACTTTGCCGGGTGCTAAGTTGTGCTTAAGTAAAGGGAGGCCGCCACTTGGGTAACGAACACAACGAAGATGATGGAAATGAAGAAATCATCACGGAAGAAATGTTGTGGGAACGGATACCAGAAACACAAGGCGTAGATCGAGCTAGCACTTACTATGAATTGAGTGCACGCATCTATGCACGTGGTCAGTATGACGAGGCGTTAGCGCTAGCTGAAACTGCGCGAGACATTTACGCGGAACTTGGAACAGCAGCACCTAGAGAAGGTTTAGCCCAGGCTTACTCAGCAATTGGCTATAACTTAAATCAGTTAAAGCGGATGAATGAAGCCGCAAATGCGATGAGTAAAGCCGTAGAACTTTTGCGCGAAAACAAATCACCCATGGCGTTAGAGCTAGCCTGCACACTTGGTGAATGGTGGTTTTCATCTAAAGAGTATGAGAAAGCTATTTCCTGTATGGAAGAGTGCGCGCAAGAACATCTTGTAGATGGAAATGAGCTTGGCACGGCTAATGATTTCTATCTAATTGGTTGCGCCTATCGAGAATTGAAGAACTATGAAAAGGCTATCTCTACATTTTTAGAAGCGCGTGAATATTTCAAGGTTTCACAAGAAGTCATTCAAGTTGCAAGATGTGACCAGAAATTAGCCCACTGCTATGTGGAAATTGGCGACGCCGAGTCAGCTCTTAAGTTTGCCCAAAAGTCAGTTGATGTCTTTGCAACTGCGCATGATCAACGTCGACTCACTTACGCATCCTTTGAACTTGGCAAAGCGCAAGTAATCAATGGCGAAGTAGAAGAGGGATTAGCGACGCTAGAACGAGTCCTTGATATCGCTGCCGACGCGGATCCACGCGATTTCGAATTTATCGTTGCTATCGAACGGCGAATTGCACAAGTTCTTCGTACAACAGGGCGAAGTGAAGAAGCCGATGAGATTGAACGAAGAATTTCTGCAGTTACCGAGATTATTGAGGACTAGTGCCTGATCTTTCGTTCCTTGCGGAGCGTGAGCACCTCTTAATAACGATGGTTTGCTACGGCAATATCTGTCGATCTCCTATGGCCGCGGCTGTACTTTATAACAAAATCAAAAATAGCTCAATAACTGTTGATTCTGCGGGGACTTCGAATTGGCATGTTGGAGAGGGGCCAAATCCACCAGCGAAACGAATATGGGAGTTAGCCGGTTATAAATACAACCATATCTCTTCTCAATTTAATTATTCGAGGTTAGTGGCAGCCGATCTAGTACTAGTTATGGATAACCATAATTATCAACAAGTAAAACAACTCGCCACTAGCGATGAAGAGCATCAGAAAATTTTCTATCTAAGAGAGTTTGATGAGACTGCAGAAAACTTGGAAGTTCCAGATCCGTATTCACTCCCAGATGCAGCATTTGAAAAAGTACTTGAGATGGTAGAACGTGCTACGGATGGTTTACTGGCGGCGTTAAGTGCTGCATCCCCCAGGCATACATAGCAATTGCACCAGCAGCCGAAGCGTTCATGGAACGGGTCGATCCATATTGCGCGATGGCAAGAATTCGAGAGCAGGCCGCAATCGCCTCTTCGGACATTCCAGCGCCCTCTTGGCCAAAGAGAAGAACACATTCTTTAGGCAACTTTGCGCTCTCTAAATTAGTAGATCCATCAACATTATCGATACCAATAATCTCGATCTTTCTTTCATCAAACCAGCTTTTGAAATCTGTTATATCCGGGTGATGAATTACCTCTAGATATCGATCAGTAACCATCGCTCCACGTTTATTCCAATCGCGTTTCCCAACGATATGAACACTTGCAACATTAAATGCATTTGCAGTTCTTACAATTGATCCGATGTTTAGATCATGTTGCCAATTTTCAATAGCAATTCGAAGTGGGTTTCTTTTTTTATTCAAATCATTAACAATGGCAGCGACGCTCCAATATCTATAATGATCTAAAACATTTCGCCGGTCGCCTTTTTCTAAGAGTTCGGGATCAAATTCTTCGCCAGTGGGCCAGGGTTTTGGATGTGGACCTACGCCAACAACCGGATAGAACTCACCGGGGCCGATCTCTGCGTTGGGCATCTTGAGATAAGCCTAGGAGTGGCGATTTCATAAGGTCAATTTCCAAGTTTGAGTTAGTACGCTTCCGCGGTGCGTCGATTATTGATTGCTCTATTGATTTCTTCATTTACGATTTCGATGCAACCAGCGTCAGCACTTCATAGCCTGGAGAAATATGCAAAAGCAGATCAATTAAGTAAACCTGGCTTACTAATTCTCAATCCAGATGGCACAGTTCTAGCGGAGAATGAGCCTGATTCACTAAGGGCTCCCGCCTCGGTATTGAAGCTACTCTCTATGGCGGTAGTCCTTGCAAATCTAGATTCGACTTCACGTTACGAAACAACGGTTTGGGGTACCGGAAAGAAGCGAGAGTTTGTACTTAGAGGTTCGTTAGATCCATTTCTTAGTGTAAACCGTAGCGTCTCAGATAAATATGGACATGGTTATCTAATGGGGTTACTGAGTCGTGCGGGCGTCCTAGATTCCAAAAAAGTCGTAATTAATTACACGGGGCTCTATCCCGGGGATGTTAAAGGCTTAAAGGTTGCTTTCAAGCAACGAGGGATAAGAGCATCTCTCAAGAAAGTAAATGGAATTAAAGCAACCGATTTGGGAGTAGAAGAATTGGCAACCTTAACTTCAAAACCACTTAGCAAGATGGTCTCGCATGTGATTCTCTGGAGCGATAACGCCGTATCGGATCGACTTGCTAAAGCAGTAACTCGTCAACTCGGAAATCCTGCTAGCGCGAAAGGTTTAACTAAAACTTTCAAAGAAGAACTGGCTAAATTGAGTGTAAATACCAGCGGATTGATTGTAAAAGATGGAAGTGGTTTATCACGAGAGAATCGAGTCTCAGCAAGAACTGTTGTCGAGTTGTTAAGAGTAATTCGTAACGATCCAAGGTATATCGCCATTTACGATGGTCTTCCCATATCGGGGAAAACCGGAACGTTAGTTAAGAGATTTGAAAAAGCACCCGCTGCAATTGATCATGTCCACGCTAAGACTGGATGGATAAATAGAAGCGTAACTATGGCTGGCTATGCCGAGAGCGGTAATCAAGAGTATGCCTTTGCGATTCTTGCGGATGGAATAACGCCAAATTTACGTTCTCGAAATGCAGCACGAAGGACTATGGATAAGTTATTGGAAGTTGTGGTTAAAGGGAGTCATCAAACACCTTAATTGAACCACCATAACAAGCTACCCAGACTCTTCTATTCTTTGGTTCATATGTCACACCAATGGGTTCATTACAAACTTTTCTTTTTTCCAAAACTGAGAGGTCACTAACTCTTACCTTAGAGACGGTGTCGCTGACATAATTTACAACGTAAAGCGCCGTGCCATCAGCCGAAATATCAAGGCTTCGAGCAGCGTTCCCGGTCTTTACCGTATTAATCAATTTATTAACCTCTAAATCAAAGGCTGCGACGCGTCCAGATTTATTCAGAGTTAGATAAAGCATTTTATTATCCGGAGAAAGTACTAGCGCCCTTGGATTAGACCCAACTTCTAATCGAGTTCGTTGCCAAGTATTCAAATCAATCTTATGTACAACCGAGCCTCCCATCTGGGCGATATAGGCGTACTTTGAATCGTTGGAGATTGCGATACCCCGCGGATAGGCGCCGATTGCAATCGTCCTAACAACTTTTTGGTCCGCAGTAGATATGACTGAGACGTCATAAGAACACCAGTTAGATACCAATACATATTTGTTATCGGCGGAGACTTGAACCACTTTGGGAACCACGCCAACGCGATAAGCGGCATCAATCTCCCAAGTCGCAGTATCAATTCGATACAAAAAGGATCTGTCGTAGTTATTTGAAGGACGACAGATATCGGTACCTTCTCGATTAAATCCCTTGCCATACATAGCGTAATTAGTTACATATAAATGTTTACCATCAGGCGAGAAGGCACCTTCAACTGGAGCGCCGCGATGCGTTCCGGTGTAACCAGAAAAACCAAGTTGCTTTAAATCGACTCGATCGGGAATTGTTTCAATTAAATTCATATCGTTTGCGTCATAAATAGTTACTGAATGGCGATACATCATGTTATGAGCTGAGACAAAACCAGTTCCGGAAGCGCGAACTGATTTTGGAGCGATATCTCCAGTAATTGTGTTTATAAGTCGCATCTTGGTTTCAGCAGAAGTGGTTTGCGCCTCAACTGGGGGAATCGTGAGAAGAGTTGCGATGAGGATTACATAGAAGCGAAGGCGCACCTTCCTAATCTACCCGGTAGCCTCGCCATGTGATTTCGCCTTATCTCGCACTGATGAAATTGCGAGTAGTTGAATTGTTGTTAGTCACAACTCTGCCAGCGCTATTTCTTGCCTCAGATGGAATTCCAGATTTAACGATAACAATTGCGACTTTATTTGGCGGAACGCTCGCCGCCGGCGCAGCTAATGCTTTCAATATGGTCATCGAAAGCGATATTGATCGGATGATGACTAGAACCTCAAAGCGTCCGATCGTGAATGAATTAATCAGTGAAGAGCGAGCATTGATCTTCGCTTATGCGATTGCCATTATCTCTCTGGTTATCTTCTGGATTTTTACAAATCCACTTGCTACAGCTTTAACTGTCGCTGCAATTGCCTTTTACGTTTTTGGTTATACCGTCGGGCTCAAGCGCCGCACTTCACAAAATATTGTCTGGGGAGGCATTGCGGGATGTCTTCCAGTTCTAATTGGTTGGGCCGCAGTTACAAATTCATTATCTTGGACAGCGTTCTGGTTTTTCTTAGTGATCTTCTTCTGGACTCCACCACATTTCTGGGCTCTGGCCATTAAATACCGCGATGATTATGCAGCGGCCGGAATACCGATGTTGCCGGTTGTTGCCACAAAAGAAGAAGTCGCAAAACAGAGTTGGTTCCATACAATCGCTATGATCATTACCTCGCTACTAACTCTCTACAGCGCAGGCTTCCCAATCTGGAGTTATGCATTTACTTTAATAATGGGTATTGCTTTTGCTTGGCAACTTCGTGATATGGAAAACAATTCAGGAAAAATCTTTAATAGCTCAATAACTTATCTTAGTTTGTACTCGATTCTTCTAGTCATAGGCGTCTTTCTTTGAAAAAGCTCTTTTTTCTAATTGTAATTACTTTAGCTATCCAATCTAACGGTGCTTCTGCCGCAGATAACGTTTGGGAAAAAGTAGCTAATCCAGATTCAAAAGGCTTTGTCTTATTACTTAGACACGCAGTAGCGCCCGGGACAGGAGACCCAGAGAATTTCAAAATTGGCGATTGTTCAACTCAAAGAAATTTATCTGAAGAAGGCAAGGAACAGGCTAGGAAAATAGGTAATTGGTTAAAGGCAAAACAAGTGCGTATCAATAAAGTGGAATCAAGTAGATGGTGTCGCGCAATTAATACTGCGAAGCTCATGAATATTGGAACAGTAATCGAGAATTCAAATCTTGATTCGTTATTTCAAGATGATGATCCTGAATCTGACAAAAGGACTACGGCAACTCTGGCGCAGATAAAAAAACATAGAAATACTGCTGGACTTTTGGTTTTGGTTTTCCATCAAGTAAACATCACGGCATTGACTGGCATAGCACCGGCGTCAGGCGAGGGAATTCTTGTCCGAGCTAAAAAAGGCAAGATTGAAGTGGTAGGTCGCTCGCCTGCCCTTTGAATTATTGAAATTTTCAGGAAAATTTGAGGAACAGTCCGGGGTAAATCCCGGGAAAAGTTGATTTCTTCCTTTACTCTATTTATTAGTAACTGACCCCCATTTCCCCAGGGAGCCAACGAGTGATAACTAAGCACCGCCGTTTGACTGCGCTTTTATTGGTTTCACTCTTCACAATTTCTTCAAATATTCCCGCAATCGCTAATCCTAAGAAGCCGAGTTTGGCCCAGATAGCTGAAGCGAAGAAACTCGAGGAAGAGAAGAAGAAAGCAGCAGATGCAGCTGCCGCCAGATTAGCGAAAGCAAACTTAACTCTTAAACAATTAATTTCAGTCGCCGAAAGCGCTCGTCGTAAATACGAAGCAGCTAAAGCAGAACTAGCCAAAGCAACCCGAGAAGCAGAAGCAGCAGCAGAGGCATATATCGCAGCCGTTGGACAAGTTAAAGCGGCTCACGATGCAATTGGCCGCCTTGCAACAAATGCTTACATTATGGGCGGCGGCTTTACGGATTTAGATTCAGTACTTCAAGCAGATGGTCCACAAGATTTGATGGATCGATTATCAGTTTTAGATTCACTAGGCGAACAAAACACACAAGCGCTCTTCCGTTTTAAACGAGCTGAAGTTGTAGCAAAAGAGGCGAAGCAAGCCGCCGATGAAGCAAAAGAACGTCAACGAATTGCTACGGCGAAAGTAGCAGCTGCAAAAGCTGAGGCGGATGCGGCAAAAGATGCGCAACAGAAGGAAGTAGATCGACTCCAAAAGATTCAAGACCAAGTTCTCAAGGAATTAAATGCAGCTCGGAAAAAACGCGTTACCTTGGAGCAGCAACGACAACTTGCCTTACTTGAAGAGGCAAATGCTTCGATTGCGCAAGGTACTGCGATCTACACCAAAGTTTGGCCCGATATTGGCTTCCGTGGCCGAACTACGATTAGATCTGATCAAGCAATGCGCGATAAAGCGGTTGAATTTGCAAAGCGCCAGGTACAAGCGCGTAAGCCATATATTTGGGGAGATGAAGGACCAAATTCATTTGATTGTTCTGGATTGGTTTATGCGGCTTACCGTAGCGCGGGACTTGGTTGGCCAAATTGGGATCGACTCAACTCTTCGCTCTATTTCTCTTATACGAAACATGTTCCGCTAAACCAACTACTTCCCGGAGATTTGCTCTTCTATTCATATAAAGGAACGGTAAACACGATTCATCACATCACCATCTACGCTGGAAACGGGATGATGTGGGAAGCAAATTCAAAAGGTAAAGGCTTACTTTTCTCGAATATCTACAGCATCAAAGGCTTGATGCCGTATGGAGGTCGCGTCTAGTAGTAACTACGCTCTGCTGCTATGGCTGAAGCGACCCCGCTCTATCGATTGCGTCTAGCGGTCCGAGAAGAGCTCGCCGATTTATCGGCTGGTGATCGGATTTTAGTTGCGGTATCTGGTGGCGCTGATTCATTGGCCCTTGCGGCAGCGATTTCGAAAGAAGTCAATGCACTTTCAATTGTTTGTATTCCAGTAACTATTGACCACCAATTACAAACCAACTCAGGTGAAGTCGCAAAAACCGCGAGCACAACACTTAAGAAATTGGGATTTGAAAGAGTTGAAATTCGCCGCGTCGAAGTTACTCAAGTTGATGGACCAGAAGCTTCAGCGCGAAGAGCAAGGTATGAAGCCCTCTCCAAAATTGCAGAAGAGTTAGATGCGAAAGCAATCTTTCTGGGCCACACAAAAGATGATCAAGCAGAGACAGTTTTGTTGGGACTAGCGAGGGGCTCGGGCACTCGCTCACTCTCCGGAATGGCAAAGCGAATTGATATTTATCGCCGGCCGTTTTTAAATAATACGAGATCTGAGACGCAGGCTGCTTGTAATGAATTAGGAATCGATTACTGGAACGATCCACATAATAAAGATTTAGAATTCAAACGAGTGAGAGTTCGAGAGAAGGTTCTGCCACTTCTTGAAAGTGAACTTGGCCCTGGGGTTTCAGATGCGCTATCTCGATCAGCAAAATTGCTTCGCGACGATGCTGATGCACTTGATGAATGGGCGAATAGCGTTTTCACGAAATTCGACCCCAAGAATTTAGATGTAGAGGAATTAGCAAAGCTGCCGCGAGCGATTCGATCACGAGTAATCCGATTGGCGATTCATCACGCCGGCGCCCCAGTTGGCTCAATTTCATCCGAACATATTGAGCCGGTTGAGGCCCTAATCACAGCGTGGAAGGGGCAGGGAGCGGTATCGCTTCCAGGCAGTGTGACCGTAGCGCGAATTTCGGGCAGACTTTCGCTCTCTTAACGCCCCATATGAAAGGTCGCAGGTGGATCTCGAATCAGTAAAGAGTGAAATTGAAAAGGTGATCATTACCGAAGAGCAATTGCAGTCTCGATTAAAAGAGATTGCAAAGCAGATTGATAATGATTACGTTGGCAAGGAACTCTTACTAATCGGCGTTTTAAAAGGCGCGGTAATGGTTATGGCTGACCTAACTCGCCATATGAATCGCCATGTCGAGATTGATTGGATGGCAGTTTCTTCTTATGGATCAGGAACAAAGTCCTCTGGCGTGGTTCGCATACTTAAAGATTTGGATCGAGATATCACCGGTAAGAATGTTTTAATCATTGAAGATATCGTCGATACCGGATTGACCTTAGATTGGCTGAGTAATAACTTGAAATCAAGAGGTGCGGGCTCAGTCGAAATCATGACGGTATTACGTAAGCCCGAGTCTGCCATCGTAAAAGTAGATGTTAAGTATGTCGGGTTTGATATCCCGAAAGACTTTGTTATTGGCTACGGACTTGATTTCAACGAAAAGTATCGCAACCTTCCCTTCATTGCCGTTCTAGCGAAACATATGTACGAGTAGCTATGGTCGAGAAAAAACCAAGTAAGAAGTTCCAAATCAAACGGCCGAAGTTGCCGGTTAAAGGCAAGCCGCAACAACCCTTAACTCGTCGCCCACTCTTCTGGATTCTATTGGCGATCGTGGTGGTCACCTTTGTTGGCCAGATTTCATCTGGCGGAAATCAATTCACCAAGGTGGAAACTTCACAAGTAATGAGCGCAATTACTCGGGGCGATGTGGAGCAGGCAACAATTGTTGATCGCCAACAAGTAATTCGATTAGTTTTAAAACCAGGTAGCGCAATTGAAGGCGCCACCAATGTCGAAGCATCTTATGTAAGCGGACAAGAACCAATACTTATTGATTTATTGAGCGCGTCCCCACCGCCTAAAGAGTGGAATGTTGAAGTTCCTCGTACAAATATCTTTGTCTCAATTCTTTTCACTCTCGGACCGATTCTTCTTATCTTCTTCCTCTTGCTCTTTATCTTGGGAAGATCCCAAGGTGGCTCTCGAGTATTTTCATTCGGTCGTTCTCGAGCGAAGTTGCATTCCAATGAAGTTCCACAAGTTACTTTCGCAGATGTTGCTGGAGCCA
>Ga0315907_10003078_pt1 | contig 20115 bp, 43 predicted proteins | sample LakEriMetagenome_3_FD_203525 | JGI IMG/M metagenome (GOLD analysis project Ga0315907, IMG submission 203525) | Freshwater fungal communities from buoy surface, Lake Erie, Ohio, United States - Buoy 12 MA123 | ecosystem: Environmental > Aquatic > Freshwater > Lake > Lake biofilm | place: USA...
ACTCTGCGAAGGTCAGGTCGTGAGCATCGCCGGAAGCGAACTGCTTATCCTTCAACCCTAGGCGGGTTCGATCTACCTTATCTGCAAATATCTTATCTGTGCGGCGGTAATACTCATAAGTCTTAATGGACTTGCCAGCAGAGGCAGTAGCTGCCTCAACTGTCATACCTTCTGCTACAGCGCCGAGGATAATTCTCTTGGCGATGTCTGCTGAGTTCTCAGCCATTAGACTCCTAGTTTAATTAATTGGCAAGCCTCGGAAAGTTTTTGGCTTGGGCTTAGCCAATTTAGAAAAGTCTTTAGGTGGCTTAGTTGCGCGACCAGAAGAAACAGGTCGTGCAGTTGGCTTGGCTTTAGGTAAAATTGGTTTAGATTTTCTGATTGCCATTGTTGTCTCCTAGGACCGGCTGGGCCGGAAGTGATTTTATTTAGCGGGCTGAGTAATTTAGCGGATCTAGTATTAGATAGACCTCACCCGACTAAAAGGCACCGCTGCGGTTCGGGCTTGACGCCCGAAGGAGCTACAGCGAACTGAGGGGTAAGTCAGTACTCGGCCTAGGGGCCTCGTGAGAGGCAACCGTACGGGTCGCGAAGGTCTTCCCCGCTTCGCTCCCCTACTATATACTAAGGCAGGAAATTTAACGCATTTCCCGTTTTATTTCTGTGATGTCTATCACACCGGTATAAGTCCTGTTCAGAGGCCACTTTTAGCTTTCACTTTAGCAAATATTTTTTGTGAGGGTGTATAGGTATGGTGTCTGGTGTTTTCACTATGGGCGGGTGCCTGTTTGTCCTGTTGCCGTCTACCCCTGCCCTACTGTCGGTTTAGTCTGTCGGTCTAGCGCGGTGGTCTAGTGAATTGTTGGGGGCTTGCTCATCTTCTGGCGGTCTATCGCTCACCTATTCCCCTAATTAAGTATCCGATACCGCTAACCCTTGCACCGGTGCCGATAGATCCGGCTCTTATCCCTACCGGCAAGCCCTAACAGGGCAGACACCACCGGCCTATCTGTCTACCGTGTTACTGTCGAAAGTGTGACCAGTAATCCGCAAAATAATTGTGAAATGTGCTTGCAATAGCTGCCCTATACCGTATAGTAAGGCATAGCAAGATCAACAACTACCGAAAGGCTTAGAATATGTCAAACGATAAGGCTCTCACCGTTTACCCTTGCAGCTGCAACGGCTGCCGAAATTACCCTACACGCCCCGCCGAAATCTGGCACGAATCGCAGATAGCAAGCAAGGCGCAGGGCTATTACTTTACCCGCGACACTATGCGGTTTTTTAATAGTAGGATCGCAGACTTTAAGGCGGTAAGCATTACGCCCCGCGCCGATAGTTTAATGGTGATCGTATCAAGCAAGCGCGACGATCTGCCCCGTGAATATGAGATCGTAACCCTATGCCCTTATGGTGAGCTAGGCCGTGAATGGTTAAAGGATAGCGACGGCTCACCTATTGCATACTATCCGACTCTTAAAGATGCCCGTAAGTCTGCGCGGTGGAATTGTACTATCGCCCCGCAGATATGCGACTGTCACGGCTGCGCCCTAGATCGTGAGGGCAGAATATGAGCGCGGTGGCGTTTAAGTGTTACGGGTGCGGGGCTAGCTGCCTTATGCCCGCAGGATTTACCCCCGTCCACTTTACGGGCAGACTATCTCACTTATCGCGGGGTTATTGCACGGTATCGTGCGCCCGTGTAGAGCTTAACCGCTTAATCTTAGAGCGTACTAGAGAGTGGAATTTTCATAAAGAATTGGGGGAATTATCGTGAGACTTAATAAGCGCGGGCGTATCGTGCGGGCGATCCTAATTGGGGCGGGCTTAGCCCTAGCCCTATGGGTAGCCGGTAACCTATGGTTTACGGGCGAGGGATGGTGTATCGGATCTATGAGTGAGTGCGTAGGTATCTAGTTGCGTACTATCTCGCACCGGCTTACCGGTGCGGGGTAGTCTGCACCTAACTATAGGGCAGATTATGAGAAAAGGGGCAAGAGATGAAAGAGTGTAAGAGCTGCAAGAGTACGGATCTAGTCTATAGCGGGGTGGATGCCTTTATTCTAGGCGTACCTACTGAGACCTATTGCTATCCCTGCGCTAATCGTCAAGCGCGAGAGGGTGCGGTGGCGTAATGAGTGCTAAGGCTAAGCGTTACACGATAATCAAGGACACCCACACCGGCGAGATCTTAGCGGTGGCAGACCTAAGCGAGGCGAGGGCGAGGGCAATCGTTAAGGCGTACCTTAAGGCCGGCCTATTCGTTGAGGCGGTGGCCTAGTGATAATCGAAAGAGTACGCCCTAGCGGGGCGATAGTAGTAAGCGCACTAGTCTACTGGCAAGGCGTAAAGTGGCTAGAGAGTAGTACCTATTACGGCTATAGCGTAAGGGACGCTAAGCGTAGTTACCGCGAGAGCTGCGCCCGCTTAGGTTATGAGATAATAAAGTAAGAGTACGGTATAGTAAGGTAAGGCAATAGGTTATCTCTTATCCTCTCTCCTATCGGTAGAGGGAGAGGGTAAGGGAGGGCAAGTTGCCCTAGATTAAAGTGGAAGAGGGCAAGTAATGCAACTACAAGAGATAGATACCTTGCAAGATCTAAGACTATGGGTGGAAGAGAATATGCAAGGTGCAGCGGTGGAAGAGGGTGAGGGCGGGATAGTTATTCGTACCAATCTCATCTCCACTATGGGAGGATATCTGCACCCGATAGAGGGAGAGTGCGATAGGTGCGGTGACTCTTATGAGCTATCAAGTAGAGATAACCGGTGCGGTAATTGTGGGAATTGTGGCGATTGCTGCACCCATAAGGCAGGGGAGGGCAAGTAATGGCATACATCTACACGCTAGGAGAGGTGGCAAATATGACCCCTCAAGAACAATTAGAAGGGTTAAAGGCCAGGCTATTCCCACCTAAGTTTATCGTAGGCACCGGTTATATTGACGCCAGGCAGGTAGCTATCGAATACTTGCAAGAACTTATAGCCGAGGAGGGTAAAGAGTGAGCGATTACTACTACGCTGCCGACCCTGCCTTCGACGATAACTCAGAATGGATCACGTGTGATACGTGTGAGAGAGAGTATGACCGCAAAGAATATAATTCTGACACCTGCGTAGAGTGTGAGAATGAGCTAACTATCAAAGAGAGAGAGGGCAAGTAATGGAGACACCAACAATTACACAAGAGTTGGAATGGTGCGAGATCGAGCTGGCTAATATCAAGGCTGGCCTATTTTCTATGCACACACAAGAGTATATCGAGGGTGCAATATCTGCACTTAAACTAGCGAAAGAGGGCAAGTAATGGAACTAGCAACTTGTATGGTATGCGCGGGCGACTTCGACGCTGAAAATATGATCGAAGATATAGAGGGGGCTAAGTACTGCCTACTAGATAGCGGTAATATCTGCGTAGTCTGCGGTATCTATAACCACGATTGTGAGGGGGAGAGTAATGAATAAAGAATATCTAATTGCTAAGGCGGATCTATGCAAGGATCTAGCCATCGAGCAACTCACCAATGGTGATGAGAGAGAGGGCGTGGAGAACCTCAAGCGTATGATACGGGCGCTAGAGGAGATCAACCTTATCAACTACCTAGAAGAGAGGAAGGGACGATAATGAAAGTAACTATGCGTAAAGATTTAGCTGAGCAGGGTATGAGTATCCCTTGCTTATATCAGGACGGGGCCTACTTAGACGCTAGTACTGTGGCAGAAGCTACCTATCTAGGTGCTTTGGGTGATGCAGATAGCAATGAGATAGTGCTGCAACTAGCAAGAGGGCAAGGTGGATATAGCGAGATAGTTATAGTTATGTCCATTGACCTTGATTATATTCAGGAGGGTGACGATGACTAACTTCTATTCGACCAATGAGAATCTGATCTACCTATATGAAGTCACCGACCCGCAAGGCGTAGCCATATGGGGAGGGGAGAACATTGAGGATATGTTTGACTGGTACTGGCGCTCACCAGAGGGGGCGAGGGTATTCATCTCCGCGTGGAATAGTAATGATGAGGACGCTCATATGGTGGGCAGACCTATCGAAGTGACCGCAATCGTAGGATCTAAGGTGGGTGAGGGCAAGTGAGCTACGCCTTGGGTTTAATAGCAATTCTACTGGTAACATATGCACTGATAGTAACGGAGGATAAGTTTAATAATGGAGATCGCTAGAAGGATAGAGTCTGCCAAGCGCAGCGCAGTAAGCTATCGCAACTATCGGAGGGCGAGGGATAGGGCAATGACACGCCTATCCAATGCTTACCCTGAGACATACAAAGAACTGCTCGAACAGGAGAAAATTGTAGATGAACAGATGGGTAAGAAGTGGCTTGATATTGACGGCAGTACTGACCAGCATATGGATCTTAACGCCAGTGCATCACTTACGGGTGGAGGAGAGGGCGACCAAGCCAGCTCCGGTCCAGACCAAGGCAACGATGGAGGAAAAGCGTGAGAACAAACGAATCGCCAAGCAATATAGTCGCGCTCTCGGATATACGGACAAGCAAACAACGTGCCTTATCACCTTATGGACCCGTGAGAGCAGGTTTGACCACCTCGCTAAGAACAGACAAGGATCCTCAGCTTACGGAATTGCTCAACTCCTTAGAGAGAAAAGTCGAGAGCCTGAACTTCAAATCCTTCACGGTATACGATACATTGGTCATCGCTATAGAGGCGATGCGTGTAGCGCTCTCCGACACTCAGACAGAAGAGGGTGGTACTGATGTTTAATCTATGGCTTATGTTCGGGATCAAGAGAGGGTGGATAAGTAAACCCTACTGTGCCACACACGATGGCAACTTTGACTATATGAATGAAGAAGAACTATATGAATGGAATGAGGGTGGCGATCCTTGCCACGTAGCTATCTCCGTGCTACAATAATCTTGCCCTCCTTTCGAAGGACTAGCCCTCACCGTTACCTCTTTCCGGTGGGGGTTAGTGCTTTAACCGCCGTTACTGTAGAACCCTGGACCCTTAAAGGTGATAGCGGGCGAGGACCAGAGACGACTCATAGAACTATGGCAGTCAGTACACATAGGCTCAATGATCTCAGCGTGGATAGACTGCTCAATCTCCCTGGTATTACCACACTCACACTTAAAAGCATAGATCATAGCTTCACCGCTTCTTCTATATCTAGATAACCTACTAACTTGTAAGTCTTATTCTTATTCTCAAACTCAGTAGAGACTGGCATCACTTGTGTATACCATTTAGGTTCTGGCAGATCCATAAGATCAAAAGAATAGATACCAAGTGGAGTGGAGTTGATGTAGTACGGGATCAGATCTCGTTCTGCTGCCTGAGTGATGAGCTTGCGGTACTTGATCTCTTCGATAAGCAGTGTGGGATAGTGAGTCTGCCTGCACTTGAGTTCGATATAGTGAGCAGCCTTCTCACTGGTGCAATCATAAGTATCATAGATCCCTGGACTCTTAACTAAGTCAGGATATAGGCTGCCTTTGAGATAGTTAAATAACTCTTCTTCTTTCATCGGAAGGGTGTCTCCCCACCTAATTCTTCTTGCAATCTACGCAGTGAGTTGGTGCATCTACGATCAGCAGTAGATACTGCACACTCTAAGTACTGCGCTATCTGCTGCAAGGTAGCGTTATCATAGTGGCGCATACGTAATACAGTCTGATCCTTCTGATCTAACTTGAGATAACACTTCTTAATATCTATCAGGCTGATGAGTAGGTTGCCACCTTCTGCTGGACTAGATGATCCGCGTGGCTGACCATCTTTAATCATCTCCTGCACTTGCTCCAATACTGTGCCATCTATGACTGATGCAATAACGAAAGGCAGTAGCTGACCAAGGGTAAAGGTCTGGTAGTAAACCTCATCGTTGATCTGATAGCCAGACTTGTTGGCCTTCTCCTTGCGTGCATAGCGTTCGACTGCACGCTTCATCTGCCAAGCAACACGTCTCTGGTTATACTCTAATTGCTTAGGATCTTCCACATTCATCTGCTCTGTGATGTAGGCATTACGTGTGATAGCCCACGCTATACACTCCTGAGTAACATCATCTCTCTCTACCCAATGCTTGTAGCGCCGGTGAATTGCATAAGCAACTGACGGCGCTAACTCATAGACAATAGGGTGGAGATCACTCATCAGGCCACGTCTCGTCAAGGACCATCATTGCAATAGCAGAATAGTTAAGTAGATCCAGGAATGAATCACGCAAGGACTCGTTGCTAGGCTGCACGCCTGAGTCAAGAAGGTTATTGATGCGAGCTATCTTATCCCACATACGTACACGCAGACCATTAAGTGGTCCACCTGGTGACTGAGCAATATTCTTTGGGCCGTAGTCGTGATGCTTACGAATGAGTAGGTTACCTGCGGTATCCATAATGCGCCATACATCTGTAATGAACTCCGGACTTATCTTGTCTCGATAGGTCGTATCAAGATAGTCTCGGTTGCCGTATCCACTTCGAGGATCTGGAAGCCCATATGCTGTATAGTCTGTAGAATCATCTGCCATTCTTCTTTACTCACCCTTCGATTCACCCACTAGCAAAGCCCGCGTAGCATCTGCTCCGTGTGCTAGGTAGTAGTCATTGATGTCCATACCTGGTGGTAGTGTAACAATAGTTGAGTTCAATATCTCGTTGGCGACACGCTTAGCAAAGTCAGCGCCAGGGTTGGACCCATCTTCTTTAATATCATTATCGCCCACAACAAAGACAGTCTCATAGCCAGTAAATAACTTAGGAAAGTGTGGCTTCCAAGACTGTACTCCTGGGACTCCCACTGCTGGGATACCCAACATCCCGCTAGTAATGACTGCATCTAACTCACCCTCACAGATAACTATGTAAGGCGATAGCGGTAGCACATCTGCAACATTGTAAAGGTGTGCCTTCTGTCCAGAAGGTGAGCCATACTTAGGCTTGCCATCATCTAACCTACGGAACTTAAAGCCTACGCAACTGCCACCGGCAGTGATGTAAGGGATAGAGATCCATCCTTCATACATCTCGTGACCATTCATTGCACCAGTGACTGTGCCTAGTTGGAACTTAGCTGCTACAAGTTCAGAGATCCCACGTTCGTCTAGTGCGACCAGAGTTTCCGGACTTACCTCTTGGGCGTATCGCTGCGCCGCTTCCAGTAGCAATTTCGACTGCGCGTTTGAGGCCATCCCTAAACTCCAAGTTCTCTATGATGCAGACTATGTTGACTGCATTGCCACCCTTACCGCAGGTGTGGCAGAAGTATAAATTCTTATACGTATTGATTACAGCAGACCTACGAGTGTCGCTATGCAAGCAACACTTAACCGATACATCCTGTCCTTCTCGTACCTCACCACCGAAGTAGGAGACGATAGGACCTATGGGGATTGCGTTTGCAGAAGTGGAGTTCGAACTCCCTCTACCTTTACCCAACCTTGACCAGTCTTGTGCTGGCATACGCATCCTTCACACTTCTCGTGCCAGTGTGCAGCACGCTTTAGATGGTTGAGTGAGTTCTCCTCACCTGCCTTGATACAGTTGTCACAGATCATTCTTCTACCTTCTTACTTTCTAGTTCTTGCTGAGCCTTTTGCCAAAGAACACCTGCATCAAAGCCAGCGTTGTATCCTTGATCGAAGGACTCACTCTTTGCAGATTCATAACCTAATCCTTTGAGTCGCCTACGATTTTCAGGTAGGCCAATCTTGGTTGTCATACTTTCTTTGCTCGCTTCTTAGGTGCTGGCTTCTCAGCAACGTACTCTTCTACTGCTTCTTCAGCATCAGCTTCTACGATTGCTTCTTCTACTGCATCAGGAATTAGTATCTCTGATGTGGTGATTTGACCTTCTGGTACTGGCATTATTGTCTCTACCTTCCCCCATCTCTGGGATTGACTCATCGGTTTACCGCGTTGTGCAGTACGCCTTCTACGACGAAGAGGCTTGATGGCAATAGCCATTACTGCTTCTCCTTCAACCATTGTGTTAGATCTTGGATTACCCAAGCCTTATCTATGCCAGAGTTGCGACGCTTAACTACAACATAATGCAGTGGCACTTCCCCAATACCACGAGCCTTAGCGTAGTTAAGCGCCTCAACTTCTGCTTGCCTCCAGAACTCTGGCAAGTCTAGTCTCGCCGTGTTCTTGAGTTCTAGTATGTAGGTCTGTCCCGCGACAACACATACTAAATCACCTTCGTCATCTTTACCCGCTAGACGTAAGCGGTCAGCTACTTGACCCATAGATCGTAGCCACTTCATAACATCTATCTCAAAGGCAGCACCCTTAGCCTTATTGTACTTCGGGTTGCTCATCTACCAGTACAACCTTGTTGATCTTATAGACCACATTGCCTTCTTCATCTTTAACTAACTCGACAATACCAGATTGCAGCAGCGCACCAACGAAGTTGGTTAAGTCTACCTTGATTGCATCAACGTCTGTGCGTAGTGCTTCTATCTTAATGCTATCTCGGTACTTGTTTGTTAACTGTACTTCAGCCATTTAATTCCCTATCTATTCTTGGAGGATATAGTCGCCACCATATTTATTTATTACATCGTTTCTTAGCATAACACCCCAGGCATTTTTATCAGAGATCTGACAAGCAGCATAGTTAACGAACAGTGTTACGTAATCCTTACCATCTGCAGCGTGTGGACCAAAGCGGTTCTTCACTGCAGCTACCTTCAACTCACCGTTGGTTGGGTCATAACCCAGCGTCAGGATCAACGCCGGCAACTGACTTACCTTGCCGTGAATAGCACGTCTAGCAGGTGGCTGAGATGGTGATCCATACTCACTCTGCTCAGATACGTGATGTAGCACAAGTACGCAGGCTTCAGTCTTACGTGCCATATCGTGCAGCTCCATCATAATCGCACGTAAGCCAGCCCACTCATTGTCAGTCTCTGCTGCCACATTCATTAAGTTGTCTATGACAATCAACTCTGGAGCGTGGCCGTAGAGTTCTACATATGCTCTGATCTCTAACTCGATATCATCTAGTGATGGTGATGAATCAAAGACCCACTTGATATGTTCCAACTTGCCAAAGTGTTTGTCGTAGTAGTGCTTATCCTTAGATAGGTTCGACTCTACTGATACCTGTGAGTGACCAGATGCAGCAGATGCTGCTCTCATCATTACAGTTGTTGTATCAGTATCTGCCGAGAAGAAAAGAGTTGGCACATCTGCCTTCATCGCATAGATGAGAGCAAACATAGACTTACCAGCGTTAGGTGCTGCAGCTACCATACAGACTTGTCCTCTTCGGAACTTAATCTGCTTGAGTGCTAAGCCCTGCCACACGTCCGGAAGAGGTGTTGCTTTGGTAAGCACCCCACTCCAAGCACGTGATAAGTCAAGCAATGCCTTCCCCCTTTAATGTTATGCGTCGTTTACGTCTGATTAACCTGCGTTCACCTTCAGCAACGCCACCCCAGATACCGTGCTGCTCATTTTGTATTCCCCACTCAGCACACTCTGCTTGATGTGGACACCTTCTACAAATTGATTTAGCCATAACCATCTCGGTTGTGTTAGAACTTCCGGCCTCCTTTTCAGGGAACCAGAAGTCGCCACCGACTGTAGCGCAAGCAGGATTCTCATAGAACCTTGGCTCGCGCACCGATCATCGGACCCAGATAGTTTCGCACTTGTCTGTCGCACCCTTTGGTGCAGCACACATATGACCCTTCCAAGATTTACCCTGAGCATTAGTGCCTTCACGATATGTCATTGCTCCGTGACGGCAGGTTTGACCAGAAATGCCAGAAATGTCAATAGCAACTGGTGTTGCATTAAAGGCTGCAGCTACTGATGCAACTGTTGGTGCTGGTGCTGCTGCTGTGCTTGCACCTAGTTCGACACCTGTTGCCTTGATGTTAAGTGCGTTCATAGCAAGATCTGCTAGTCCCGCTTCTAGTTCTCCAACTGTTGCAGCATAAAGATTGATAAGTGTTCCATCAGATAACTTGTAGTTAACCTGGAACTTTGTTCCTTCTGTAGCCATTTACTTTCCTCCACTTGGTTTGATGTTTAATCTGGCAGTTTCTAGCCCTACACTTACTGGGACATAACCAATAAGTTCTTTAACTTTATCTTTGTCAACTGTCTCACGACCTTTAACTTTTGTCCAACTGATTTCAATACCACTGGCTGTAACACCAACGGTTCCCTCGAAAGAACTCTTAATTGAATCTCTTTGCGTTTCTAACTCTTTGATCTTTGCATCTAATTGTAGAAAGTGCAAGGCGTTCTTGTCAATCTGCTCGTCCTCAATCACTATTTCACTAAGGACGATATGTTCTTTTTTTAAGCCAACACAACCCATCGTTCCTGATGCGTCATAGTACTGACAGTAATGCTTGCAGAAAGATTCATCCTTCTCAGGTTCTGGAACAGTCTCCATCTTCTTGATCTCAGTTAACCACTCCATAGCCTCTAGTGCAACATCTTCATCGTAAGGTTCTGAGTGAACCTTGACATCCTTCTCAGCACCATCACGAGCTATAGCAACTAGGTTCACAGTGTTGACTGTGTGACCATTCTGCGATAGCAGATAGCCATAGATCTGCACCTGCCAACGCTGTTGCTTTGATGGGAAGTAAGAAAGGTTCTTGACCTTGCTTGTCTTCCAGTCAATGACTGCTCCGGTGCTAGGTATAAACAAGTCCACGTGTGCTTTCATATCACCGTGTGCTACTGCAGTTTCTACTAGGTAGTCCTTGCCATCTGGATCTAGGTGACCGATTGCTTCTTCGATTGCAGCGTGGATAGCAGTACCCATAATTGCTGCCAGCTTTGACTGGTTATCGTTGGTATGTGGCTGTCCGTTCAATCGGTACCAGACCTTACGACGGCAACCACCAATCTCTGATGGACCTACCTGTGTCTGAGTACTGCGATCACGAGAGGCATCCTTAGCGTGGAGCACTGTTAGTAGCAGTTCCTTGGGATCTGTAATCATTGCGGGTTCCTTACGATAAATGCAGCACCTGGATAGTTGGCTGCTTCTAACTGTTGTGCGATCTGCTCACGCAGTTCTATCTCCATAAAGACCGGAGTTGCTGATCTACGACCAGATTGTATTGCTTCCTCTATCGCATAGCTAAGTGTCTTTTCCATTATCGGTTATCTCTATACTGTAGAAAAGCATCTAAGGCATACGCTAGTACAAAGCCAAACAGTAATCCAAATAAAAATTCGAGCATTATCTTATCCTTTCTGTTGAGTAACTAATTGAATCGGAGGACAGGTGTTCACGTCAAGTACCGACGCGATCTTTATTGCGCGTTCTGCTACTACCTTAGACATAAGCAGGGACTTGTAAGAACCAGGTTTGAGTGAGTAGAGGTAGCCCAGAGCAAATGCTCCACCACTACCTGCTGTAAAGAGTCCACGTTCACTGGCGTTGAATGATAGATCTGATCCGATGGAAAATAACATCCCATTGAAGGCAATGAGGTAGGCGAAGTTAGCTTCCTTATCGGATGGGTCGTATCCATTATCCTTAAAGGCAGCGTAGATACTTGGCAGTATCTTCTTACCCATCCACTCCACCGGATCATAGTTCTTATACGTTGGTGGTTTCCAATTAAACGCGAGGATATCTCCAGGTCTTGAGTCGCCCGTGATACCTATCAGGTAGTCACCTACGCTTACGATCTTAGGTGTCTGAGTAGAAATAATGCGCTGATCGTTATCGGTGATCTGCGAATCAGCAGCTAGTACTACGAAGTCAGGTCCTTGGATACCTACCAGAGTTGTCATTGGCAGATCATATCACGGCGTGTCGCAAGACACACATTTGGCAGGCTCTGTGTACAATATGAGCCGTAGGCGAATAACAGTACAGCGGCCCTTATCGGGCCGAGGAATGTGGAGGCCCGACAGTATGCTGCTCCGTCTACTCTCCCTGCAGAAATTCATAGGCAGGCGCAAACTCTACGATGGCCTTCCTGCCCCCTTTGGAGCCGATCTGAGGGCTTTAGGCCCGATCCACGCCTGTACCTGTGGCTGCACTATGTTCAACATTATGGCAGCCTTTGAAGATTATGACATTGCTTGGTGGCACCTCGACGGAACCTGTGCCAACTGTGGAAATCTGGTAACAATACCCTGCCCTGTGGATAACCCTGATGGACCACAAGCTAACGGATATTGATGAGTCTGCTCGGACTGCGCTATGCTCAGTCTGTGGTCAGACCAAGATTAAACTCAGAGACAAGAACAATCCCCTCTCTAGCAGGTATCGGTGCAAGGCAGTCTACAAACGTAACATTATTAAGAACCAGTACCCATACGCACTCCACAAGAAAGACACCTGCGAGCAATGTGGTTTCATCCCAGTCCACAGCAGTCAGCTTGACGTTGACCACATCAACGGGGATGGCAGGGACCACGACCCGTCTAACCTACAGACGCTCTGTGCTAACTGTCACCGCCTAAAGACACACTTGAATAACGATAGCAACTCTGGTATTTTTTAAGCAGTGGGGAAACCAAGTACCCACGAGTGCTGGACTAAACCTCTACAGACTTCGCGGCCTGTAGGGGTTTCGTTCTTTTCTGGCATAAAAAAAGAAGCCCCCCACCCAGGATTTCTCCTGAGCAGGGGGCCATTGCCTCGCGCTTATGGGCTAATTACTTAGCTCCACGTCCAAACTCTGATGCTTTTGGGTCTAGTGCCTTGAGCAATGGACCTGCGATAGCAGCGATACCTGCTGTTGCTAAAGCCTTTGGATCTGTAACTCCTGCTAGGTATAGCGCAATTACTGACGCTACTCCTGCACGGAGATATGTTGCGAGCATTGATTTCATCTTTGCATTGATTTTCATTTATTCTCTTTCTTCTTAGGTAAAGGCTTAACTGCTGCCTTTACTTTGTTGATAGCCTTTGGCTGGGGCAGCCAAGGGAACCAAGGTGAGGTGTCGTTGCCGCACCCTTCCTTGATCGAAATATGTAGGTGCTTGTTGTGCTTGTTGGAACCGGTGTAATCACGGTCACCCTTTTCTCTTGACCAGATTCTGCCCTGGAAGATCAGGTACTTTACTCGTGGATCATTACGCAGATCTATGTAGGCAATGGTGCAATCAATACCCTTATCAGGATCGTGTGTGATATCTACTGCAAAGCCTGAGTTGTGGTCTGAGTTAGGGTTCTGATGAACGTGTGCTGCACTAGGTAGCAATCCATCTGATGCCTTCTTGCGCTTAGGAAAGTGAGCTGTTGCTTGACGCAGTGCTGCGATAGCAGCAGGTGTGGCCTTCTTTGCTAATGGGATCATAGCTCCTTCTTCTGTATCAGGATCTGGTAGAGGATCTCTACTTTCTCTTCTAAACGGATTACTGAATCCTTGAGTGAACTGCCAGAGTTAGGCTTGAGTTCATTGAGGTAGTGTTTTACTAGCCACCTTACTGCTGCAGCAAAGCCACCAATGATGGTTACTACTGCTACTGCTACCGTTGCATAGTCTTGTGCTTGCATTAGACCGTCCGAATCGTAACTAGAAGTGTTCCGCCAAAGCCAGAGAATCTCTTATCCTCTGGAGTCTTGTTGATGAAGTCCATCTCTTCGATGATGCCAAGGTATGACTCACCGGTTCTAAAGTCTTGAACGCGGATAGTGTCACCAACATTTTCAACCTGCTCAAGTTGAGACATACGAGCATAGGCAGATCCTTCATAGCCTACTTCGTTGCTGAACTTATCGCTCTCGTGGTCATAACAGAAGACTGGGTATTGGATCAGGCGCTGACGTGGAACGGCAGGTAGTGACTTCAACTGATAGCCAGTAAATAGCGGTCCCTTAGTAGCATCACTGCTTGATCGAGTCATAGTAAACTTAAAGCCTAGATACTCTTGTGCAGTAGTTGGGTAGTTTACGTTGATCTCAGGAACAGTCTCACCTTGTGAGAAAACACCAATAGCATATTCAGTATCGGTTGAGTCAATAGATTGGATAGTGATACTGCCATTGGTTGTATCAATACGAGCTTGTAGCAGTTTGTAGATCTTAGTCTCAAGTGTGTTGTAGCGGATATAACCGGTACGTAGGTAACCTGTTGGTACAAGAGTGCTTGCAGATTCAATCCATATTCCATCACCTGGGACACCAAAGACAACTCTATCGGTAGAACCAAGGAAGTCTGTAGATACTGGATTGGCAGTCTCACCGCTTGCATAAACATCCCAAGCATAAGCAAAGACAAGGCTGTTAGGAACTACTGGCTGTGATAAATCAATACGGATTAGACCTGACTCAGCACCTTGCAAGGTTGTTACATAAGCAAAACTATCCTTGAAGGTTACGCTCTTGCACTCTGTATCTAACAGTAACGGTCCATAACTGACGTTACCATCGGCAGATACCACTGCAATTCTTACACCTTTATTGGTGCAAAGAACTCCAAAGGTACCAAGGTATACATCGAAGGCATTGAGTATCTCACCCTCTGGTAGATCAACTACAACAGTAGGTGTCTCTAGTGTTGGGAAACCTAGAGAGTTAGGAGTAGCAGTATCTAGTGTAATCTTGTATAGAGATGATTGAGATCCAGCATAGCCACCAACATAGAAAGCAGCCGGTCCTTCAGATATAGTTGTCCATACCCAAGATGGATTTGGGTGTGTATAGAGTTCAGTAGGTAGAGCGTGACCACCTGAAGTAGGTGTCTTGTTAGAATCTAGTTCATATAGATCTCTATCAACTCCAGCAAGTAAACGTTGCTTTGCATAGCGCAGTACTACTGTAGTTACTGGACCACCAAGATCGTAAATATGACCATCAGATGTGGTACCAAATATATTACCTCTATGGATGCGAGCATTATCTGCTGCAAAGTACCTAGTGCCATCAGAGGTTAATGACTTGAAATCAAGTGTGTGCGGAACTGTTACTAGAGTGTAGGTGGTAACAGTAGGTGTATCACCACTCATAGTAAGTTTCTTTAGATCGGGTCCTTCAGTAAAGACAACTGCATCTACGTTATTGGTAGTATCTCTAGCGCCAAATAAAGATAGGTTAGTTGCTGTTGCAGGCTCAGCTCTGACTGTGGTGTTCAGTAGAGTTGCTTGTCCTCTAGTCCAGACATCTAAACCTTTAGATTCTGTGTACTGAAAGCGTAGCGACTCCTCTTGGATAGGCTCGAAATACTTAATCCCCGCTCCGAAGTGGAACGAGGATTGAGATCTAACCCACCAACCGGTGAGCGTCTGCTCACCAGGCTCACGCGTCTGGTCAATCTGTTGCTTGCGATACTGCGCTGTTACTCGACGATAAGGTTGCTCATCGGATGCAGCAAGAAAGAATGGAAGAGCAGCAAAGGCTACATCGTAGGCTGGTCCAGTTGGAGTATACGAAGTAGATCCTGCAGGGTTGGAGAGTACGTAGGGTATTCCCTCGGTGATGTCGTCGCCGTATGGCACTGTGACTCCTTAGTTGTTTGTAAGTGCTGCGATCTCTTCACCTGATAGGCCAAGAGCCTGGAGCTTTGCCTGAGCAGATAGTTTGGCATCTGCCTTAGCTGCTTCTTGAGCATCACGCTCTGCCTTTTCAATAGCAGCAGCCTGTGCATCTACTGCACGCTGCTCGATCTCTTCTGGGGTTAGGTCAATATAGGCTGACGTTCCCTTTGCTACATCTACTACAAGTTTCTTATCAGTCATTTGTGATTGCCTTCCAGTCGGTTGTCTCTTCATCCCATACATACATCAAGCCATCTGTTGGGTAGGCCACAGGTGCCTGCCACTGTGCGTTCTCATCCAATACCCAAGATGGGAATGGCTGAGGTGCGTGGAACCAATCATTTGTTGGGTCATAGTGAAACCCAATTCCTGCAAAGTTCTTCCTTACATTCCCGTTGTAACTGGTCTTAACCCAGGTACCACCGAGTGAATTCATAAAGGCTTCGCCTTCATCTGGCTCGCTGTTATTGCCAACGAGTACACGGAGAACAATGTTGTTCTCGTCAATCTCTGCCCAATGTGACATTTTTATTTTCCTTTACGCTATTGGATATCTAATAATTACTACGCCTGAACCGCCTGCGCCAGAGTTTGCGCTAATTCCAGCAGCACCGCCTCCACCACCGCCTGTGTTTGCTGTTCCATTTGTTGCATTAACGCCGCCTGTGTTTGCTCCAGCACCACCACCACCTGCACCACCTGCGCCTGCTGTTGGATTGCCACCAGCACCACCACCACCTGCGCGTGTTACTGAAGTGCCAGTAATTGATGATGCTGTTCCAGCGCCGCCATTACCTGATGCAGATGCAGTTGCTCCAACCGCACTAGCTCCACCTCCACCGCCACCGCGAAATGGTGATACAGCGCCAGTACCACCAGCGCCGCCAGCATTACCTTGACCGGATGGCGAGGCTGAACCACCAGCAGGGCTACCGCCACCACCGCTTGTTCCACCACCACCACCAGAACCACCAGCATTACCAGCAGTTCCATCAGGGCTGCCATAAGTACCGCCACCGCCACCGCCTGTTGAGGTTATTGTATCAAAAACTGAGTTACTTCCGTTATTACCTTGGACATTTGTATTTACAGAAGCTGCTCCAGCACCGATTATTACACTGTAATTTGTAGCGGCAATTAAAGATGATCCTGTAGCGGTTCTGTAACCGCCTGCACCACCACCACCAGATCCAACTCCACCAGAACCACCACCACCAGAACCACCACCTGCAACTACGAGGTAGTCACAAGTAAGTCCAGTTTGTGGAATAAAGTTTCCTGATGAAGTAAATGTGTGAATCCAATAGGTGCCATCGTTTTCAATACTGTTGCCACCTGTAGCTTTAGGTGCAAGTACAGGGGTAGTACCAAAGGCTGCAACGCCGTACAAGGAGAAGGTTGAACCTGCAACGAAGTTAGGCCCTGTTAATGGGGAAAGACCAACGCTTGTAATTGCTGCTGTATTTGACCACAAGCCAGCAATCATTACAGCGTAAGCAGTAGTTGCGTTTGTTTCTTGAACACCATCTACGCTAAAAGATTTATTATCAGAACTTCTGTAGTTAGGAATGTAAATTTCTGAGTTACCAAAAGTGTTTGCTGTTGCATTAGCACCAGCGGCTACACTTGCAGCACGTGCTGTGGTAATAGACACGGCAGATGTACCATCGCCGTAAAGTTCACGACCAGAAAATGATGTTGTGCTACCGTTAAAAGAAATAGCAATATCATCTACTACTGATGCACGGTCAGACCGTGCAGATGAAACAATCTTCAGATCGGTGTAACCGCTAGTAGGTAGGTTGTCGAAAGTTACCGAGGCTGCGCTTTGGGTAAGGGCGATTGTTTCTAAAAGAACATAATTGTTTGGCAAGACAATCACACTTCCTTTCGTGATTGGATTGTTAGATGATTAACGCAGTTGATTATCCACATTATTTAATCTCCCTATTATTTCGCATATCGAACTATGACAATACCTGAGCCGCCGGCTGCTGCTTCTGCGCTTGTACCAAATCCACCAGAAGCGCCACCACCTGTATTAGCAAGTCCTGCTTGTCCAGGACCACCGCTAGTGTTAGTAGTAAAAGCACCACCGCCACCATTACCAGCAGCACCACCTGTAGATGGACCAGTCCATTTACCACCAGCGCCACCGCCTGCATACCATACGGTTCCGCTTACATTTTGACCTGTACCAGTGGCAATACCCCAAGAAGAATAAGTAGAAGAACCATTACCACCTGAACCGCTTACGACAGAATCTCCGTTAGTTCCTGCAACGCTAAAGCCTCCACCACCACCTGCTGGTTCGTTGGCATTAGGTGATACACGGACACCATTACCACCAATTTGTCCCTGTCCAGATGTTGCAGTGCCGCCAGTGAACTGACCTTGGCGACCATTGCCACCACCACCAGAGCCACCGTTAACAAGTGTTGTTGTATTTGCATCTGAAGTACCAGCACCAGCACCACCACCGACTGATGCAGTCAATGAAGCAAACTGTGAGTTGGTACCTTTTGAACCGTGAGGAGAACCTGAGTTAACTCCACCAGGACCACCACCACCGACAGTTACGTTGTGTGAAATAGCAGTTAAGGATTGTGATGCGTAGTAGGTAAGACCGCCTGCACCTCCACCGCCACCGCCGCCCCATCCAGAACCGCCGCCACCTGCAACAACTAGCACGTCACAAGACAAAGACTGCTTAGGGATAAAGGCACCTGATGCACCGAAGGTGTGGTACCAATATGTTGAATCCTCTGTGATGATGCCGCCAGTTGCTTTGGCAGCTCCCTGATCGGCATTTGCTATGCCGTAGAGTGAGAATGTAGAGCCGATGTCAATGTTGTCAGAGTTAAGAAAGAACTGAATTGAAGTAATGGCTTCAGGCGTTTTGCGCCATAGATTGACAACTGCTTTTGCTCCAACTGAGGCTTCAGCAGAACGGGTAAGAATTGTCTTGAAGGTTGTAGCATTAGCATAATTCATTATCTGAGTAATGCCAGTACTAAAATTGGTATTGCTTGCATTACCAGTTAAACCAAATGTTGAGCTGGATGACCTGCCTGATACGGCAGTTGACCCATCGCCATCAAGTTCAGTGTAAGAATAGTTAGTTGTTGTATCACCGTTAAATCTAAAGAACAAAGCACGGTTTCCACCTGAATTATTTTTGACAGAACTTACAACAACTAAATCTGTATACCCTGAAATGCCGGAAAGACTAAGGGTAACTGATGAAGCAGCACTTCCCGTAACAGTTTCAGTTCTGAGTGCGACGTATGTGTTTGGCATTAGCGTACCCCGTATAATGTAAATTGAGTGTGTTGTTGCAGAGTAGAACTTGTATTAGAGTACAAGGATATTGTATTGATTGCCGTAGACGCGTTCATCCACAATCCAGAGTTAAATCCAATAGAACCACTACCGTTTGCATCTGTTCCACCAAGACCTCTAAAAGTCTTATTTTTATTTATAGAACTGTAATCTAAAATGTCAATCACAAATCCACCAAATTTTGAAAATGTTACCTGGGTTCCTATATAATCCCAGAAAGTCATATTGGTAGTTGATGCTGTTGCACTAGCAGCAGCGGTAGATCCGTTACCAGTTAGTACGTGCCAAGCATAGTTTGACCCAGTATCCCCATTAACTTGAATACCTAAATCATCCTTAACAAATGTTCCACGATTAGATTGAGCTATTCCTCGCACCTGAAGGTGCTTATACCCAGTTGGAATAGCAGCAAAGGTAATGCTCGCCACTCCACCTGATGGGACTGTAACGGTACTCAAAGCATCATAGGCACCTTGTGGCTGCCATAGATTGGCAGACATTGCTGAAGCCATAATTCCTAGAATTGGCATTAAACGATATCTCCAATCAAGGTCCAAGTATCGGTTGCCACCTTCACCAGCGTAGCTGCAGACCACTGTACACGCAGTTTGGTGCCAGTACCGTTTACAGTAACGCCAGTGTCACCGGCAACTGTTACCTGTCCTGCATCTATTGCTTGAATATTGATCTGTGCTCCAACTGCATAGGCAACCGAAGCGTTAGTTGGTACTGTCAGTGTGATAGGTGAAGCATTAGACAGAGTTACCAACTTGCCATTGTCTGCAAGGACTGGAGTGTAAGTAGTTCCAGTCTGTGCATTAAGGGCAAGGTTGATAATTGATGTGCCGATAGTGGCACCGTTAATTGTCGGGCTAGTTAAAGTTTTGTTAGTAAGAGTATCTGTGGTTGCCTTACCTACCAAGGTATCGGTTGCAGCAGGTAGCGTAAGGGTTGTAGTACCAGCTACTGCAGTTGCCTGTACTGTGGTAGTTCCAGAAGTTGATCCGCTAAATCCAAAGGATGCTACAGGTGAGGCATTGTTACGAAAGAAGATCAAGTCAGATGAGGTAAGTACGTGCTTGACAGATGCTCCAGCAGTATGTGATAGACCAGATACTCCAGCAGTTCCTGTGCCAGCCTGTCCTCGACTGATTGTTAGTGTGTCACCAGATACCTGCGTGACGAAGACAATCTCTTCGTTGACCGTATCTGCATCTAGTGCAACGGTGAAGATGTCTACGTTACCACCGGCTAAGGTAATACCACCCATTAGGGCTGTAGCGGTACCCGTTGCCACTGTCA
>Ga0315907_10003079_pt1 | contig 20107 bp, 22 predicted proteins | sample LakEriMetagenome_3_FD_203525 | JGI IMG/M metagenome (GOLD analysis project Ga0315907, IMG submission 203525) | Freshwater fungal communities from buoy surface, Lake Erie, Ohio, United States - Buoy 12 MA123 | ecosystem: Environmental > Aquatic > Freshwater > Lake > Lake biofilm | place: USA...
TGTGCAAGCTGAACGATCTCAACTTTATCAAACTGGTGCAGACGGTTGAGTCCACGCACATCTTTACCATAAGATCCCGCTTCACGACGGAAGCAAGGCGTATATCCAGTCATCAATACAGGTAGCTCATCTTCTTTTAGAATCACATCGCGATAAAGATTCGTCAATGGTACTTCAGCTGTTGGGATGAGGTACAAATCGTCCTCTTTTACATAATACATCTGACCTTCTTTATCCGGTAGCTGTCCAGTGCCGTAGCCGCTGGCTTCGTTGACCATGTGAGGAGGAGTTACTTCTTTGTAACCCGCTTTCTGTGCTTCATCCAAGAAGAAATTGATCAGGGCTCTTTGTAGTCGTGCTCCTGCTCCCATATAAACAGGGAATCCAGCGCCAGTAATTTTCACACCCAATTCGAAATCGATGAGTTTGTATTCCGCGGCTAATTCCCAGTGAGGTTTCTTCGATTCTTCAAGACTAGGAATAGTTCCCCAGTTATAGACCTCTACATTTTCCTCTGCCGATTTTCCTTGAACCACTGCTTCAAATGGTACGTTTGGAATTTGATAGAGGAGTTGTTTTTGTGCTTCTTCGTGTCCTGCAAGAGTAAGCTCGAGTTGCTTGGTAGATTCTTTGATTTCCGCAGTGCGCGCTTTGAGGGCATCTGCTTCGTCTTTTTTACCAGCCTTGAATAGGTCACCAATTTCTTTAGCGAGTTTATTCGCCTCAGCAAGGAGTGAGTCTAATTCGTTTTGTGTTTTGCGTCGCGTTTCGTCGATAGCGAGTACTTCGTCGATTTGAGTAGAAAAGTCTTTGTTACGCTTAGCAAGGCCAGCGAGTACTTTTTCTTTATTTTCTCGAATGTAATTAACTTGAAGCATGATAGTATTGGGTTAAAAAAAAACTCCCGATCCACGAAGATCGTGGTCCGGGAGTTTTAAGTATCCTTTTAGCCGGTACCCCCGGTTATGCCTGAGCAGGAATAACCGTTACGAACGACTTGTTGTCTTTCTTTTTACGGAATTCAACTGTTCCGTCAACAAGAGCGTATAGCGTATGATCTTTTCCGATACCTACGTTTACACCTGCATTGTGACGTGTTCCACGTTGACGAACGATAATGTTACCTGCGATGCAAACTTGACCGCCGTAAATTTTTACGCCTAATCTTTTGCTTTCCGACTCACGGCCGTTCTTTACTTTACCTTCACCTTTCTTGTGTGCCATTTCTTATTTGGATTTAGAGGTGGTTTAACCGATTTTTTCGATTTTGATTTCAGTCAAGTAAGCACGGAAACCGTTCTTCTTGATGTAACCTTTTCTGCGTTTCTTTTTGAAGACAATTACTTTGTCTCCTTTTAGGTGTTTCACTACGCTGGCGGTCACCTTTTTACCTTCTATAGCTGGGGCGCCTACAGTAACTTTTCCACCGTCGTCGATCAAGAGAACACGGTCGAAATCAACCTTGCTTCCTTCTTCGTTTTGCAGACGGTTTACAAAGATCTGCTGGTCTTTCTGTACTTTGTACTGATGCCCTGCTATCTCTACAATTGCGTACATCTGTTATGAGATTTATGGGTTAAAAAAACTTTTTAAGGGGTGCAAATGTACAACTTTCTTTCGGTTATCCCAAATTTTCTGCTATTCTTCGATACGGAGCCCATTTCAATCACCTAGTTCCTTGGTGATTGCTAAATCTCCGAAAAATTGCATCTCTTGTTAGATTTTGATAAACAGTGTGTTATGGTTTTTTCGCTATTTCTTTCGATTTGAAACGAGCCAGACGCCTGAAAGAATAATTAATGCGCAAATGAGATGGAACACATTCAATACTTCATGATCCATAACTCCCCACATTACAGCTACGAGAGGCATGAGGTAAGTTACTGATGACGCAATCAACGCTGAGGTTTGTTGAGTCAGCCAGAAATAGAGCATGTTAGCCATAGCAGTGCCGGCTAATGCAAGCGTTACCACAGCTGCAAAGGATATCCAGCCTTTGGGGTGATTCACAACCACATCGGGGACTCCAGTGCTCAATGCATAAATGCCACAAGGAATTCCAGCGAATAACAATGAGATGGCAGTGATGTGTAAGGAACTTACATGAGCAAGTTTGTTTTGCACCACATTGACACTTACCCCATAGCTCAGTGTTGCGATTAAGATTAGAAAAGCATACTCCCAATGACTGCTTGCTCCAAAGCCTCGGAGCGAAACCAGTGCAATAGCTCCTCCCAGTCCGATAAGGACGCCAACTGTTTGTCGAGGCTCAATCATTTTTTTAAAGACCAATCGAGCCACAATCAACGTGAACAGAGGGGTCAGGGAATTTAAAATCCCTACTAGACTGCTATCGAGAAATTTTTGAGAGTTGGTAAAAAGGAAAGCTGGAATGCCACTGCCAACAAGGCCTACAAGCATGATCCATTTTAAATCATCTCTTTTCAGTTTTCTCAGAGCAAAGACACTCACTGGAAGTAACGCTAGACCGGCAAGGGAAAGGCGCATGCTTGCTACTTGGTTAGGAGTGAAAACGAGTTTTCCATTCTCCGCGTGCATGCCGTATTTCATCAAGATGAATGAACTTCCCCAAGTAAGGGCTAATAGGGCTAGTACGAAGACATGGAGAGGTTGTAAAGACTTCAAACTTTTTTTTACAAAATTAACGATTCATGATTCGGCTAAATCAGAATTGTTATTCTATTTTTACAACATAAATCCATTGAATCATGATTAAGAATATCGCAGCACTTATGTTAGGCCTAGTTGTATTAGCTAGTTCTTGCGCAGGACCTTCTTCTGAAGCCAATAATGCTACATCTGCAGATGTTAAGATTGAACACAAGACAATGGATGGTGCAGAAGCGAAAACAGTAGCAAAACTAGATATCACTGGAATGACTTGCGCTGCGGGTTGCGGGGGCAAAATTCAGCAAGAGCTTCAAGCACTTGAAGGAGTCGTTCTTACTGATCTTGATTTCCAAGAGCAACGCGCCTCAAATATTGTTTCTGTACAATTTGATCCTGCAAAGATTTCTGAAAAAGAAATGATTCAATGCGTTGGCAAAATCGCTGATGGTATGTACGCTGTAAAAGCAGTTGAAGTCGTTGATTACAAAAAATCAGAAGCTACGGGTGCTGCGGCATCTGGCGCTGGTGTGCAATCTGCAGACTACGGTAAAATTTTTCAACTGCTCAATCTTCTACAAAGTATTTCAGGTCTCATCCGATAGTGATTTTCGTCATCTTCTGACGAAAGAATGAACTTAGCAAAAGGTTCAGCGGTTACTTTTGCACCTTATGAAAAAGTCCCCAACGATACTTCTATTCGCTAAGATTTCTCTGGTCTTAATATTCATGGTCATCCTTGCTGGTAGCATTGTGCGTATGTCCGGCAGCGGAATGGGTTGTCCAGATTGGCCGAAATGCTATGGCTATTATATTCCACCAAGCGACATCGAGCCTTTGACTTATCGTGATGGAAAGGTATTCAGCAAAGGTCAAATGGTGCTGCTCAACGATACTCTTTGGGTGGCACAAAACTCTGTGATTGCATCCAGTGAGTTTAATCGTGCCGAATGGATGAAATATCCTCGTCATGATTATGCTTACTACAATCCCGTACATACCTGGATAGAATACGTGAATCGCTTGATTGGGGCGCTTTCTGGTATACCCGTATTGATATTATTTGTACTCAGTTTTATTCATCTGATAAGACAAAGAGATAGAACAACTTTTGTACTAGCAGCATTAACTCTTTTCATGTTAGGCTTCGAAGCGTGGCTTGGAAAAACTGTAGTGGACGCAGAGTTGCTCCCTGTAAAAATCACACTGCACATGTTAGGCTCAATAGTCATCGTTGCTTTATTGATGGTGATTATTCACCGACACAGAATCATCGATGCGCGAGTAAAAATTAATTCACTTTTTTGGAAAATTATTTCTGCGGTGTGGGCCGTGATTGCATTTGCCCAAATCGTGCTTGGAACGCAAGTTCGAGAAGCCTTGGATGTTGTTGCGAATCACAGCGACGACCGTTGGACTTGGATCGAACAACTTCCATGGATATTCAAGGTGCATCGCAGCTTTTCAATTCTTGTTTTTGCGCTTTTAGTTTTCACATACATCCGAAGCAAGGGATTGTCGTTTTTGCCACGTCCACTCAAAGGAATATTTATCGTGGCATTACTAGAAATTGCAATAGGTATTACACTCGCTTATGCAGGCGTGCCGGCATTCGCGCAACCTATTCACTTATTCTTTGCAATTATGTGGTTTGCCTTCGCATGGTCGTTCATGCTGATCAGCTGGAGAAAAGAAGAGGCTATTTAAACAGGTCGTACTTCAACGAGAAGATGTTGCTGTATAGAACATCCGAAACGTTTCCTATATCTGATAGAGCGTAGTCGAGATAAAGCGATTTAATGCGCAGTCCTATTCCGATATTTGGTTGAATGGTCAAGTATTTTGAACCATCAAAATCGGTGTATCTCTGAATGTTTCCAATTCCAGAACGGAAGAAGATAATGTTGTTATATCCGACTTCAACACCCATCGAAGGATCAATACTTACAGCGTTTGTAGAGACGATTGTATTACGTCTTCCGTCTGTGGTAATATTCGTATTTATTTCAGTTAGAACAGATATTTTCTTGATTTGAAATTCTCTTGCTGCACCTAAAATGACGCGCGGTAATGCAATCTCAAGGCCGTTTTCAGGGATGTCATTGTTGGTTTGCTCAAACACTTCTTTAGTGCGCTCACTCAGTGAATAAGACCATGCACTGAAGGTTCCCGTGATATCTCGAGCGCTTGCACCGAAGTGCCATTTATCCAAATCGTATTGAAGTCCTGCATCTAATCCAAAGCCCCATGCATTCGCGAAATCACCGATTTGACGATAGAGGATTTTTGCATTGGCACCCCATCTAAAACCTCTGACACTATTCTGATCTCTAATTTCTTTTTTATTGAAGCCTTGATAAAACGGAAGGCCTTTACGCGCATAGGAGAAGATAAAAGCGTAGTCGGCTGCGCTGAAGGTAGTAATTCGATCATAATCGATATTTCCACCGGCATCTATTAATTCAGTAGTATTTGGAATATCATCGACACCAAAACGAATGAAGGAAAATGATGCGGCACTTACAGAGTCGATGGCTTTTCCCACCGCAGCGTAATCATACTTGGCAATACCCGCAAAATATTCGCTGTGCATAGCAGAAGCCTGAAGAGAACTCTTAATTCCTAAAAGACCGGCTGGATTCCAATAACCCGCAGTTACATCTTTAACAGAAGCCACTTGAGAAAGTGACATTCCCAATGCACGCGCACCGACACCAATGGTCAAGAATTCATTGACGTACTTTGGAGTAAGGTCTGTTTCTGCAGAATTTTCGTTTTGAGAAAAAGCAAAAACGCTGTAAAAACTGAATATACAAATAAGGAGGCGGCGTAATTTCATCGGGATAAAAATAGCATTGGCGCGGTCACGAACGACTAATCCACTTCAATATTGTGGTGAGAAGCGTAGAATCTTGAGTATTTTCAAGGCTTTCGCTAACTTCGATTTGATGCTCCGTACAATACAAAGCGGTGCTAGGACCAAAAGTGATGACCTTTTGTTGGGGGCTGATTTTATTTTTCAGTAAAAAACCTTCTACGTTGCTTGGACTGGAAAAAATGATTACATCCGTTTTCGGACAATCCATTGCCACAGTAGTAGTATGGTAGCATTGAACCTCTATTTTTTGATGATCAGGAAAAATGCTGCTGACATTTTTGAGTGATCGGTCTGACAATGGAAATAGAACAGACTCATCACCCACGATTTTCAAGAAATCCTCGGCCACCGCTCTTGTATCTGTGCTATGACCTATAAATTCAGGCTTTGCTGTTTGCGGTAAACTTTTAGCGGTTCCTTCTCCTAGTGCAGCGATGCGATATTTCGACAGATCTAGGCCTAGCTTGATACTGATTTCAGCTCCTTTTGGTGAGGAGAAAAATACCCATTTGGCTTGCGGCCATTCGGGAATACTTGAGATAGGGGAGGTGAAGATGAACGGGCGCTCAATCAATTCAATGCCCTCTTTCAAAAGTTGTTCTCGCAGAAGACTATCTTTTGAAAGGTGTTTGGTGATTAGCGCTGTTTTCATTTTATTTTTTTATCTCATCAACGATGAGTTGAGGAAGGCCTTCGGCGTTATTTGCCATGAACGAAATATTTCGAACTGGCTGATCCCAAGCTGTTGCGTAGGACACATGCACAGTGTACTCACCATCTTCTTCTGTTGCATAAACTCCAAGAGGAAGGTGACATCCGCCATGCATTTTGTTGAGCACCGTACGTTCGATTCCTGTGGTGATTGCTACTTTATCATTGTTCATTTTTTTAAGAATCGCAATGGTGTCCTCATCATTAGAGCGACATTGAATCGCAAGCACTCCTTGAGCAGGAGCAGGAACGAAATATTCTGGATCGAGTGGGACTGCTTTTAAGTCTGATAGGTCGAGCTCTAATCGATCGAGACCAGCTTTTGCTAGGAGTATCGCGTCGTATTGTCCATCGCGTAATTTTTGAACTCGAGTGGGCACGTTGCCGCGGATATCTTGTAAGGTAATATCTGGTCTAAAGTTTAAAATTTGAGATTTTCTGCGTGCACTTGAAGTGCCAATAACTGCATTTAGCTTGAAAGGAATCTTTTGATTCTCATCAATCGCTCTCGGGTGGATGAGTAGCATTTCTGCGGCATCCGCGCGATCGCTCACCGCCGCAATCATCAAACCGAATGGTTGTTCGGTTTCTAAATCTTTGTGTGAATGCACTGCTATATCCACTTCATTTTTAAGCAATGCGTCTTCAATTTCTTTTGTGAAAAATCCTTTTCCTTCGAGTTTGTCCAAGCTCAAATGTTGGATCTGATCTCCCTGTGTTTTGATAATGTGAATGTTAGATTCAACACCGAGTGTTTTCAACTTACTCTGCACGTAGTTCGCTTGCCATAACGCCAAATCGCTACCGCGAGTACCGATAATCAAGGATGTTTTCATAAATAGTGCTTAAAAAAAGGACAATCAATTTTTCTGGACTGCATCCAAAAGTACTTCTCTTGCCATCTTCATTGGCACAGAAATATATTTTTTCTCCATGTATTGGAGGATTTTTTCTAATACTTCCTTGGAATTGTCATCTAACTGCTCAAGATCTTTCGCGAAGACATTTCCCAATGCTGTAGATTTTATTTCTTTAATCGCATCGGGAATGCTGCGCATAGCATTTTCAATCTTTCTTTCATTGAATGCTCGTTCGCATTCCTTCATTCCTGCTTGAATGATGGGCTCGCAGTCAACAATAGCTTGCTCGCGGTACTGGATATTGGTGCTAGCCATTTGTTGGATTTGCACCATATCAACATATTCCATGTCGAAATTGCTCACAACCTCAGGAGCTATATCCGTAGGAAGAGCTAAATCAATCACGAGCTTTTTGCTGTTATCGTTAGCGATCAACGAGCGATACAATTCGGTATTCACAACAGCATCCTCAGATGCGGTGCAAGACACGAGCGCGTCAAAGCCTGCTGTGTAGTTTTTTAATTCACTAAGAAGAATTGCATTTCCCGAAAAGTCTTGAGTTAGTTGAGCTGCACGTTCAATATTGCGATTTGCAACAGTGATATTGTTGTAGCCATTTTCAAACAAGAATTTGGAAAAATTGCGAATGATTTGACCAGCACCAATCAGCAAGATGGGAGCATCGGTTTTTATTCCAAACTCCTTAAAACGCTGCCATGCTAGCGAAACAACAGATACCGGTTTTTTCGAAAGGTCGGTATAAGTGAAAATTTCTTTGGCTGTTTTTACACATTGGTGAATAGCGATGCGGAGTGAATCACCAGTAAGGCCATTGGCTTCACAGTCTTCGTAAGATTTGCGAAGTTGTGTGATGATTTCTCTTTCACCGATTACAACTGATTCAAGGCTAGAGGCCACTCGTAACAAGTGCTGTATCGACTCGGAGCCGTTGTATCGCTCTGCGCGAGCAGCGGCACTCTTGATAAATGATTCGTCTAAATTAGGATGCAATCCAGAAAGCAATTGCGCTGTAAGACCAGGACAAACATAATGTGGAAGAGAAAAAACTAGTTCTACGCGATTGCATGTACTTAAAAACATCACTTCACTGAGTTGGAAGGAAGATTTTAAATTTTGCAATACTTCTTCGCGCTGTTCTGGTTGGATATGGAAACGCCCAATCTCTTCTAGGGAGAAGTGCTTATGGGTAATGGCTATAACTCTTAGATCGTTCACTCGTGGGGCATTTTCCTTGAATACAGTAACAAAGGTCGTCTTGGACATTCCTTGAATGTCATATATGTGTCAATACTGCCTTATCTGGAATTTGTCCAAATTATGATTTGCGATCGTAACGATAGATAGTGAATGCGATGGGGTTGATCTCTGAAACCTCTTGCCTTCCAATGATTTCCTTGGTCCAATTTTGATCATTGAACAATGGAAAAAAAGCGTGTGCATCAGGATATGACGCCTCTACTTCTGTGATAAAAAGGGTGTCAAGCTCGAGTTGTTGCAGGGCAATGTCATAAATCTGAGCGCCGCCAATAACGAATGCTTCTTCTTCACCAAGTTCGACGGCGGTCTGAATGGCCTCTTGGATATCAGTTACAACATAGCATTCAGGGGCTTGGTAATCGGCATTTCTAGAGATGACGATATTATTGCGACCGGGCAAAGGACGAAACTTCGGAGGAATACTCTCATAGTTTTTGCGTCCCATAATCACCGCTTTTCCTTTGGTAGTATCTTTAAAGAACTTCATGTCTGCGGGCAAGTGCCAAAGCAAATCATTGTCTTTTCCGATTTCACGGTTTTGGCCCATGGCCACAATCAAGCTGAGCTTCATGTTAAAAAATTAAACTGCAACAGCAGCTTTGATATGAGGATGTGGGTCGTAATTCTCAAGCGTGAAGTCTTCGAATTTGAATTCGAAAAGATCCTTTACCTCAGGATTAATCTTCATTGTAGGAAGAGGTCTAAAGTCTCTTGTCAATTGAAGTTTTGCTTGATCGAGGTGATTGCTATATAGATGCACGTCGCCTCCTGTCCAAACAAATTCGCCTGGCTGCAAGTCACACACCTGTGCAATCATAAGTGTTAGAAGAGCGTAACTAGCGATATTGAAAGGTACACCTAGGAAAGTGTCGCAACTTCTTTGATAAAGTTGACAGCTAAGTTTGCCATCAGCAACATAAAATTGGAACAAGCAGTGACATGGTGGTAGCGCCATTTCTTCGATGAAAGAAGGGTTCCAAGCAGAAACAATATGTCTTCGTGAGTTTGGATTTTTCTTCAATCCTTCTACCAAATTTTTAATTTGGTCGGTAGATGTGCCGTCTGGATTTGGCCATGAGCGCCATTGGTAGCCATACACTGGGCCTAAGTTGCCATTTTCATCAGCCCATTCATTCCAAATACTCACACCATTTTCTGTGAGGTAAGCAATATTGGTATCTCCTTGAAGAAACCATAAAAGTTCATGAATGATACTCTTTGTGTGTAGCTTTTTCGTTGTCAAAAGCGGAAAGCCTTCACTGAGATCAAAACGCATCTGATGACCGAAAACACTGTATGTTCCAGTTCCAGTGCGGTCGCTTTTATAGATTCCTTTGTCAAGGAGGTGTTGGAGTAAATCGTGATATTGCTTCATAACGGTTACGAAACTACAATTATCTTTGAACTCATGGCAAAAAAGAAATCCACGGAGGTAATTATTGACACCCGAATTATTCCTGTGAATGAGGACTTTGTTTATTGGTCTTTGCCCATTCCTGCGTGGGGTGTAACGGATTTAACAGGAGGAAAAACAGCTAGAGTTCTTTGTGAAATAAATGGCTTTGAGTTTCCCTGTGCTTTGCGGAAAAGTAAAGAGGGAGATTTCTATATCACCTTGAGCAAGGAGAAGGCGAAAAAGTCGAAGTGCATTGAAGGAGCGGAGGTTTCAGTAAAAATCAGGCTTGATGAAAGTGAGTATGGATTTCCGATGCCCGAGGAATTAGCAGAAGTTTTTGCCCAAGATCCAGAAGGAAAGATTGCCTTTGATTCTCTCTTGCCTGGTCAGCGCAGAGGCTGGATTTACCATGTAGATAGCGCCAAGTCTATTGATGTAAGAATCAAAAGAGCTTTGGATATTGTTGAAAAATCGAAAGTGATTTATTGGGAGAAAAAATCTAAGCAATAACTTTCAAGGTTTCTAAAACCTTTCGTGCATTTTGTTTGGCTGTTTCTAGGTCTTTATGAAGAACAGTACAATGCCCCATTTTTCTAAACGACTTCGTTTCTGTTTTTCCATACAAGTGAACATAAGCGCCAGGAATAGAAAGCACTTCATCCAATCCTTCATAGATCGCTGGGCCGGCGTAGCCTTTTTCTCCAAGAATATTTACCATTACAACTGGTGCAATGAGCGAAGTGTCGCCAAGGGGCATGTCGAGAATGGCGCGGAGATGTTGTTCGTATTGTGAGGTGATGTTGCCTTCAATGGTTTGGTGGCCGCTGTTATGGGGGCGTGGTGCAATTTCATTCACCAAAATTTCTCCATCTTTTGTCAAGAACATTTCAACTGCAAGGATACCCACCATATCAAGTTTTGTAATGATGTCTACTGCTATTGATTGTGCCTTTGCTTCTATTTCAGGGGAGATATTTGCAGGTGCAAAAAGAAATTCAACCAAGTTGGCTTCAGGATTAAACTCCATTTCAACTGCCGGGAAACTGTTGATTTGTCCTGATTTATTTCTAGCAACAATGACAGCAATTTCCTTTTCGAAGCTTACCCATTTTTCTAGTACTGAAGGTGCATCAAATGCAGTAGAGGCATCATCATTATTTTTGAGAGGAGTCACACCTTTGCCATCATATCCTCCGGTGCGCAATTTTTGCATCCAAGGACCGTCTGCAATATGATTAAGGGCTTCCGCTTTGTTAGCTGCAATGCGGAATTCAGATGTAGGGATATTGTTGTCTGCATAGAATTGTTTTTGCAGTCCTTTATCCTTGATGATGTCTAATACATGAGGTTGAGGAAACACTTCAACTCCTTGTTTTTCGAGCTCTTTAAGAGCATCCACATTTACGTGTTCGATTTCGATGGTCAAGACATTTTTATCCTTACCAAATGCGAGAACCGTATCGTAGTCATTGAAATTTCCCACGGAAAAGGAATGTGCTATTTGACTGCAAGGTGCGTCCGCTGCCGGATCAATAATATGTACTTGCACATTGTAGTTGATTGCTTCCTGAATAAGCATTCTGCCTAGCTGACCACCACCTAGGATTCCTAGTTTGAATTCTTTTCCGTGAAAATTTTTCATGCTGCAAAAGTATGATAATGATGTTTGATGTTCAATCTCTTTGCATATTTACAGTCAATATTAAACCTCCTATGAAAAAAATCGCCTTCGCCTTTTTGGCATTGACAAGCATTTCCTCTTTTGGTCAGAATCTAGTTACAGTTGAGTCTGTGGAGTATGATCATGTATCTGGAAGATTTTTCGCGAGCAACGCGAGCAATATTATCGAGGTCGATGGTGACGGAAATCCGATTCAGGAATTTGGCACTGCCCCAGCTGCAGACTACGGCATGGAGGTGATGAATGACATTTTGTTTGCCATTGATGGAAATCGTGTAAAAGGCTTCAATTTGGGAGATGGCACACAATTGATGAATCAAAGTATTTCAGGTGCTGTCTTTTTAAATGGAATGGCAAGTGATGGAGTGAGCAGAATTTGGGTGACAGATTTCTCTGCTAAAGAGGTACATGAGATCAATGTGTCTGACATTAATAATCCAGTAGTAACGACCATTGTCGCAAATACTATTACCACCCCAAATGGTATTGTGTATGATGAGGACAATAATCGTTTGGTGTTTGTAAACTGGGGTTCTAACGCACCTATCAAGGCTATTTCTCTTACAGACTATTCCGTTACAACGCTTACTGCAACAACGTTGGGTAATTGCGATGGAATTGATAATGACTTGTATGGAAATTTTTATGTGAGTTCTTGGAGTCCAACGCGTATCACTCGTTTCTCTAGCAACTTTACCGTGAATGAAATTGTGACCGCGCCAGGCTTGTCATCACCAGCAGATATTTGTTATGCCGAGGAGATTGATACATTGGCTATTGCCAATTCGGGCAACGCAACTATCACTTTTGTTGGGTTTGATATTGCAAGCAATGTTACAGAACCGAACGAACGTTCGGTGGGACTTTCTGTTTATCCAAATCCAGTTACAGAGTCTTCGTTTGTGGAGTTTACAATGTCAAAGCCAGAGTTTGTGAATGCTCAAATTTTTGATATGAATGGTAGACTTGTGAGTGTGTTATTAAATGAAAATCTTCCAGCAACAAAACATAGAGTTCTTTTGGCAGGCTTGGCCTTGGAGGCAGGGGCCTACAGCATTGTGGTGAAGGGCGAAAGCTTTAATGAAACCATTCAAATTGTAAAGTCTAAATAATTTACTGTGTATGAAAATTAGTCTTGTAGCTCTCGGCTTATTTTTATCTGTTTGTGCATTCTCTCAAGATGATGATTACGGAGTTCCTGGGGGAACATCAAAAGCGAAAAAGGAGAAGTCAGAATTTGCCGATAGATTATTCTTTGGCGGAGGACTTGGTCTTGCATTCGGTGATTATCTAGTTGTGAATGTAAATCCTCAGGTGGGTTATAGACTCACAGATTGGCTCGGTGCCGGTGTTGGTGTGGATTATAATTACATTGGAAATTCACTTTATAAATTCCAAACATTTGGACCAACACTGTTCACTAGAGCGAAGGCATGGGATAAAGTTTTGGGGCAATTAGAGTTTACTCAAGTTTTTGTAACCGAGCAATTCGAGGGGCAGACTTTCAAATATAATTTCCCGGCTTGTCTAGCGGGGATTGGCTATCAAGAAGGCGATGAGAACGGAGGTTTTTTTATAATGCTTCTGTACGATGTCATTCAGGATCCAAAGTCTCCATTTGTTTACCCGGTTTTTAGAGCAGGATTCAGCATTGGATTTTAATCATCCAATCCTTCTTTTTCCTTTTCTAATTCCTCTTCGGGTACACCATCGGCATAACGTTCGAAGTATTTATCGCCAATCAAGCGCATTAATCGTGTAATTGCGGCTTGTCTTTTGAGCAAATAGCCAGAAGGTTTTTTAGGGTTGAATTTCTTCGGATTTGGCAAGCTTCCAGCTATGAGTGCAGCTTGTTCGCGAGATAGTTTAGAGGCACTTGTTTTAAAATAATCTTTTGCTGCCGCGCCAACACCGAATTTGCAAGGCCCCATTTCAATTACATTGAGATAGACCTCCATGATTCTTTCCTTTGACCAAAAGAATTCAATTAGGTAGGTGAAGTAAACTTCAAATCCCTTTCTAATCCATGTTCTGCTGGGCCAAAGAAAAACATTCTTTGCTACTTGTTGACTGATCGTACTCGCCCCGCGTTTCTTTTTATGCGTAGCATTATACTTCTTAGCTTTTTCAATTGCTCCCCAATCAAGTCCGTTGTGCTTCATGAAGTTGTTGTCTTCGCTAGCGACCACAGCCAGCTTCATGTATAGAGAAATATCTTCCGCGTCCACCCATTCTTGATGATACTCTGAGCCTTCAGGACAGTCGCATCTTTCTTGAATTTGAAGAATGGTAATGGGTGGGTTCACCCATCGATACAGAATCACAAGAGAAATAGAGAGAATAAAAAACCACATGGTCGACTTCCAGATGAAGCGCCAAATTCTTCTACCGATACTTCTTTTTTTAGCAGGACTTGCCTTTTTTTCTTTCTCTGCCATAAACGATTACATGCCGATTTTTTTCTTGATATCAGCAGGTATTCCATCTTTGTGAAGGACGATGCTAACTGTTTTGTAACGCAAATAAGAAGACGAAACGTATTGGTATCCTCCAAAAGGATTTTCAGTTCCCCAAGAGTTCTTGATGATATAATAAACGTTGCCGTTTTGATCTTTTGCTTTGCCAGTGATGTGCATTAAGTGATCATCAGTAGTTTCGAATTCATCGAAAGCTTTTTGGCGAATCTTTTGGTCGATCGTTTTTTCAGGATGAATTTTTTTACCGAATTCATCTTTAGAAATCGGCTCACTAGGAACGATAGCTAAACCATTGCTAAATGAAAATCCTTTCTCACTGACATCAGCATCCCATGCGATAGTGTAGCCATTATCTAAAGCATAATCAATCACCTTGTGGAATTCATCTAGTGGTAAATTCATGAATGCTCCTTTCGCCCAATTGTCCGGCACTTCAAGTACAAAGTTTGTGTAGAATGGGTGGTGTGTGAAAGAAGAAAGGCTCACATAATTATCAGCATTGATTTTCATTGCATCGCGGAATGATGCAGGAGTATATTTTTTTCCTTGGAAGTCAAACTCAGTTGGAAGCGGTCCGATGTAGGCATCAAGCATACCATTTACCGCTGTCATCCAATCATCACTTGATTCATTGAGTTTAGAAGAAAGGACAGTCTTTACAGTTCCTTCTAGAAGCGCGTCAAGAGAGCTATGATTGTGGATCTTCTCGCTTCCTTTCAATCCTGTGTATGCAGATTCAGGAACAAGGCCATGGGTGCGAAGAGTATTGATTACGTCATGGCTCAAACCGCCTGGGCCAAATTGTTGTTTCCCTTGGAAACGAACATAGCTCTGTGCCTTTAATGGATAGGTGACACGGACATTAAACATTTCAGAAAGATCTACTGCAGGAAGACCTTGTCTCATAATTTCAGACTCTATAAAAGATACTGTAGCGAAGCTCCAGCAAGTTCCAGTTTGACATTGGTCTTCGACTTCAAAACCCTTCACATTCGAAGTGTTAGTGAATTGATAACCGCTCTGAGCGAACGTTACAAAAGTGCTTAGTGCAGCGAAACTTCCTAGAATGATCTTCTTAAACATAGTGCTGAATTATTATAATGCAATGATAACAAATATTTGCCTTGGGATTAAACATGGGTTTGTTCAAAGAGAAAGGCAAATTGATGATGATTATTTTGTTTGTTGGCCGACTTTAGAGGCCTAAATCATTCACTATGAAAAAGAGAATAGCGGTAGTATGTGGCGGTTACAGCGGCGAAGCGGCTGTGTCTATGCGCAGCGCTGAGATGGTAATGAATAATATTGATCGCGAGAAGTATACTCCTACGAAAGTTGTGATTGGAAGAAAAGAATGGTATGCTGAGGTAAATGGTGTCAAGCTATCAATCAATAGAAATGATTTTAGTTTTACAGACAGTCAAGAAAATCATCATTTCGATGGCGCATTCATAATTGTGCATGGCACTCCTGGTGAAGATGGTAAGCTTCAGGGGTATTTTGCAATGTTAGGAATTCCCCACACGACGGGGGATGTACTCAATATGGCTGTGACATTTAATAAAAAAGCAACCACTCGCACATTGGGAGTGTTTGGTTATCAAGTAGCAAAATCTATTGTGCTGAAAAAGCACGAGCCATATAGCGTTTCCTTTATCACACGGAATTTAGGGCTGCCTTGTTTTGTGAAACCGAATTGTGGAGGAAGCAGCATCGGAACATCACGAGTTAATAAACCGGAAGAGTTACATCTCGCATTGGATAAGGCTTTTGTTGAAGATTCTGAAGTGATTATCGAAGAGTTTATTGCAGGGACTGAAGTTACTTGTGGTGTTATTATTTACAACGGAAAGCCAATGGCGCTGCCGATTACAGAAATTGTCAGCAAGAAAGAATTTTTTGATTTTGAAGCAAAATATCAAGGGGCTTCTGAGGAGATCACACCGGCAAGAATTCCCGAGCATATCAGAGAAAAAATCCAACGCAGTTGTGAGGATATTTACAAGAAGATGGATTGCAAAGGAATGATTCGAATAGATTTCTTGATTCGAGGAGAAGAAACATTTGTTGTCGAAATCAATACCGTTCCTGGATTTACCGAGGCATCCATTATTCCTCAACAGGCGGCAGTATTGGGTATTTCAAAGACAGAATTAATTACTACAGTGATTGAAAGTTGCTTTTGATTATTTCAATCTTCCTGGATTGTTTTTCAAGAATGACGACCAACCCGTAAAGCTTTTTCCCGCACCGGTGATGGTGTTGCTTTGATAAAAGTGACATACTGCAGCTGCTAGTCCATCGGTAGCGTCTAGTTTTTCGGGCATATCAGCAGCAGGGATTTTTAATGTTTGCTGAAGCATAGCAGCTACTTGTTCTTTAGATGCGGCTCCATTTCCAGTAATACTTTGTTTGATTTTTCGTGGAGCATATTCTACAACAGGAAGCTGGCGGCTCAATGCTGCCGCAATCGCAACTCCTTGCGCGCGGCCTAGTTTGAGCATCGACTGCACGTTTTTTCCGAAGAATGGTGCTTCAATAGCGAGTTCATCAGGATGAAAACCATCAATGAGTTCTATACATCGCTCAAAAATTTTTTGAAGCTTGAGGTGATGATCTTCAATCTTATCGAGTCGAATAACTCCCATAACGATGAGCGACATTTTTTTGCCTTCCACTTTGATGATTCCGTAACCTAGAATAGAGGTTCCGGGATCAATTCCTAGGATGATTCTTTCTTTTGCGCTCACTGCTTTTTATTTACTTTCGTCGATGTAAATGTACATGCTTCTCGATATAATTGGATGGCTTGCTGTGATAACGGCTGTTTTGTATAGCATCTTATTATTGAGATGGGCGGCGGTTTGGCGCAATTCTTCGCCCGCAATTCCTTCTGAAAGAATTGAGCAAGGCAAGTCAATCATCATCCCTTTTAGAAATGATGTTGGAGTTCTTCAACATCTGTTGAGTCAACTATATTCACAACTAAATGATGTGAGTCTGATAGAAATTATTGCTGTGAATGATCACAGCGATGACCCATTGATATTAGGTGAGCTGGCAGGTTGGGAGAAGTTGACAGTTTTAGTAAACAAAGGAGAAGGGAAGAAGAGCGCATTGCGAACAGGAATCGAGCATGCGCAATTCGATTCGATCATCACTTTGGATGCAGATGTTATGTTATCGGAAAATTGGTGGGCTTGTATAAGCACTTTAGAAATACACGAAGACCAGATGATTATTTTTCCTATTGGGTTGAGAAGTGGTTTTCGGTGGGAGCAAATCGAGTGGAGTTACTTGCACGGTATCACGGGAGGGTCGGCCATGGCTGGACGAGCTCTAATGGCCAATGGCTCGCATGTCAATTTTTCAAAAAAAATATACAATAGCACTTTACCGAATGAGCATTCGGTTTCATCCGGGGACGATATGTTCCTTTTGGAAAGAACCAAACAAGTTGGCTCAGTTCGATATGTTTATTTTTCCGAACCTATTTGTTTTGTGGATGGAAATGTGAACTTGTTTGATTTTATTCATCAAAGGGTTCGCTGGGCGGGCAAGGCGAGACGATTGAGAGATATGGATATGATCTTGTTTGGAGTTTTCAGTTTTATTTCTACCGTATTGTATTTGCTGCTATTCACAGGACTTTTTTTGGATAAAAAAATGATAGTGTATTTATCATTTGTAATTGTGCTAAAATGGTTTTCCGAAAGATATTTTATGGCATCATACCGTGTATTGAAAATGCCTTGGGTGGGGATTGTTTCTTCATTAATTTTTAGTGTTTTCTATCCTCTTTACACGATATTCGTAGCCTTATTAGCATTGTTATACAGACCAAAGTGGAAGGGGCGCCCCGTTAAAATATGAGCAGTTCTGATTCAAGGATATGGAGAAAGTTTCGAAGAAATCCACTTGCGATGGCGGGACTTTTTTTTATTGCTGCTATGGTCGTGGTCAGTGTCGCTGGGGCTTTAATTCGTCCGGATGATAGTATTAATTCTAATGATCAATTTCTCGCTATCTCTAGAATGAAGCCCGGATTCGAGGTGGATTTTCTTGTCATTAAAGAGCCTAGTGAAATTGGGTTTTTTTCTAAATGGTGGAGTGGAGGACGAGCGTTGGATGGAGAAATGCTTCCAGTTGAGTCTGTCGAATGGCGCGGAGATTCATTAAATGCCATCCCTTTTGGAGAAAGTGATGTTAAGGTATTTCATCTTTCAGAATTTGATGGAGTGTCTTCTCAGCAGGAGGTGCTCGATCGAATGGTGCATCGAAATTATTTACTAGGTACAGATAAATATGGCCGCGATTTGATGTCGCGTTTAATGGCAGGAACGATTATATCTTTAAGTGTTGGGGCAATCGCTGTTGTGATTTCTCTATTGATCGGTCTGACATTGGGATTGCTAGCTGGGTATTATCGCGGCAAGGTGGATGCACTTATCATGTGGTTTACGAATGTGATTTGGGCGGTGCCGACATTACTTTTGGTAATGGCCATCACCTTTGCTTTTGGAACAGGATTTTGGAAAGTATTCTTGGCAGTAGGCTTGACCATGTGGGTGGAAGTGGCACGAATCACTCGAGGACAAGTGCTTAGTATTCGTGAGAAAGAATACATTGAGGCTTCTCGCGCACTGGGCTTTTCGGATTTACGAATTATGTTCAAACACATCTTGCCGAATATTTGGTCTCCGATAATAGTTATATCAGCTGCCAATTTTGCGTCAGCGATTTTGATAGAGGCTGGATTGAGCTTTTTGGGACTAGGCGCTCAAATTCCCGCACCGAGTTGGGGTAATATGATTCGAGAGCACTATGCTTACATCACTACTGATTTGGCTTATTTGGCGCTGATTCCTGGAGTGTTAATCATGCTTTTAGTGCTTAGCTTTATGATGGTCGGAAATGGCCTTCGAGATGCCTTGGATGTTAAGGTTTAAAATGGTACGTTTGCTCTATGAAATTAGATGCAAAAATCTATGTAGCCGGTCACCGAGGAATGGTGGGAAGCGCAATCGTAAGAGCGCTTCAGGCCAAGGGTTATCAGAATATCGTTACTCGAAGTTCATCAGAATTGGATCTTGTTGATCAAGCTGCAGTTGTTCGTTTTTTTGAATCGGAAAGACCAGAATATGTTTTTCTAGCTGCTGCCAAGGTTGGTGGTATTCATGCAAACAATGTTTATCGCGCAGATTTCATCTATCGCAATTTGATGATTGAAAGCAATATTATTCATCAGTCCTATGCGACGGGCGTGAAGAAATTGTTGTTCTTGGGGTCATCTTGCATCTATCCCAAATTAGCTCCTCAGCCATTGGTTGAAGACAGTTTACTTACTGGAATACTAGAGCCCACCAATGAGCCATATGCAATTGCGAAGATTGCGGGAATCAAGATGTGTGAGGCATACCGAGATCAGTACGGCTGCAATTTCATCAGTGCTATGCCTACTAATTTGTATGGTCCGAATGATAATTATGATTTAAATAATTCTCACGTCCTACCAGCAATGATTCGAAAGTTTCATGAAGCAAAACTTTCCAACGCACCTTCAGTGCATTTGTGGGGGGATGGAAGTCCGCTTCGCGAATTTTTACATGTTGATGATTTGGCAGAAGCGTGTTTGCATCTCATGTTGAATTACAATGAGAAGATGTTTGTGAATGTTGGTACTGGAACTGACCTCTCCATTAAAGAGCTTGCTGAATTGGTTCAATCTACTGTTGGATATACTGGCTCCATCGAATGGGATAGCTCGAAGCCAAATGGAACACCTCGTAAATTGATGAATGTAGATCGAATTCACCAGTCGGGCTGGAAATACAAGATTGATTTGAAGGATGGTGTGGCAAGTGTTTATGAGTTATTTAAGAATACAAATACTCTAGCCGAATGAACGTTCGTTCGGTTTTAATACTTTGGTTTTTTTTAAGCTTCAGTTTTGAGCTTTTTGCTCAGACAGAGCATATTCCATTACAACGATGGTTTTCTAGAAATTTAGAGCAAAGCGCCTTTTCAGACACGGTCTCTATTTCTCATTTTGGTCTAAAACCTTATTTGCCATTTACATTTAGAAAAGAAGATTCATTCTTTTATCAGAAGGATAGTGCAAAGTACTATTCTGAGTTTGGAGTGAAATTGATGCGTGATCACGCACTTCAGATTAAACAAGACGACTATCGCATCTCG